>Ga0307517_10007416_pt1 | contig 15990 bp, 4 predicted proteins | sample 23_EM_MG_FD_194515 | JGI IMG/M metagenome (GOLD analysis project Ga0307517, IMG submission 194515) | Populus trichocarpa ectomycorrhiza microbial communities from riparian zone in the Pacific Northwest, United States - 23_EM | ecosystem: Host-associated > Plants > Roots > Unclassified | place... | reverse complement strand
TCTATCATTTTATATATATATATATATATATATATATATATATATATATATATATATATATATATATATATATATCTATTTCCAAGCCATGTAGTGTAATGATCGATGTTGTGAGTTATGCAAGTATACTTGATAACAATTGCTATACATACACAAATTAAACACAATGATCAAAACCCAAATCTAATATTTTCCAAATTTCAACTCCAAACCACTCATTTGGATGAAATGTCACTCAACTATTTTAATTTTCAAGGTTTTGTAACAAAATATTTTGAATTTTTATTGAAATTCATAAAGAAATATTGAAGATTTGTTCAAATCCTTGTACCAATATTATTATCAAGGGTAACAAAGAGACATATATTGGATATAACATGAACTTTATGATGGTATTTAATTAATCAAGAGAGTATTCATCACCCTAGGTGAATTGGAGAAAATGTTTCATCCATTTTCAAATAGTATTAATTGTAAATCCTTACATAAGATGGAATGAAATTTGAAAAGAATCTCAAATCTTATTCAAAGAATCAAAGACTATGGTGTTAAGAATAAACATGATTTGACATAAAAGACACAATTCATGCTATAATATCTAAACCGAAACGTTTTTTTATGAAGGGATAATAATTACCATAAGAAACTGATCACTGAAAGATTAAGTCAAACTACTTATGATTTTTTTGATATTTAGGGAATCATTACAAATTACTAGACATTGTACTTGATATTCAAATATAAATCAATCAATTGTTGAATTGATAATAAATTAATTTATTAATCCTATTTTATTTAGAATTATGATTTATATTTGACCCAACTTACTAGAGAACAAAATGGGTCACACACATAAGAACAATTGATCAGAATTAAAACAGGATGATTAATCAATTGTGACTTGATTGTAAATAAATTTGAGAAATGGAGTACTAGAGTTTAATTTATACAGGAAATTACAATTCTAGACCTAGAAAAATCAAGTATAGACTTGATTGGATAAATTTCTAAAATTATCTTGAAATAATATATATTATATTATTCAAGGGACAAATTGATATTTTACCATTTATAGAATTTCCAGGTTTCACCTATAAATAGAAAGTTATACCTCTTATTTTCTGTGTAGTAAGTAATACAAAAACTACATAAGTTACAAAACCCCTAAAAAACACAAAATTAAAGAGTTAACATTCAAAGGCATAACAATTCATCTCTCTTAAAAGAATTTAAGAGATTTCTTATTGGTGGTTCATGTGATTTACCGTTAGAGACGAGAAACTTAGACGGCTTGTGGTTTGTGACAACCCAACCTAAAGCAATTATTAAAAATCAAAAAATATATCTGATCTTCAGCTAATCTTTATATAATATCTATCAAACTCATGAAAAATAAAACTTATTATTTTCACTGAATATACATGTTTCGAAAAACCCGCCAAATAAGAATCCATGGCAATTTCACCGAAACGGAGACGCGCGTAAAATACTATCTTGAAGTGTTATTGAGTGCTTTTATTATCGTGGGCGCTCTTAATTTTGATAGCAGCCTAGTTTTTGTAGTGAGATGCTAGCCCATAACAGCTAGCCCATTACTCAATCAGCCCGCAGGCTTATACTCTGAATTGTAATGTCCTTGATCTCCTACGAATACATGACCCAGAAATACGTGCTCAAAAACAAAAGCACAGAACTGGGGATTGAAGTAAACAAAACAAAAACACACTGCATATTTCGTGAAACAACTTTTATTTTCCCTTTATGCTAGTCATGCTATCCAATTTATGGAGAAAAAGAACAGAAAGAAACCAAAGTCCAGTAGAAACCTTCTTCTAAATAGACTAAAATCACATTTACCCTACCCATCTTTTTGATGTTTATACCCAGAGGGTCGAAAGCAGGATTCTTTCTAGCAAGTTCATTCCAAAGCCGGTATTCTCTCTGTACGTAAAGAATAAGTTCTTTCAAGTAATTCGAAGACGTAATTGGCACCCAGATTCCTTGATAATGCTTCTTGCACACGAAAATGACTAGAGACTTAATTTGGAGCAAGTTGCCTGCTTTTTTTCTTGTATACTTGTGACCATCACTTTAGCTACCTTCTCGCAATTAACCAGAGGATTCGTCCAGCTAAAAGATAAGATGAAGACAGCACAGAATCGTGGATTTTACCCATACATTGAGTGTAACCTTTCATAGTTTAGCCCAAATGTGCCATAATCACTAGTATTTCATGTTTAAATTCCAGAATCTTCAGAGAAAGCATGAAAATTATTTTTATGAATATACTAATTTTGATATATATATATGTGTGTGTGTGTGTGTGTGTGTGTGTGTGTGTGTGAATTGTGTGCTTACAAGGTATTTAATCTTGATGTAAGAAAATAGTTTGAAAAAATTCTTATTCTTAAAATCTTTTTTAAAAATTATATACTATAGTATTTTATAAAAATTTGTTTCTATCTTTGATTCGTGTTGTAGGGAAATTAAAGGGTTATATCATTTTATTTATCATCAATCATCAATTAATTATTCAGGATATATTTTTTATCAATTAAATAAATCAAATTCATTCTTGTTAGGTTACCACAGTCACCCATTAATACCCATTATCCGATTTAAACCAAAAATCAAACCAAATTAAGATATGTATTTTTTTTTAATTTGCCTTTTCAAGATTCAACCAAATCAATTTATTTTTTATTTGAGTTTGGTTTTTTGAAGTTTTTTAATTGATTTCAACCATAAACCGAATAGCATTTGTGTTTGCAACTTAACATTAACAAACCATAAAACTACCACTTTATTACTTAAATTTTTTATTTTTTATTTAATTCTTTTTTTTCTTTTGAGTTCATGCTAAATAAATTATATGTTTATATTTATTGGTTATAATATTTAACTTTTCTATTTAGATCTTCAATGCTATTCTTTAATTGATTGGAACTTTGGAATAGTTTTATTTTAAAATAAATTAATTGATAAAATAACATCAATGATTACTCTATAATTGAATCAAGTTTGCAAGATTTTTAAAACTTGTTTATTAGTAGGCTTGTTATCGCGTAGGCTGATAATTTATAGGCTAATACTTGGCAATAAATGGTAGGCATGTAATCTAGTACGCTTGTAGTTTCTATTACAAAAAAACACAAAAAATATATCAATCCATGTTCTCTTGTAAAAAATTTGCAGTGTATTGTTGTAATCAAATCAGAATTACTTCATGAATATAAGTTCTTTGATCTTGAATTATTAAGTTATGTGAGAATATAAGTCTAAAATTTAAATACAAGACTACAATATTTTGAAATCCATAACCCTCTTGATTAAGATATATACAAAAAAAAACCTGGAAATAACGTATCAGTGAATAAAATAAAACTTCTAAAAAATTCCAACTAAAGCCGCTCTAGTCAAACCTATTATGATATCTTGACCATGTCAAATAAAGATAGATGGTTATAATCTTGGTTGTAATGCTTTTGTGTAATAATTGAGCAATTTTCTTATTATAATAGATTCATGTATATTGAATCATCAAAATAATTCAGTTGGTGGCGATCACAATAGCACATATTCATACACCTAAAACTCTTGTTATATACACAATTTACCACCATTTTTAATCACAACAAATTTTTATAGTATATATACATTTATTTATATTAAAATCATGTTATCATACAAACCAAATTGGTAGCCATTCAATCATATGTGTATTACCAATTCTCTAAACTTTTATACATGACCATGATGAATTTAACATAATTTAATAGTACTCAAACTTCTCATTTATTTCAAGTAGTTTATATTCATCAAACTATTATTATTATTATTATTATTATTATTATTTCTTTCAAATGATTTACACAAAACATCATTATCTAGAAATCAAACTAAATCATTTTTTTTTAGTTCTTACATATCATTCACTCTATTTTTAGTAATCATTTTCAATTATCATTCTGGACAAAATAACCACATCAATGACCATTTAGGCGAGGCTAACTTAACCTAATTAACTCATTTAATACCTTTATAATTATCCTCATCATGTTATCATTAACATTGGCTTTTCTTTACCATCATTTTTATCATCACTCACATTTATAAATCTATTCAATCACAAACCATGTTTTGATACCAAATATAACATCCCCAATATTTGGGTACAAATTCCTTTAAAATAAATCTAAAAACAATGTATTTTTTTAATTGGTTGGTAAACGATCAACCAATTTATCTGGTAGTTCAATCGGTCAACCGAATCAATCTAAAGCTATCCATATTTCTGAGCCATTAAGATCTTATCAAAATTTTAGCAATGTCTCATTAGTATTTAGGTCATCTTATATTTCTAACCCCTTTTTTATCTCTCTATAGCTTGCCCTTAGGCTTCACTATCCATCTAAATTTCTTTGTTATTTCTACATGATTTCGCTTTTACAATAACCTACAAGGATCCAAGAAGCTCAATTTCTAGGAAATTCATTTTTCCCTGATTTCTTCTCAAGAACTATAATTTAATTTTGATCAAAATCACTAAACTCTTGTTTAATTGATACAAAAGGGTTCCAAGCACTTTACGTGGTTACAAAATGTATTTTGAAAGTCAAGCCGTCAAAAATTTCTCAAAGTTTCTGTCTGTTCCTCTTCTTTCTCTCTCTAATTGAACCCTCCCTCTCTTTGATCTTTCTTAATTTCTAACATGGATGTGTTCTTCTCTCTCAAAACACTATTTTTACACTCTTAAACCTCACTCTTTAGCCCTTTAAGGTGAAAGGAAGGAAGAAGAAATGAAAATGTTCTCTTTCTCCATAAAAATACAGAGGAAAGGTATGTCCTAATTCATACATGCACAGGTGGATTTTTATCGATGGTCGGTAACCTAGGGCATATGTGGCTTAGTTGCCTTATAAAAAAGAGAGAGAATTAGTAAGGAGACTTTAGCCTCAACTCAGGGGAGCTTTGAAAATACAGCCCCATGTGCATGTATGAATTAGGACATACCTTTCCTCTTCAGAGGTTTATTAGCAATGTTTTTAGATATAATAGGTTAGGTCTAGGACAACTACACCCTAGTGGGTGAGTGATTTTGACATCCTTTGACAAGTGTCTCAAGCTTTTTGGTATAGAGCCCATCATAAACCTCTTTTGAGCTTGTTACCAACTGGTCGCGAGTACCCGTGGCGGTAATAAAATCTGGTGGTTTTTTACTTTTGTCAATAGGCTTGGTGGAGCCATGGGAAAAGCTCTCAAGGGCAAGCTCGTGTACCCAAAGAAATGGAGGGAGAGGTGGCTAATCATGAGGTACACTGGAATATTTAACCACTAAGAAGGTATGTACCAAATCTATGGTTGTTCTCACCACTGAAAGATACCTCTTGTGAGGTGAACAACAAGCCTCATTTGAGTCCTAACGAGGAGAAAGCTTTCACGTTGTTGGTTTCTACCTCAACGAAGTACGAAGTCAATAGGATAGCCAAAGGGGAATACCCAAACTTGTTGCAAAGTATATAACTTTTTCTCCTTTTGTCTTCGTTCATCTAAAAATCACCTCTGACTTTATTTTTGTGTAATGTTGACAACCGAGGAAGGAAGAGAGACCTCTATCAAATCATTATAAAGGAGTTTGTCATCATAAAATGAGATGTTCTTATTTCCTACATAAGAAATAGAACACGACCTAATTCTTGTGTTTGTTTCTAAAGGGACAATTATGAGAATCAAATTTCCCATCAAAATAAAGGTTAGGAAAAGTCGTACTCCTCTAGTTAGGGGTCATGCTGACCAGACTCCCCTATAAATAAAAGTGGGTGCAGAAGCTTGCTTTAAAATGAGAAGAGCCTCTACCGTTGTGGGTATGGATTCTCAGCCTTTAGCGATAAAGATGTATGTCCCTCTATCCTTGCTTTCTATTATAGTTGTGAAGGTTACAACTACTAAGTTCTCTAATCAAGGCCAAGAGTTTGGGGATATCATTCCCTATCTTGCCCTTAATCTTGCTACTTTTAGTTTTTTTACTTTTACTAAGGAAGAGACAGACCATGGAGGTCGTTGTTAGTGAGAAGTCTGGGCTTGATGAGACAAGTCTAAAAGTGGTGAGGCAATTGGAAAGGATCCTCATTATTCTTTTGGATATCCTTCAGATGTTCAATGAGAGCTACAACCATCATTTGGCCTTAACTACCTAAATGGCTTTCAATGTAAGGAGCTTTTCTTTTCCATCTTGTCTTATTTTTGTGTCCACTCTTTCTAATATATGTTCTTCATAGACTTTTATAATATACGTCCATTTCAAGAGGCGTTGGCTGGCCAAAAAAGACTAAGTATAGGACGTCATTACCAATCATAGGGGTGATCAAATTGCCTTTCACGAGCTTCAAAAAGAGAAAGCAGTCATAAAGATTGAGTTGAGGGATCTCAATGTGGCCTATGCTTTCTTAAAAAATAGATGCAAGGGGTTATCCTTTGTCTGGGTTCTACTGAGGATCGACTTCAAGAGGTTCTGCATGAAGTTAGTGTCATGAAATAGACTATCTTAAAGTTGTGTGCCTTCAAAGATGCTCTGTGTTTTAAGCTTTAGACTATCAAAGAGGAAGCCTAAAGCTTACATGCGAGGTTAGATGCCTTGAAGAGTTCTTCTAGAGAGTTCTAAGAAGCTTATAGAGGGTCAGTAGTCTTATCCGAGATGGTAGGGGATAAAATTTTCTTGGCCATATCCAACCTGTACTTTTTCAACCGCTATAGGGGAATGCATGTGGACTTTAATAAGACCTTTTATCTTGTCTTCATGCCTAATTTTAAGGATGTATTTCTTTCAGGGATGTTGTTACTCGGCAAAGGAAGTATTTGGCTGAGGAGCCTGGGTTGGACATTTGAGCTTCTATATATGTGTGTTTTATATACCCCAGTCCTTCGAGGACAGTTGTTATAATATATTTTTACTTAATACAATTTTCTTTTATTCTAATATTGATTTGCATGGATCTAGAGCCCTTGTGTAGAGATAGATTGTATAGGTCCACCACCCATCTTTAGTCGCACCAAGCCCAACATCTATCTTTTAGCTGAACAGACACCTTTTAATTGAACACTTATGGGTTCAATGCCCCTCTTTAGTTATACCTTTATGGGTCCAACACCCATCTTTTAGTTGAATGGACACCTTTTAGTTGAAAGTTTCTCAAGCCTTGGTGGTATTTACCCCCTTCTTGGAATCGAGGATATACCTAGGTTGCAAGTATAGCTCTGTATGACTAGCAGGCTATTGGAGTGTCCCAAGGGTTGCATATAGATATGTTTTGGTGGGGATGAAAGTTGTTTTGTAGAATAGTTGATGAGGGCCAATTTTCTCTCATGTCCTTGGAATTGTGCCAAAACGGGATCAAGTTTATACATCCTAAGGTTAGGTGTGCAGGTGCACTAAAAAGGCAAAGGGTCCCTTGCAAGGTAAATATTCAACTGCACTAGGGAGACTTAATTTATCTCGTCTTTGGAAGATTGTGGGGCGATTGCCTTAGAGAGATGGTATTGATCTCTTTTTATTGATGGTGTTGTCATTCCTATCATTAAAGGTTATGCAGGAGCACCAGTAAGATAACGTATATCCCCTATGAGGTAATTAATGTATGTCACCTCCGAAGTAATTTATGTAATTGCACTAAAGACAATTAATCTCTTCCAAGGCAAATTGTGCAATCACACTAAGGAGACTTGGTTTATCCCATTCTTGGAAGGTTGTGGAGAAATTGCCCTATGGAGATGGTATCGATCCCTTTTTGTTGATGACATTTTTATTCTCATACTTGGATTTTGTATGAAAGCACTATAGAGATCACGCTGTCCCTTCAAGGTAATTTTTACAATCACAATAGGGAGAAAATTTATCATTTCTGAGGTAAATTGTGCAATCATACTAGGGAGACTCGATATATCGTGTCCTTGGAAGGTTGTGGGTTGATTGTCTTATGCAGATGGTATCGATCCTTTTTTTGTTGATGACACTGTCATTCCTTGACTAGCCAATGTCAATCAACTTGACTTATTCAATCAAAACTATCATCTTTTGTTTAGTTCATATCAAATTAAATTTTTCATCCAACTCCATATTTTCCTGATTCTATTAACAAAGAAAATCCCACAAAATCTTGCAAATGCAACCATTTCTTACACTCTTTTTTCATTCCCATTACATCAAAAAAATTCAGAATTTTAAATCAAGAGTAATTCCAAATATGGGTTGAAAACTAACTAATTTTAGATGGTTCGTCATAATCAACTCTAAATATTGTTCAATGTTTTAATTATAATCAGAGTTCTAGAACTTATTTTTATGTATAGTGTATTTTTTTGGAAAGCTAAAATATTTTTCTACAACTTCGATGAAAAACTCTAATCTCAGTTCGGCCATCTACACATCTAAAATCATTAATTACAACAACATATGGAATTTGTCCTACTGCTCTCAGTTTACACCTATCTTCGATTTTTATTCTATATTTGAAGTTTTATAACTCTAATTTATGCAAGATCAATTTTGTTGGAAATTTAACATCCCTAGTTATAACTTCCATATAGAGGTGAATTTCACATTTCATCATTTTCATGCCTAAAATTTCCCTAAAAATCAAAGGATGAAGTCGTCACGTGTTTCATCCATGAATTTTTATAATCAATGAAATATCCTACATGTTTTTATCTTTCACAACAAGCATTTTTTTATATATATTGCGATATCATTAATTTCAATTCTCTAAAACCCTTAATGCTTATTTATGTTTTATTCAAGCATCTAAAATCAATTTATGCAACATTCATGTTAACAAAATCTCCAACAATGCTATAACATTTCAATCAAAAATTCAAATTATAATTAAATTCTTTTAAAAATCATTTCCCCATATAAAATACATTAGTTCACAACAATTTCACTCAATTATATGCAATTATACATCATGAGCCTAACTTTCCTTTTTGGCCGACCACTTGGGTTCTTAAGTACCCTATGTTTTTCTTCATTAATTCCAATAATTTTAACACCCATCACAACCTAATCTAAATAAATTTGATCAATTCATAGTCAATTTGCATTTCCCCCAAAACTTTTCTATAAACCCTAACCTAAAATTCATGATTTCTACTTCAGATGTTATTAGAATTGCATGAAATTGCTAGAGTAGGTTTAGAACCCCTTACCAGACATTATTAAAGTTTTCAAAGAGAATAAGTTGTAAGAGAGTGAAGATTGTGAACCTCTTTTCTGGGTTGTTTAGAGAGTATTTGTAACCAGAGTCTTCTTGCCTTTCAGGCATGATAACATTTAATGCCCAAAGGTTCCTTGGTTTCCCCTCACTGTGACCATTTCTTCTCGGGTTAGGAACTTCAAGACTAAGTACCGCGTGATAATGAAGGCATTGATATGGTAGAAAAAAGGTCTCTCGGTTATGGTATTGTATGTTAAGGCCATGTTTATCACTATAAAAAGGTTGCTGGAGAGAGATAAACCTAAGGTGTGTGCCAATTATGACCGGTAGATTGAGGGCACCCCTAACCCTCGATACCAATCAATGGAGTTTTCACTAGGGTTACCTTGAGGGATCTATCCTCATTTGAGTCATCACATCTCTAGAGAGGATGTTGACAAAGTTTTTGACGTCCACCAACTCCCTATGGACCCTGTAGTTGGTTAGGACCATGTAGATGATAAAGGCATCTTTATAGGGGTAGGTCACCTCTTCTTCATCTTTCAGAGTGAAAATGATAGGCTTATGCCATGGACTTTGTTGTCGAGCCGTAGTGAGGACTTGCTTTCCATATTTTCTCTTGTTATTGGTGGTGTCCCTGCCTACTGAGGTGCCTCTTAAGAGCACATTGATCTCTAGAGAGTTTGGTTGGGTCTACTAGGATCTTCTCTATTATGGTTTACACGAGCATTTCTTTTGAGAAACTACTTCAAGTATCATTTGGCTATCAATTTTTCAATCTTCTTTTCTTAGAGTGATACAATTCTCAGTGTTATGCCCTCTATCTTTGTGGAAAAGACAAAATTTTATGGAGGTGTAAGTATGTGGAAGGGACAATATAGGGGTGGACACTATATGTAATCGCTCCCTTTAATGGTAGTGAAAACTTCAGTTATAGCAGCATTCAAAAAGAGATTATGCCTCCTTTTAATGTAACGATCTTATTCCTTTACTTACCTTTTATGGTCTAGCTTCGAGGTATTCTCTCTATTAAGGGTGAGTGGCTCCTCCTGAAGGGCTTTTCATCTTGAGCCTTTTTGTAAGAATGAGGGGGACCATGCTATAGAACACTAGCTTTCTCTATATGGATATGGTTCTTCATGACTTGTTTTACCCTTATCAGGCTCTTGTCAAGAAGGGCGTACAAGTCTCTCTATAAGGAATGCTCTCTTACTCTGTTTATTAGGGCTTCTAAGACTACAGGCTCAATCAATTCCTTCACCTTTAACATTTCTTTGTTGAACCTTTTTAAATAAGTTTGACTGAGTTCTCCTGTTGTTTAGGTCATGCAAAAGAGTTATGTGGAACTCTTTTTAGCAGGGATGTTGGTGTTGAACTGTGATACGAGTTTCGTACAAAGGTCTATAAAACCTATAATAGAGCCTAGCATTGGGTTGTTGTACCATGCTCAAGCCGGCCCTCTAAAGCTTGTTAATAGGATTTTACATATGGCATCGTTGTCTTAGATGATCAATTATAGTTGTTACAAAGGTTTTGGACCTGCTCTCATGGATCTGTCAATTCATCATAATTATCCAGGGTCATCTTTGTGGAGATGTACTCATTAGAGACATGAGTGTACAATACCTGCTCGGATAAAGGAAACCCTTTTAGCCCTCGATGGCTATATGTCTCTTATTGGAAGAACCTTACAGTCATACTTCTTTTTGCCTTTCATCTAGATGGTTCGAAGGAGTTAGAAGATCCCAACGTAGAGTGATGAGATCGAAGACTAACTTCTCTCCCACAGTGGCCTAAGGGGTCATGTTTGGAGTGATGGCTACTTGAGAAGGCATCGTCTTGATGGGGGTGTCCCCTCAAGGGGCTGGCGAGTTATTCAGGTGAAAAGATCTTTACATCGTTCTACCCCACCTCTTCTAGATAAGACAATTGTCTTCTAGCAAGAGGAAACTTCTATTGTTGTGGGGTTGGAACCGAAGGAGTTGTCTTCTGAAGAGGTGTCTCCCTAGCTAGGGCCTGTTGAGAAAGAGGAGTTTGATGTTGCCCTTAAAGTGCCAGAACGACTTAAGTGAGGGCTTGTATCTGGTTAATAAATCATTGAATATCTGGGAAAGCATGCAGGGTAAATGTGCCAGCTGCTGCAGGGAGGTCCGTAACATTCCTCATCCTAAGAGTTTCTTGATCATTAGTCATTTATGGCAGTTTGGAAATTTCAAAAGTTCATTTTAGAAGAAAACAATGGATGACCTTTTGAACATTTTCCATAAACGGTGCCAATTGATGATGCTCCAAAAACCCAGAATGTAAAGGAATTACTTTTCACCGTGTTTGGATAATGAATGATCACGTGTTCATGTCAATTTTTTATTCTCTATAACTGAGGATTCCAAGGGTTAATGACCGAGACTGGATTTCCTATAAAACAATCTTTTTTTAGGGATTTTAGAACCCTTCAATAATTAAGTCAATGACTTTATTATGAGGAGTTACAGTAAATGAACATTAAGTTCTAAGAACAAGAATGTCTATTCTTAGATTATGTATAATAAATATGAGAATAAGTTATAAGAGAGTGAGGATTGTGAACCTCTTTTCTGGGTTGTTTAGAGAGTATTTATAACATTTAATATTCCTTTGTCTTCCTTCAGGGATCGTAGGTCTTTTTCTTCTTTATATCCAAATAGGAGGAAGACCCTTACGATCAATATTAATATTGATTGTAAATGTCTCCTTACATAGCATTAATTTGATGGGAGTATCATGTGCTTGTAGAAGACGATTCTATGTCAATCTATATATGATGTTAATGTTGATGGGATCCTCTCTTATAATCAACATTAATACTAATTGACGTATGAACAAACTTTAAAGGACTTTTTACATATCTAGGGTGCAGGAAGATGATGACCCTAGATTCCCACCTAGGGTGCTCATAACTAGAGGAATCATTGGCTCAAAAAAGGGGTTGGTCCTAGCATCTTGAGTCTAGCACATAGCCGAGCCCAAGAGGGTTGGGTGTGGCATCTTGCCAAACCCATAGATGTTTAGGCCTGCATATAGCCAAGCCTAAAGAGGTTTGGTCTAGCATCTCGTCAGACTCACAAACTACTTTATCATTGGTCATTGTCTATCTGTGTGTTTCATTTTCTTTTCTTTCAATATATTTATGCAAAAAAGAAAGGTTTTATCTTAAAGTCAATCAAGAAAAACACAATAATAAGGATACCTACCATCTAATCCACCAAAAAAACTCAACAGAAATCAACCCCTACTTCCATCTTTTCCCAACACTAGCATAGCCCCTCTCGGCCACAACTTCACCATGAAAAAAAACAGCAAAAATCAACCTTTTTCTTCCATCTCTTCTTAACATTAGCACAACCCCCTTTCGGCCACAGCTTCAACACAAAAAATCCAGCAGCCCTAAACCACAATCATCACAGATCAACCTAGCAGCAACCCTAAAACAACCATAAATTGATCTAATAGCTTCTTTGCCAAAATCACAGCTTGAAATCCTTCCAAATCTAGATGAAAACTAAGCCAAAACCAACTCGAAACTTAATAAAAATCAGCCCTAAACTCATTCAAGCCTCTTCCCTTTATAAGAAACACTGATATCCTAGCAAAACAATAGAGAACAAGGAAACCCAAAATGCAACCTTTATTTAATGGTTTGTTTTGTATAGAAAAGAAAAAGAAAAACTAAAAGAAGAGAAGAAGAAAAAGAAGAAGAAGAAGAAGAAAGGTTTGATTTATACCCAAAAAAAAAAAGCTATGAGAAAAGAACAAGAAAAAGCGGCTAGAGAGGCAAAGAGTATCTATTGTTAAAAAAAAAAAAATTTATTTATATATATGCTTAGTACAAACTAGTTATTTGACTCGCGCTTCACTGCAGGTCAGATAATTGTTTTTGAAAAAAATATATGCAAGTTTTTCAAATGTGTTTTTTTTAATAATTATAAATAAAAAAACCTTATGCATGCATTTAATTAAATACATCAAGAGTCATTTGTGTCAATAAATGCAAAAAATAAAGTGTTAACACGTCTATTCAACTCGTCTCGTTGCAGGTTGAATAATTTTTTTAATGCAAAAAAATTAATGTGTAGGTGTTATCAGTGTGTTTTTTGACATCGAGTAAAAAATATAACGGTGAATGAAAAAGTTGATGCTTACATATAATAAAACATGGTAAAGATCATATGCGTTAATAAAAACATGTAAGATCTCAAGCTAATTTTTAACGTAGCAGAAGAATAGAATAATGTTGCAATTGCTACATTGAAACACTATTTTCTTAGTCTTTGTATAATAGTTTTTTTTAATGTGTAAAGAAAAAAAATTAAAAAATATAAAAGAATAAAGATAAGAACAAAAAGAAAAATATAAATAGGTGAAGTGTAGAGTGATAAATATTTAAAGTGTGAGAAATAGAAAATAATATATTTTTAAAAAAACTATATGTAAAGAAAAAAAAGAAAAACTAAAATAATATTACAAAAAAATTGAAGATAAGAAAAATAGTGACAAGTAGGCCAAATGTAGAATGATAAAAATACGAGGTATAAAGAAAGAAAAAATATAAAAAAACTTGTTTTTAAAAAAAACTTCTAAATTACAATTTTATCACCGCTATGGTAAAAACAATTTATAAAAATTATAATTATATTATTTCTACAAGAAAACATTATTTTCCTGTAATGTATATATAGTGTGAAATTTTAAGTTATTTATGTAACTCAAATAGGTTTTTTTTTTTTTAAGAGTTTCAGCAGGGTAATATTTATACTATACTTATGCTTGATCATACTTTTTTAATTTCAAGTATTACTCAAATCTAAATAAATAAATAATTATTTTCCTTTCAAGTTGAGTAGTCATCCATCAATTTCGAATAAAATTGCAGCGGGAGGAAACAAACTATTTCCTAGAGGTCAACTTTCGTTCAACAAGTCCCTAAAGTGGGGTGGCGTCTCTCCTAAGTTGTTTGATAATCAAAGCTCTTTCGTAAGGTCACACCCTGTGTCCAAAGGGTTGATTTATTGATTGATTTACATGGACAATATTACGAGGGCCCGCCACCTGTCCTGCCAAGGAATCGGGTATCAGTATGCGACAGATGAGTTTTAAAATCCAACGGTGAATGATGGCCACTTCCCAAATAGACGGCGCGAATTGTGCAAAAGGTCCGCTATGAAATTATGTTCTGTTTGATGGTTGAGGTTGACAACTAAGTGCACAATTAATTCTTTGTTAATTAAGAAGCTTTTTTTATTTTTAAAAAGCATAAGTATGATTCACGTGCATTTTAACTTTTAGTGTCTAATTTGGCATTTTGTGTTTTAAAAAATTTAAATTTCTAAATTAATATTATTTTAATATTTTTAAATCATATATTAAAAATAATTTTTTAAAAATAAAAAAAATATTATTTTAATATATATAGGAATGAAAAACACTTTAAAAAGTAACTGCAATCACACTCCCAAACGAGCTAGTATTTTTTATTTTATTTTTAGATTTTTTTTATATATTATATCAAAAATAAATTTACAAAAATAAAAAATATTACTTTAATATATTTTTAAATAAAAAAATATTTTAAAGTGGGAGAGGCCTAGACTTATCCATTGATTAACTACTACACATGGGAAAAAAAAAGTCGAAATTTCCCCCGTTTTCTTAACCAATGAAGTGACTTTTTTTACCTATTTGTTTTTTTATTTTTTTATTAAATACACTTTTATTTTTTTCTTCCAATATTATTTTTATTTTGTTAATTTTAAATTGATTATCATTATTTATTTGGTTTATTTTTTATGAGATTATTACAAATTTAAATAAACATCTCTATATTTGATTGATATTTAATTTTACAAGTATCGATTTTTCTTATCATATCATTAAATAAAATTAGTCTAAAAAAACAATGTTTTTAAAATAAGTGGAGTCTATAATTTAGGTTACGAGTTTAGCAAGTTAAGTCGTGAAGTTTAGATCAATTCAATATATTATTGTCTCAATATTAAAAAAAAATATCATCTTGAAATTCTTTATAAAATCAAGTAATAGTTTCACCGATCATTTGGGTTTTTTTTGGATTTACCAAATCAATTGGGTCACATATGAACAACTTTCATGCGTATTAATTTTAAATTTAGTCTAGGTAATGAGTCGGGTCGAGAGGTTTCAAGATTACCTCGTTGCGTTGGGTTTAATAATAATATCAAATAATTTCTTTTTTAAAAAAATCTCATCATTCAATTTTTTGCTTTCAAAAACATGGATCTCAACTTGTTAACCTCAAAAATATTCTAAAAAACTCTATAAAACCGTTTTCAACCTTAAAACACCAATTAATCAGCTTAAAAATAATAAATCAAGCTAAATTAAAAACAAAATTAATGGCCTCGTTCTACTTTTTATGGCATATTTGAAGGACAAAACTATTTTTATTACGCGGAGCTCTTAAAAGTTAAAACAAGCTAATTAACACAAGGATGGAACTTTTTAGTTATTGTAAAGTTGTAAATCAAACACTTTCTTTCTTCTTTGTCTTTTTCAATGACTTTATATCTCTCATTAGTTAACATTAAATTATTAAAATATAATAAAAATAAAGTTTAAGGCCACAATATAAAAACAAAAAACATGAAATAATTTTTTTAAAAAAATAAAAACTTTAGGGGACAAACTAAAGTTTATTTGCACCCTTTAAATAATAAAAATGGAAGTGTTTTTCTCTTTTTTTTTGTTAATTTTAATCCTTGCTGTTTTA
>Ga0307517_10007414_pt1 | contig 15992 bp, 11 predicted proteins | sample 23_EM_MG_FD_194515 | JGI IMG/M metagenome (GOLD analysis project Ga0307517, IMG submission 194515) | Populus trichocarpa ectomycorrhiza microbial communities from riparian zone in the Pacific Northwest, United States - 23_EM | ecosystem: Host-associated > Plants > Roots > Unclassified | place... | reverse complement strand
GTTATTTTGTCGATAAAAATGCTACATCATTGTACGATTTATCTTTTTTAAATCTCACTGTAATACCCTCTATAATTTTCTTGATATATACCGAGAAAAGTTTTATGTCGGCATATTTACGAACATGATTTAACATCGAGTTAATTCTATCGATAATGTTATTTGTAAAATTTAAATGTCATTGTTCTATTTGGGTTTTATTTTTTATTCTTTAATTTTTTATTGCAATTCCCTCAATATATTCTGTTAATAAGATTTTCATCTTAAAGAGAGAATATTAAAGCAACTACAATTAAGTTTTAAAGTTAGTTGTCTATTTTTTTTATATAAAAAAAAAATTACTTATCTATCGACCCATCTACTTGTCTACGGAAGAATAAACGAGAAAAGAAAAAAATAGTATCTTGTATGGTAGCAATGGCTGAATAATAGTCGATACGTCACTTCAGCGTGTCAGTGTCAAACGAGGCCCCTCCTTTGAAATTCTTACAAGGAGAGAAAGAAACACGAAAGCCCAGAGAAGAATGAAGTGTTTCGGCCGACATGAATATCCAGAACCAATTAGTATGATCTGTACCAAATATGGAGAGACCACATCACGTGAAGTAAACGGCTTTATCGTTGTGTGAAGACATTATTTGTTTGGATTTTCCTTCAAACATGCTTGCCCTACATGTCCTGTGACTATCTCACTAGCACAGATCAAAAACCTGCATTTTCCTGCCACAAAAAATATTAGGTATGGCCAGGAAAAATACTAGTAGTGGACCATTGCTATTAATTGGCTAATGTACACATGCTACTGCTTCTTCGCTTGCATACTTGCAAGTTTCAATTGTCTAGTTGCTTCTCGTTCGATACTTGTGAGCAATTCATCATGCCATTGGGTAATGTGAATGCCTCCTCGTACTCTAGAAATTGCATCAGAAATCTAAAGTGAGAATTTTAGATTGTGTTTAATTTCAAGAAATAATATTTAAATTTCTATCTTTAGTTATCTTATTAACCAAAAACTATAAAGGAGTTGAATTCATTGTTAACCTCTTTGTAAAGCACTATTTACTTGATTAACTCGGTTTAATTTTTTTAATTTACCTCGATTTGTTTTTTATAGAGTTTTTCGAGTCTCATGATTTATGTTTCAGGTATAATTGGTTGACTCAAGAGTTTTTTTATTGATTTATTTTTTAATTTTATTCTTAAAACATTGAATTTACCAAACAAATTTTATTTTATTTTATTATAGAGAATCTAGAAAACATCTATTTAGCTGTTTTCAGTTTTCTAAAAAAATTAGAAAACATGCATTTTTAAGAAAATATATTTTTTTAACTTACTTTCTTTTAGTTTATTATTTCTTGAAAAATAAAATAGAAAACTGGAAAAATTTTCAGATATAAACACGAGTACATATTTCTCTTACACATTTTTGCAATAATCAAAATAATAATAAATTGGAGACGTCCGCACAAAAATAGAATGTTTCCCATTTTTATTTATGAAATTATTTTCCTATATCTTGGAAGGAAAAATTCTATCATCTTTCCTACGAGAAAAGTCACTCTAGCACTATCAATTTAAGATTTTTCAATATTATTTTTATAAAATCTTATGCAATACATTGTTAAATATCTATCAGAATAGTTAGGGTGTGTTCAATAATAATAATAATAAATTATTTTCTTTTTCAATTTTAAGTTTTCTTTTTTTTTCTAATAAAGAATTAAAAAACATATTTATTTGTTGAAAACAAGGATGAATTTTTCTAAAAATAAAGTAAGCAATACAAAAAGTTTATAACTATTTTTATTAAAAAAATTAATAGTCTTTTTAATATTTTAAATTTATAATAATCTAATTGCAGAATATTAATTTTATTTCATTCAAATTAAAAATTATCATAAAAATGCTATAATATTACAAGTTAATTTTTAATTGCAAGAGAAAAAGGCAATAGTGTTAAGAATGTGTTTTATAGTATCATTAAAAAAAATATGAAATGATAAATTATATATATAAACATATGAAAGGTAATTAAAGACTAAAGTGAAAAGTTTGATTTTCCCCGTTAGTAATTAAAGATAGATGTGTATACAAATATTTTATATCATTAGTCCTTTTAATTTAATATATCTTATTTTATTTATCTTGGAGGTTTATTCTTGTTGCTAGGTACATATGATTTTTTATCTTGAAAATGCATCATGCAAATACAACAAATTCAAGGCTTTAAAACCCCCCCTAAAAAATAAAAAAAACAAAACAAAACAAAAAACTAGAATCTCAACTTGTTTTCACATAAAAACATCCTAGGAACATCATGGTTGACATTTATCACGCATTCATGTTTTTATATATTTTAAAGATAGAAATAAAACGGAATAATAATATACTTTGGTGAGGATAAACTTTAAACAGGTTTTATACGAAGAACATATCAATAAGTATGATGATTTACATGAAGAACTCAATCTAGAAGTTCAAGAAGGGAGCAAAGTGAACACTTAAAATAAGTTTTCATTTTAGTGCTTAAATGTAAATCTTTATATCTTACATGATAGCACAATTAAAATGAACTAACACACTTCATTTTGCATGCATTAAAGAAATGATAATAATCAGATAAAATCTAAGTTAAATGATTCTAAGAATTCACCTAGGCTAAACTATTAAATCTGAAATTCTACATTAATCAGTTCACCGTTTGGGGTTACCAAATGAATCGGTCGATCATTTTTTTATTAGTGATGAACACCTGAGAATTTTATAGGAATTGATCGGCCGATTGACATGACTAATCTGAACTGACTGTTTTAGTTGTTAGTGGGACTGTAACAACTATAAATGACTAGTTTTTCTTATAAACGTGTATATAGCTTGTCTAATTGTAAAATTAGAAAGAGAATCCGAACACATATGATATACAAGCTATTCTAAGAGTAAAACAACATTCAAATCATCAATCATTAATCATTAATCATACTCTAGTTTATGTTATTAAACCTTCATATTCTAGCATAAAGAGTATTTAATCTCATTGTCACTACACTTAAACACCTTTATATTTTATAAATGTTATCTATTGAGGTATAGAGATATTAGAACTTCAAATTGTAATATACATTCTATTGAGAGAGCTTATTGTGAAAAAAAAAATCACCATTGTAAACCTTTAAGAGTTAGGTAAAAACCATTGGTATTGATGAGAGAATTTAACCAAAGAAAAAAATCTTCAAGTATATCTTCAAGTGAAAAAAAAATATTAAATAAGGGTTTTCTTCAAGTGGTGTAGAAAGATTGGTGTGGATTCATCAAGTGAAATTATACTCTTAAGCTTGGACTAGTGAAGGAATACAATACTCAAGTATAGTTTAGTATTTGAGGTGTGGATGTAAGCTTGTCAAATCATGTTCAAATGAGTTTGCAAATTCTCTTCATAAACTCTTTACTTTAAGTACTTTAATTATATTATTGGTTATTGCATTTACTTAAAGTAATTTGTCTTAACTGTAAAATTTAATGATACACCTAATTCACCCCCTCTTAGGTGTTAAGTTTCCTTAATCCTTGAACAACAATTAGTTATTAGAGCTTAGTTCTCATATATAAAGTTTGCTTAAACTTTGAGTAGAATGACAATCATTAGTTATAATCTCCAAAATAAAAGATCATCCACATCTAGGCCACTATTTTTTATGGTAATGAGTATGCATATTAAAAAGATACAATGATAATTTTATCTTCAATCTATTAATTTTGATTGGTAGGTGGTTATTCGTAGAAATAGACCTATTAAAATTGAAAATGGTGTTGAGATTCATAAAACTAGTTGTGAATATACAGATAATGATAAGAAATTATTTTTCATGGATGCCAAAGCCATGAACATCTTATATTGTATTTTAAGTAAAAGTGAATTCAATATAATTACATCATGTTAAAATGCTAGAGACATTTGGCATACTTTAGAAGTAACTAATGAAGGAATTAACCAAGTTAAAAAGTCTAAAATTGACATGTTAGTTTATTAATATGAATTGTTTAAAATGCTGCCTAGTGAATCCATTACTAGCATGTTTACTAGAATGACTACCATTAAAAATAGTTTGGATACACTTGGTATAATATACACTAATGTTGAAATTATAAGTAGAATTTTTAGGTCTCTACAAAAACTTGGGAAACAAAAGTGACAGCAATTTGAGAAGCCAAAGATCTCACCAAACTTCCATTTGATAAGCTTATTGGTTCTTTGATGACTCATGATATCACTATAGATAAGCAAGAGCAAGAAGAAAATCCAAAGAAGAACTTGGCATTCAAAATCATCCATCACATTGATGATTATGATCATCATCATTATCATTATCATTATAATCATAAAGGCATGGAAGGGGACATTGCCTTAATCACAAAGCACTTCCAAAGTTTCCTAAGAAAGAAAGGAAGAAAAGATTCTCAAACTATAAGAAAGATGGAAACAAGAAAGATTCAAGTAAGGAACTCCTAATATGTTATAATTACAACAAAATAGATCACATCAAAGTAGATTGTCAACTTCTTCAAAACAAGAAGAAGAGTCATCATCACAAGAGGGCAAAGAAAACTACTTGGAATGATGATTCAGATTTAAACTCAAGTGATGAAGAAAAAGATTAGGCAAACATGTGTTTTATGGCAGTCAAAATTGAAAATAAGGAATCAATAGAGTATGGAGAATGGTTTTTTTACAGTGCTTGATCAGGACATATGACTGGAGATAACTTATTATTCTCAAGCATTACCAAAATAAAAGGAAATGTCACATTTGAAAACAACTCAAAAGGAAAAATAAATAGAGTTGATAATATTGGAGATAAATTTTCTCCTTCCATTAAAAATGTTTTTCTTGTTAATAACCTGAAGCACAAGTTGCTTAACATTAGTCAATTATGTGAAAAAGGTTATAAAATTATTTTTTTATGATGCAAGTTATTTAATTCTTGAAAATGATAAAATAATCTATGTAGGAAATAGAAAAGGAAATGTCTACAAGATTATAATTGATGCATGCATGAGAATAAAAAGTTATATCTTTGCTAGTATTAATGTTAGTTTTCTTTGGCATAGAAAACTTGGTCATATTAGCATGGACATCCTTTCCAAGCTAGTTAAAAATGAACTAGTTAAAGGTCTCCCACATTTAGCATTTAAAAAAGAAAAGTTGTGTGATGCTTGTTATTAAACTTCTTTTAATAACAAAAATCATATTTCAATCGAAAGACTTAGAGAATTACTACATATAGATTAGATCCTTGAGGACTAGAAGTATTCGTGGTAACAAATATGTGTTTGTAATTGTTGATGACTTTACAAGATATACTTGGGTATTATTTTTAAAATCTAAAGATGAAACAATTTATCAATTTTTAAAGTTTTTTAAGAAAGTTAAAAATGAAAAGGGTTTTTCTATAATAAACATAAGAGGTGATCATGGTGATGAATTTATAAGTGATTTATTTTAAATGTTTTGTGAAGAGAAATATACCACCATAACTTTTTAACTCTTAGAACTCTCCAACTAAATAGGGTTGTGGAAAGAAAAAATCAATCTCTTCAAAAAAAAATGCAAGAACTATATTAAATGAATTTGACACACCTAAATGTTTTTTTTTAGGAAGCCAAGAATACTTCTTGCTATGTTTTAAATAGTGTTACTTTGAGAATAGAGTTGAAAAAGACTCCTTATAAGTTTTGGAGAGGAAGAAAACCTAAAATCTCTTATTTAAAAGTTTTTTGTTCAAAATGCTTAATTCTCAATGCTAAATATAATTTAGATTAATTTGATTCAAAATTCGATGTTGAAATTTTCTTGACTATTCGTCCTCTAGCATAGTATATAGAGTTTATAACAATAAAATACTTTGTCTTGAAGAATCCATGCATGTCGTATTTGAGAAAACTCAAAATGACAAAATTGTTGAGATTCTAGATAACATAAATGAAAATGTTCAATATTTGAGTCTTGATGATAAGACCCCTATAGAGGAAAACAACGAAGGCATGGACAAGCACCAACCTAGCTCAAGCAATCAACTAGAGATGGTAAGTAACTCATGTGTGCCCCTAAAGGAGCTAAGGTATATAAGCTCTCACCCTTCTTAATTAATTATCGGTAATCCTTTTAAAGGGACAAAAAACTAGAGCTTTACTTAGAAATATTAGTGGTCACTTTGCATTTGTTTCTCAAATAGAACCTAAATTATTTCTAATAGACAAAAAGGATGAAAAATGGATTTTAGTTATGCAAGATGAGCTAAATTAATTTATAAGAAATGATGTTTGGAAACTAGTCCCCAAGCATAATAATCAATCAATAATTGGAACAAAATAGGTGTTTAGGAACAAGGTTGATGAACATGGAACCATAGTAAGAAACAAATTTAAACTAGATGTTAAAGGTTATAATAAAGAAACAGGTATAGATTATGAGAAAACCTTTGCACCGGTAGCTAGAGTATAATCAATAAAAATTCTATTAGTCTATAATTGTCATGTTAACTTCACATTTTCCAAATGGATCTTAAAAATGCATTTTAAATGGATTTATCATAGAATAAGTGTATGTTGAGCAACCACAAGGTTTTGAAAATTTTCATTTTCCTGATCATGTTTTCAAACTTAAAAAATCCTTGTATAATTTAAAACAAGCACCTAGGGTATGGTATGATTGACTCAAGTCTTTTCTTATTGATAATGATTTTAACATTGGTAAAATTGACACCATCATTTTTACAAACAAAATTACAAAAATATCTTGATTGTACAAATTTACATTGATAATATTATATTTAGTACTACTAATGAATTTCTTTGTAAGGATTTTGTAAAATGCATGTAAGATGAATTTGAAATGAGCATGATGGGAAAGTAGAACTTTTTTCTTAGATTGCAAATCAAACAAACAAAAGACATATTCATCAACCGAAGCATGTACATTAAGGATCTTCTAAAAAGATTTGGGATGTAACATGTCAAAGTAGATGACACACCCATGTGAACATTAACAAAGCTTGATATAGACAAAAACAGTAAAAATGTAGACATCACCAAATATAGAGGTATGATTGGATTACTCTTATACTTAACAACTAGGAGATCCGATATTATATTTTGTGGATGTCAATGTGCATATTTTTAAGCTTACTCTAAAAAATCACATGTTAGTGTTGTAAAACACATTTTTTGTTATTTACATAGCACTATTGATTAAAGGTTGTGGTATTCAAGAGGAAGTGAGTTGAGCACGATAAGTTATTCAAATGCAGACTTTGCATGATGTAAAGTTGATAGAAAAAGTACTAGTGAAACATGTCATTTTATAGGATCCTCACTAGTATCTTGGGCTAATAAGAAACAAAACTATGTATCCCTATCAACAACTAAAGCAAAATATATAGCAATGGCTAGTTATTGTGCTCAAATTTTATGAATGAAACAAATCTTAGAGGACTATGGACTTAAATCTGATCATATACTTATAAATTGTGATGACACTATTGCAATTAGTCTTTCTAAGAACCCTGTCCAACACTCTAGTACAAAATATATAGAAGTGAGACATCATTTTCTAAGGGATCATATTGTAAGAATAGATGTCATACTTGAGTTTATAGGCACAAAACACCAACTAATAGATATTTTCACAAAGCCTTTAACTAAAGATCTTTTTTTGCAAAATAATAAGGAATTTATTCTTTATTCATGTGAAAGATATTTGAAGTATTGATTTTATGTGTATACATTAATGGAAATAAATTGGACATATTTAAGAGATAAAATATATGTACTTGCTAAACATGAATATCATGAAAAAATTGTTCTACTACAAATTTTATTGTTTATCTAGGTCTGAGACGAACATGTTGACTGTTTCATAATGGTTAGTTCAATCAGCCAACTAATTGATATTGAAAAACAGAGGATAAATATTGTGTGAACAATAACTTTTTAAGTATTTTTTTGTTGTTGAAGACTGTTTTTTAGTTTAAACTTAAACAAACTAATGTATTTCAACTCAAAAAACATATTTTGAGGAAAACATTTGAAAAATCTGGTTATTATGTGAATTGATCAATCGGTTCATATAACTAGATCAACTGGTTAATCGGTTGAGTCAGAGCATTGGCAGTGAAGCTACCACCCAATTTTTTATTTTTTTAGCCCCTTGATTTGTTTGCTTTTTGGATATATTTTTTATATATATAAAGAAAGAATCAAAAGAGAATTTTAAGAAATTCTCAGCTTGGGTTTCAACTAACTAACTAATTGAACTTAACTTATAGCAATCTGTCGACTGGTTGCTCGACAATATAAATATGACTGTCACTATTCAAGTTGAGAGCAAAAACACTAAAAAACCTAACCCCTGATTCTCTCTCTTAAGATTTCACCAAATTGCACTCAATTGATTATGTTTTTTAGGTGTTTCTTGAATATCAAAGTGTAATGGCACCCAAGAAACATTTAGGAGACATCAAAACCAGAAGCAAAAGAGCCAATGATCCTACATCTTATCAAGGTGACAATATTCAAAGATTTTTAAGTTCTTTTTCTAATAGAGCTATAGTTGTAGAAAAAGGATTAGAGAATGATTTGATTACTTTTAGTATATATACTATCTTTAATCAATTGGGTTGGATAACTTTGTTTGATTTGAAAAAACCTATATATCTTAAGTTAATTGAGATGTTCTTTGTAAATATGAGAATTACAATGGAACCTAAGATATCAAGTAATATTCAAGATAAACCCATTGAATTTAATTGTCAATTGCTTGCTAATGATTATAGGGCTTTTGAAATGCCCATAATTGAAGGTTTTGTTTATGATGAAGGGCTTTTAAAATAAAAGTAATTCCCATGATTGAAGGTTTTGTTTATGATTAAGCAATAATTATGTATAATGGTAAATATAATTTTTTTTAAGTGCTAAAATTAAAAGTCAAGATTTGCTTATAAGACCTAGGATTTTTCATAGAATTATAGCACATAATATCGTGCTAGAGAAATGACATTTTGATGAAGTAACCTTTATAGATATATGCTTAATAGATTGTATGATTAGAGGTAGAAGTTATATTATGATAAGGAATATGTTTATGGCATAAGATCAAAACCAGAAATCTCTTCTCTATGATCAAGTTTTGACTTCTATCTGTAAGCATTTTGAGATTTTATTAACAGGAACGAATAAGAAGTCATATTCTAAACTAATAGAGATAGATGATAGGACCCTCACTAAGATATGGATGGTGATATAAGAAGTAATATTTTAAATGTGGATGGTGGTTGGGTTCCTGAGGATGAAATAGGAATACATGTTGAAGAATAGCATGATGTTGATAAAGAAGAACAAGGTGGTAGTGATGATGAGCTTGAGGTTATGCTTCAGACACCACCAATTACTTCCTCGCCGAAAAAGGCTTCTACTAGTATATGGTCATCCAGGATGGAAAACCACCTCATCCACCTTGAGACAGATGTGTGTCAAATTAGAAAAACTCAATCACACATAAGAGACGAAAATGCTCGATGACTCGAGGGATATCAAAAACATGATGGCTTCTCTTCTCTCTCACTATCCACCACCTAGATCATATGTATTGGGTTTTGTATTTAAATATTGTTATGCTTTATTTGTCATTTCTTTTCTCATTGTAATGGATATTGTATGCTTTTGTAAGATTATGTACTTATAAATGTTTTAACTAAGATTCTTAATTTTCATTGACATTCTACTTTTATATTCTTACCTCTCCATTATATATTTTTTGTTGAAGACAAAGGGAGAAAGAGATATTATAAATGAATTAAGGGGGAGATATATGATAAATGATATGTTAATAATATATGCATACATTAAGGGGGAGAAACTTGAATTTCTAAATGCATATGTAAAGTGTTAAATGTTTATATTATTATGCCAAAATGTTAAAGTTTCTTACATATTGCATTGCAAAAGATAGGGGGAGACTCACTTTAATATCTAAACTATCTTTTTATTATCATCATAAAAAAAAGGAGAGATTATTGACCTTTAGAATAACAAATTAATGTTTTTATATATTTTGATGATAACAATAAAATGAAAAATGAACAAATAATATGCTTTCATGAGAATAATCTTTAAAAATATTTTATTCGAAGAACATATCAACAAGCATGATGGATTATATGAAGAACTCAATCTAAAAGTCCAATAAGTGAGCAAAATGAAGACTTAGAATAAGTGTTCATTTTAGTGCTTAAATGTGAATCTTTATATCGTACTTAATAGCACAATTAAAATAAACTCACACACTTTACCCTGTATGCATTAAATGATTGATAATAACCAAATAAAATCTAAGTTAGATGGTTCTAAGAATTCACCTAGGTTAAACTGTTAAATCTAGAATTCTGCATGAACAAGTTGATCATTTGAGCTTACCAAATGAACTGGTCGACCATTTATTCATTAGTAATGAACACCTAAGAATTTTATAGGAACCGGTTGACCAATTGGATTGACCAATCTAAACTGGATAACCATTTTAACTGTCAGTAGGACTATAAACACTATAAACAACAAGTTGTTTTTACAAAACATATATATAACTTGTCTAATAGTAAAATTAGGAAAATAATCTGAACATATATGATATACAAGTTATTATAATAGTAAAACAACATCAAAATCATCAATTATTGATCATACTCAATTTTATGCTATTAAACCTTTATATTCTAGTATAAAGAATATTTAATTTCATTATCACTATATTTAAACACCTTAATATCTTATAGGTGTTATCTTGTTAGGTATAGAGATAGTAGAAATTTTAAGTGTAATATTCACTATATTAAGAGAGTTTGTTGTGAAAACAAAATTATCATTGTAAATCTTTAAGAGTTATGTAAAAACTTTTGTGTTTGTGAGAGAATTTCATCAAATAAATAAATCTTGAAAAGGGTATATCTTCAAGTGAAAAGATCCTTGAGGAAGGATTTTCTTTAAGTGGTGTAAAAAGCTTGATGTGGATTCATCAAGTGAAATTGTGCTCTTAAGCTTGGACTAGTTAAGGAATACAATACTCAAGTACGGTTTCGCACTTACATTATGCATGTAGGCCTGTTGAACTATGTTAAAATGAGTTTGTGAATTATCTTCCTTAACTCTTTATTTTAAGTACTTTAATTATATTATTGGTTATTGAATTTACTTGAAGTAATTTGTCTCAAGTGTAAAATTTAGTGATACACCTACCCCACCCCCGTCTTAGGTGTTAAGCTACTTTAAACCTTGAACAACACCTCAATAAACCATTTTCAACTCCAAAACATCGATAATCAATCAATAAATTTAAAATCAAACCAAATAAAAAAAAACCTTTTATGGGTCATTAACTACCTTTCTAGCATGGTTAAAAGATAAAATCACCTCCATCGAACTCGTCTTTCTAAAAAGAACTCATTAACACCAACATTAACTTTTTATAGTCAAAACATGGCAAACCAAACCATTTCTCTCTCCTCTCTCTTTTCTAATAAATTTCTCTCTCCTCCCTCAATATCTATAAAATGAAACATGGTAAAGTAGAAGTTTAGGATCGAAACATAAAAACAAAAAACAACAAGGATAAAATATGTAAAAAGCAAAAATTTTAGGGATCAAATTGGAATTTTTCATGTCTTTTGAACAATGAAAAGAAAAAAACAACTATAATTTTTTTTGCTAATTTTGGTACTTATTTTTTAGATTTTTTACCATAACCTAAAACTCTATTTCATAATATTGAACTTTAATTTAACACAGAATTATTCTCGCCACATAGGATAGAGCATACAACACAAAACAAATCCCAACATAAAATAACTACCCCAACACAATTGCAAGGATAAAATAAGAAAGAAATAAAGTTTAATTTCTAAAGTGCAAAAATTCCAAGGACTGAAAAGGAAAAAATTAGCCATGAACAGTGACTTGAACATGAAAAATGAGAAAAGGGTCGTCGGCCACTGCCAATCTATTTTAGTTCTTTGTAATAGTTATAGTGTGCTGATGTTATCACAACACATTTTAAAAAATATATTTTATTTGATTATATGGCAATTGAAAGAGATAATCATAAGAAAGGCAGCGATTAAATATATGGACGAAAATTGCATTTGTTTTAGGTTATAATTATCTTTTCTTATTCATGTAGTTTTTTTTGCTTTGATAATAACAAGTTTTTATCATTAATATAGTTTATTGAATAAAAACTAATTGCAATTAAAAAGAAATTCATAAAAATTCTAATGATTTGAATTAAATATGAAAAAATATAACTTTTTAATAAAAACTTCATTTTCTTATTCAATTATTTCTTCTTCTTTTTTAACAAAAACATTGTTTTATCAACAACATTGTTCTATTAAATAAAACTTTATTATTATTGTAAATGGAAGTTTCCATAAAAATAAATCATAATTTTTAGGCACATGTATGAAAAATATAGGATAATACATATCAAAAAATTAAATAGAATATTTAAAGTAAAAATAATAAAATTATATTATTATTGAATATTAATGAGAAAACTTCTTAAAAAAATATGCAGAGTAAGTTAATATATAATTATTCATAAAATAAATGTTTATATTACAAAAACAAAGCTCTAATATTATCTATGGAGAAATTGAATAATTATTTAAATACTATTTTAATAAGTTTATTTAAAATATTTTTATTCTAAAATCAAAAAACAATTTAAGGTTTATTTAACAAAAAGGCCAAGCACTTGAAGGAAGAGCTGCCTAGACTAAAAGAAAATCCTTAGGCATGAATGGACCTAGAAGGCTAGGTCCATGTATTTTGATTTATTTTATTTTATTTTTAAAATAGAAATACAACACATCATCCATTCTGATATTTTTTTGTGGAAGGAATGATGCATCGTTCATATATGGACAAATGAATTTTTAGATTTTAAAACTCCAAATTTTGTTCTTATTTTAACCTAAAAAAACCCTAAAAAAAATCCTATAAATTCATTTATAACCCTAAAATATCATTTAATTAGTGCAATAATTATCAATCAAACCAAATCAAAATAAAATTATGGGTCTTGATTTGCTTTTCTTGACATATTTGAAGAGCAAAACCACCTCCATTTATCTCGGATCTCTATAACAAACTTATTAACACTAAAATTATTTTATTTTTTTTTGTAACTGGTTGAATTCTTTATCTCTCATTTTTATTTTTCAATAACTTTTTCTTTCCTCTCTCACTATCTACAAACTTAATCATGATAAAATAGATGTTTAAGACTTAAATGTAAGAACCTAAAATAACAAGGTTAAAATATGTAAAAAGAAGAACTTTTGGAGACCAAATTGAAGTTTTTCACACCTTTTGAACAATGAAAAGGAAAAACAACTTTGATGCTTTTGTGTTAATTTTGATTCTTGTCTTTTCAACTTTTTACCATAAATTAAAATTTTATTTTATAGTATCAATAATTAATTTAGTGTTGAAATATTCTCTTTCACACCGCATACAATAGAGCATGTAACACAAAACAAATCCCCGCATAAAAAAACCATGCCAACACAACTTACAAGGATGAAATAGAAAGTTAATAAATTATAATGTAAAAAGAAAATGATTGCAAGGATAGAAAATGTAAAATTAGCTTCGAATAGCGACTTGAACATGAAATTTTCAAAGGGTGTACAACATGAAAATTATTAATATTACTATAAAAAGCTTTAATTTTCTTGAAAACTTTCCCAAAATTAGATAAATATTTAAATATTATTTTAATGCATTTATTTAAAAAAAACTCTATTTTAAAATTAAAAAATAAAAAATTCCAATGGCTATTTAACAAAAATGTTAGGCAATTCGGGATCTTGAAAGACAAGCTTATATGCCTAGACAGGAAGAAAAGGCCCGAGCATGAATGGGCCTTAAAGATTAGGTCCGCACACATGGCTTTCTTATTTTATTTTTATTTTTAAAAAGAACATACAACACATCGTACACACTGATTTTTTTTTAGTAGAACAATGACGCGTCATCTACCTGTACAAGCGAGTTTTTGGATTCCAAACACACAAAAATTCTAGTTATTTAAACATAAAAATCTCTATAGATCCATTTTCAATCATAAAACACCCTTTAATTAGTTTGAAAGTCATAAACCAAACCAAACCAAATCAAAATGACATTATGAGTCTTGATCTATTTTTCTTGATATGTTTGAAAGGAAAAACCATTTCCATTGATCTCTCATCTCTATAACAAACTTATTGACACCAAAATTAATCTTTTTTTAGTAACTTTCAAAATGCTCTCTCTCTCCTCTTCTTTGTATGATGACTTATTCTCTCTTCTTTTAACATTCAAGAACTAAAACATGATAAAATAAATTTTAAGATCAAAATATAAAAACCAAAAAGAACATGGATCAAATATGAAAAAAATAAACTTTGAAGGACTGAACTGAAGTTTTTCATGCCATTTGAACAATGAATGAAAAAAGGATATGTTATATAATGTTATTTTATTAATGTGGTCTTTTGATTTATTTTTTTTAATAATAACCTAAAATTATATTTCATATAATCAATCTTTAATTTAACGGTTGGATAAACAAGGGCAAGCAAATCAAAACATATCCCAACATATAAAACTATTTCATCATAATTTACAAGGATAAAATTGAAAAGAAATAAAGTTCAATGACCTAAGTGCAAAAAAAATGTACCCTTAAAGGTAAAAAGTGGCTATGAATAATGATGTAAACACTAAAATGTGAGAGAATGTGTAGTTTATCAGTAGTAAAATGAAGATATATTTTAGTTATATTGTATAATAATTGGTATTTAACAACAAAAGGTCACATTATCACTTTTTGAAAACTCTAAGGAACAAAATGAAGAATTACAGAATCTATTAAGACTGTAATTTACCTTTATTTTTTCTAAAATAATCATATTTTTCTTATATTCAGAATTTCAATATCTTCTACCAATTCTATATTAAACTGTTGCAGGCATAATACGTAAACAACAAAACCATGCATGTCAGCATATATTTTGGGTTTCTTTCCATCTCGAGTAAATGTATCCAAGAATTACAATATACTAAAACACTTAGGTATTTTTCTGTAGTTATCCATAAAAATCAATATTTTTTTTTAATTGCAGTCTTTTATGCCCAATTTCATGATTAATTTTTCAAAATTTATTAACGATCAAATTTTAAGAAAAAAATGGGACCAAAGTGTAAAATAAAGATAAATTTCATGGCCAATCTTAATTTTGTGTGAAAATGTACTTTTGTGTCTACCTATTTTTCTATTTCTTATGTTTTAGTCCCTATAGTTTTTAGTTTTAGTAAAACAATATTTTGTTTATTTTAATACCCAATGTGTGAGAAATGAAAGAGAAACTTATCAGATAATAGTAAATAAAAGAGAAAATCATTGGTTTACCATATTTTGATGATAACAAAAAATTAATTTTGGTGTTAACAGGTTTCATTTGATGAGATGAGTCTTAATGAGGTGTTTTTGAACTTTCATCTTTTTTGAAAAAGTAGATCGGTATTGAGAGAAAAACTTTTCCAAGTTTGATTTTATATATATTTTTTTTACCCTTTTTGGGTTTTTTTTTTTTTGTAGGTTATGATAAATTGGTTTTTGAGGTTATAAAAGTGTTTTTTTGTGAAAATGGGTTGAAAAATAATTTTTAGACCAAAAAATCCCCCATGAGTTTTCGACCAACATTATGGTGGTCGAATTCTAGACATGTAAATGATGGGTTGTCAGCTTTGATTTTTTAAAAGATCTTTAAAAAAAAATGAAAAAGCCTATGCACACATACCTAGGCTTTGTTGTAAAGGCCCACACATTCTAGGCCACCCAAGCCTATATGATTGGACTGTTTTTTTTTTTTAATTTTTGTTTTATTTGTTTTTTT
>Ga0307517_10007413_pt1 | contig 15995 bp, 20 predicted proteins | sample 23_EM_MG_FD_194515 | JGI IMG/M metagenome (GOLD analysis project Ga0307517, IMG submission 194515) | Populus trichocarpa ectomycorrhiza microbial communities from riparian zone in the Pacific Northwest, United States - 23_EM | ecosystem: Host-associated > Plants > Roots > Unclassified | place... | reverse complement strand
CGCGGCTCAAGGTAAACTATGTACGAACCAGCAACAGTGTACGGACACCACTGGGAAAGACCCCACCCGTTCGGGTTCCTATTCGTGAAGGCGTTCGCCTCGCTTATCCTGATAAACCCGGAATTATCACCATCGATGGCAATGGCTATTTGTTAGCCGTGAGCAGCGATGTACTCTAGAGTCCATGCGTCGACTTTGGACGAATTCCGCTGTTCTTGGTTGACCTCTGGATCGGAGATGAGGGAAATCATTCGAGATGCTGAGAAGCGGTCGAGATAATATTTAGAAAAGTGCGCTTGTGAAGAGTTTGTTGTCGACGCAAAAGATCCAGCTCTGGTTCAGGAAAGGAGTCGGGACGTGTAACTTTTCATCCATCTCGAAACTCACCATTCCCTTCCATATATAGTTCTCTTAGATCCTGATCAAAAGAAAAATACAGTAGGTGAGTGATATGAAAAAAGCAACACCGATGGGAGGTACCTCGTGCAAGAGCCGATCAAGGGGACGTTCGAACCACAAATTGCGCCGATCTCCCAATAGCTTCTTGAAGTTGTTGGGTATGGAAAGCCGACTCGAATATGTCCATATTCCGATTACACATATCCGCTGATAATTTCAACTCATCTCGCAACTCTGATAGCTTTGTGGATTGGCATCGCGCATCTCGTTGGATTTCGACTCGACCTTCGTCACGATGCCCCCCCAGAACCGGGACATCCGTTGCCGAAATCACAGCTTGCAGAGCAGCGTCGCTTTCAATCCACTCCCTCCGGTCTCCTAGGTTTTGCGTCTTTGTGGCCAGCGTCTTTTCCCAATCGGGGTTTGTTTCGAATGGCCGTGATACCGGATTGCTCATCTTCGTGGCGAGAAGTTTGACGTTCGAAGCAGCGTAAAGGGAGAGCTTGCTGTAGTTGGACGCGATGCTTCTTGAAATCGTTGATATATCCTGTCATGCGGGCTTTCCAATCTCGAGCCTTGTAGAACTTGGCCGCACGTTGTAAATTTTATGAAACCACGAGGAAGAACGTAGAGCTTACTTACCCACTCGCGATTGCTCATAGTATGTATCAATGGTGTTCTCACATTCCTTGATCTCACTTGGATCCGACGGAGAACGGTTTCAAATCCAAAATCGTAGTTCAAGGGATGTAAGGTAAGATGGTACCCATCGCTGGTCGCGACTTCGCTAATGCTAAGGTGTCAAAAAAAGCTCAGCGTCATAATTTACATTCCGCACAACCAAACCCACTCACTCGAGGAACAAGCCGCATTGTGTCCATTCCTGCGAGAAACACAGCAGCCACGCATTTCGTTTTCCTCCCGGATCTGTTTGACCAACAACACGGCCTTGAACCCCAAGATGGCAGCTAAGTCATGTCACGAATATCAATCACAATGGACGATAGTTTCTTGCAGACTAACCTTTCGCGATGGGGTGCACCTTGGAGATGGCTTCGATAAAGGGAAAGATTTGCAACGCGTGGTTGATCTAGTCTCGTCCTTCTCTCGGTGGCTCCTGCATAATTCTAGAGTGCATTTCTTCCCATCGCTTGTAGCCTCTTCTGAAGTCGTCCTGGGGCTCTAGAGAGTCGATCGTTGGCGGTTTGTCAAGCATGAATTTCCAGTGCTTAAATGAAGGTGTGATTGATTCCCGCTACCTTTAGGTAGAGGCCTACTTCGAGGTTGATACTTATGATTTATAACAGATTGCGTGCGGTCGACGATCTTCCGAAACCCAAACCTATTTACGTTTGGCATTACCCGAGACGCCAGCACAAGTTCCGTCAGGTATCCAAAACCCAAAAATATTCAAGCAGGTGGGAGCATATCTTCATGCCCTGCTTGTCGCGGAGGTCAATCATGGTGTCGACTCCTTGGTCGGCTGGAAAAACCGGCCTGAGCTTTTTACGAAAAGCATTCGGGGCCTAATGGGTTCAGTTTTCTGGAAGGCTATAGCTATCGAATTGTATTCATTAGTTCCGCATTCCATGACTGATGAACGTACCATGTCAGCTATCACCCTGTTAAATACAGCGCAGCGAAATCGCCAGCTCGTCCCCACGGTCGTCGCCATGGCGCAAGTTCTTGCGTACTACATGGGTGTAAGACCACAAGGGGTGAGTGTTCTCAATGTACTCACTATGAAATCCCTAGATACGAAGGTCGGCCACCCAAACCCCGTCTTCAAATTCTATGATGTTGAACGGCTTGTAGGCTCTATTGACGATGACGGCCGAGCTGATAACGCCAAATATGATGAATCTGATGATGAGGAAGACGTTGAATTGGACACTCGGGGGCCTGCTGCTCGACCGTTGCCCGCAAAAGCTAGTCTTTGACTCTTTGATTACCTGAGGAGGATTCTGAAGGTGCTCTAGGAGATTCTAGCAGACGCACCTATTGTTAAAAAGGTACAGGTGGCCACAGTCATTATCGAGGGCGATAGGCAGAGCGAAGAAGAGGGCGGAAAGGGTACTTTCGAGTTGGGAGAATGGGTTAAGGTTTGTCAATGGTTTTCGATTCGAGGTGTACACTGTATAACTTGTTTTTTTGTGACGAAATTCACGTGATCAGATTCTAATATGTAATACCACCACCGCTTCGTCACTTATAAGTTACACAGGCATCGTCAACTTCCACGTGCTCTCCTTTATTTATGTCCATAGACAACCCATCTGGCATACCCGGCCCCAAGTTATTCTCCTCCGCTGCTCACCAGATATGCCCTCTCTTCGTCCTCCCTGTCCCTATTTTCGTGAAGAGAACCCCTCCGAACTAGGCGTATTCTTCCTATCCCGCGTACGCCTCCATACCCTCACGTGAACCTATCAGAGCCACCAGAGAACGTCCTTCCTGCGCCTCTGCAGCATCTGCCACTGCAGAGCCCAGTATCCCCACATCGCAAGGACGCCTACCCTGCATTCTATAGTGCCTTCATTATCGCCAAATCGCTCCTTCTGGACGCTGCTAGGTTGATAGCCGACAGCAGGAGCGGTGCTCGCGGTGGTGATCAATTCAATTCACCGGTTTGCCCACACCCGGTACGTTCTTCATTTTCGTTTCTATTTTCTGCATCGTATCAGCTGCTGTTTTGCTCGTCGTCCCTAGCCTAGCGTAAGGGTCTTTTACGTTAGGCATAGTTGTGAATATCCTTCCTTCCCCCTTGTGATGTGCTCAAGGGGGCAGGCCATCCCTTCTATTTTTCATTCGGCTCCTTATTTCCTCCCGATGGTTTATATGGCCACCGGAGTATTTTTCATTTTTTCGTGCGCCTGCTCTCGTTTTATTCAAAGGCCCCGCCCCCAATTCATTATCCACTTTGCATTTCTCGCGGTTCTCTGGCCTCGAGGGAGATCCGGGGGCGGCAGTGGGGGCTGTCACCTTATAAGCAGCTTTTCGTGAGAAGCACCAGCCACGCCCAATTTATCATCATCAGATTATGTTTTACGAATCAAGCCGGTTCTGGGGTATCTTGAGCGAAACTCGTACGCTTTGCATGCCTACTTGATTCTTCTCTGTTTGATCGCATTTTTGCTTTTCTGACGAAGTCTCATTCTTCTTTTCCATCTACCCCTTCCTTTCTTCTGCCATTCATTTTGCTCCATTGTAATCGATCTTTTAACTATGCATGACATTTTTTTGGGGGCATCTGGCGAAATCCGACCGCAACAGCCTATAGATTTCGTGGGTGCCTATATGGAACCGCTGCCTCATGCGCTCGAGCCGCCGCCGGGTGCATCGCCATCGTCTACAAACGCATCGTAGAACCATCATCGGCAACGGTTGCAGGGCGGATCAACGTCGAATTCGAACAATAGCGCGGTACACCACCATTCGTCATCACATTCAAGGAACAATCCGAGGGTGGACAGATTGAGCTGAGTCTTGAGGGCCAGCTGCAGACTTGGCGCAGCGGGGGCTGCACCACCAGCAGCCGTATCATCATCATGAGATATCGTCGCCTTCGACTTTGGGCAACAGCAGCAGCAGCAGCAGTAGCAACAGAAACACCTGTCCTCACTGGTATATCATCCCGTATCGCCTATATATCACCCTGTATCACGATCGACTCTCTAGGACGACTTCAGAAGAGGCTACAAGTGATGGGAAGAAATGTGCTCTAGAATTTGCAGGAGCCACCGAGGGAGGGACGTGACTACATCAAACACGCGTTAAAGATTTTTCCCTTTTTCGAAGCCATCTCAAAGGTGCACCCCATGGCGAAAGATTAGTCGTCTGCAAGAAGAGATTGTCGTCTATTGCGACTGATATTCCTTAGCTGTCATCTCGGGGTTCAAGGCCGTGTTGTTGCTCGAATAGATCCGGGAGGAAAATGAAATGTGTGGCTGCGGTGTTTCTCGCAGGAACGGACACGATGCAGGTGTTCCTCGAGTGAGTAGGTTTAGTTGTACGGAATGTAAATCATGATGCTGAGCTCTTTTTACGCTTTAGCACTGGCGAGGTCGCGACCAGCAATGGGTGCCATTCTACCTTACATCCCTTGAACCACGATTTTGGATTTGAAACTGTTCTCCGTCTGATTCAAATGGCAATCAAGGATTGGGGGACTAGCGTTGATACGTACTACAAGCAATCGCGAGTGGGTAAGTAAGCTCTACGCCCTTCCTCATGGCTTGACAAAACTTGCGTGCAGCCAAGTTCTACAATGCTCAAGATTAGAAAGCCCGGGTGTCAGGATATATCGATGATTTCAAGAAGCATCGCGTCCAAGTACAGGAAGTTCTCTCTCTTTACACCGCTTCGAAGGTCAAAGTCCTCATCACGAAGATGAGCGATCTGTTATCACGGCTATTCGAAACCAAGCCCAATTGGGAAAAGACGCTGGCCACAAAGACGCAAAACCTAGGAGACATGAGTGAATGGGTTGAAAGCGACGCTGCTCTGCAAGCTGTGGTTTTGGCAGTGGAGGACCCAGTTCTTGGGGGCATCGTGACGAAGAAGGTCGAGTCGGAATCGATTAATCCAACGAGATGCGTGATGTCCAATCCACAAAACTATCAGGGTTGCAAGATGAATTGTGTAATCGGAATGTGGATATATTTTACAACTATCCTTACCACGCACAAGTGCAAACGATTTAATTATTACTCAAGGTATTTCTCTTCGCCTTCTATATTTTATCCTTCAATCTTGACGACATCGCGTTCGCGTCCTCCACCACGACGATCAGTGTCATTATTCTGTTCCTTCCAATATTTACTCGCTCACGTCGAGTTACACATTCAGTTCCCGAACTCACCATCAACGGTATGTTTTTATTCTCTTCCTGGTCGTTCGCTAATTCTTGTGTAGCCCCAATGACCGACATCCGCGTTTTGAGCCGCAATGCAGGCGGAATCGACCAAGTGTTGGCCAGGCAGTGGATCGAGGCGGCGTTGGGCAGGCACCCTGCTCGGAATGTCGCAGAAAATTACATTTGGGTTCTTATGTGAGTTCTTATTATTTTTTTCAATATTTCTTTGATGGGCGCTTATGGGGATCAGGGGCGGCTTTCATCAAAGCCGCCTGGACCCACGGCCCCACTATTGCGTTCGTGCATTTCGGCAGGATGGACATGCGTACAAGACCATGCACATCTACTGGAATACCGAAAGCAGCTACTACAGGAAAGGGGTGGGGCAATTTGGGAGGAGGTATGGGACTACCTTGGACGTGTCGTTGGAGTGCGAAGATCTTGGGTACGTGAGATTTCGTTCAAGCAATCAGCGTTTTTGTTCACTAATATTTTTTCCAGGTGAAGTTCAAAGTGACAGTTAAGTAGATATGTACAAAGACGGACGATCTTGGAGCAGGTGTAATATACTGACGACTCGCGATTTCACCGCGACTCAATTTCCATCTTACAGATTGATATGTCGATTTCGAAAAGACTCCACACAAGGGTACGTCTCGCTCACTTTGGGCCTCAAGACGTGTACTGACTATTTTATATTCTCCCCCTCGCATACTGCACTCCGAGCTCAACTGCAATATCTTTCCTGACTCCACTCCTTCAGACTCAACGCGGTCTGGAAGCACGCTGTCATATCCAAGCACATCATCGCTAGGAAAGCAGAAGGTCGCCCCCCCACGCCGTCACCATCGGACTGTATCGTCGAATGTCTGCTGAAGCGTGCATATATTTCGGACGAGCAGACCTCGGGGACGGAGCTTTCTCATGATGCTAGAGCACCGTATATAATCATAAGTAAGAAATAATAATTAGAAGCAATCAACGTTTTGTGATTAATGCCACGATAAGGCGCCAATTTTGAATTAAGCCGGGGCATATTGACCAGTTGTGCACTGACATCCCGTAATTTCTGGGCCTCGGATTCTCAGCGTAAAGCCCCTTGAAGACAGGTTCAACTGCAAGCTCGTAGATTTCTGACTGGAGGTCGAACGTACACGTATCATTGGAGATAATGAAGGCAATGGATCATCGATAGAAAGCAAGGAAGGCGCCTTGTGATGTGGGGTACTGGGCTCCACACTGACAGATCTTGCAGAGGCGCAGGGAGGACGTTCGCTGCTGGCTACGATAGGTTCGCGTAAGGGAATGGAGGCGTACGCGGGATAGGGAGAATAGGCCTCGGTGGTAACGGAGGCGTCGTTGGCGAGGACGAGAAGGAGGACCGGGGAGGAGCGCTGCGGCGTTGTGGATATAGTCCGGAGGGGTTCTCTTCACGAAAGTAAGGACGGCAATCAGGGACGAAGAGAGGGAAAATCTGCTAGAAGGGGCTCGGTGAGTAGCGGAAGAGTTAAGTACAACTGCCAGTGGCGGCGGGGAATGACTTGGGGGCCGGCCCGGTCGGGTATGCCTGGGCATAAATAAACGAGAGAATGGTAGGCGCTGTGGAAGTCGGCCAAGTCGACTACTCTCCCGTGGTCAGACTGACAAAATTCGTAGTTTTTTTATTCGCACTTGACGATGACGTACATACAAGTTGACGGAGATGCCTGTGTGTGTGACGAAGACGGTGTGAAGACGACGGTCGGAGGGAGGTCTCTGGTATGATGTTTCTGATGGACCTCTGAATGGCTCTGGTGTGTTTCCGGTGTGTTCTGTTTCTGTGTTGCTGCTTCTGGAAAAGTTATGAAACAATACTATCACCAGGTTGCCACATTTCGGAATAAAACAATAATTACTTTCCAACACATTGTCTACACAAATGGTCTTAACAACCAAAGCCTAGTGTATTACGACCTTATCAAGAGAATTTGAAGAAACCGCTCCATCAGACTTATGCACTGCTGTCATGCTGTAGCAAACGAACCATATCCTCTACGCTTTTTGATCGAGGGCGAATATGACACTTGAAATGAACAGGATGTCTGAACAGAAGACATCTTTGTAAATCCAACCGGCAAGAGTCTTGGCATAAAAACGTACCGGATAAGGGTAGACTTGAAGCAGCGAGCTGGATCAGGGAGCTTAGTCTCTTCTGATTCTTCGATGTTGAATGTGGTTAAAATTCCTGTCATAGCAATCCATAATGATGCAAGAGCCATGAATCGTCCAGGACAAAGTCTGAGAAAGGAATTAATCATATTTGAAACCTCCAGTGTAACGTTCGCACCTTCTTCCAAAACCAAAAACAAAGTCGCGAGGATCTCCTGCATCCGTACATAAAACACCATTTCTGAGAAAACGTTCAGGATCGAATTTCTCAGGATCTGGATACTTGGTCTCGTCGTGAAGCATACCCCAGATATTGGGTATAACGAGGGATCCTCCAGGAATACGGTAGCCACCATAGATGTCCTCTGCCTCTATGTAGTGTGGGACACCTTATAATCGATTAGATCCTCCAAGTAAATGACCAAAGAATATTTACCAAACGGAGCGGGCACCTGCCATCTCAGAAGTTCCAGCATGGTGGCCATTATGTATGGATAACGATCTACATCATGAATAGACGGTAAATGGCCGGCGCCACAAAGAGTCTCTATCTCAGCTTGAGCCTTCTTTTGAACGTCCTTATAGAGCGTCATTGCTAGAATGAAGCTGGTTAAAATGGAAGACGTCTGTTGGACGTGACTCTATAAGCTGCCCGTCGAAAAGTAGGTCATCCAGTACTAACCGTATCGACACCGGCTGCGAAGATGTCAGAATCTAACACACAAACAAACAGAGGAAGAAACCTACCTGTGTACATTGTCAAAGCAGTGTGAATGATTGTATTTCCAGCTTCCCCAGACAGTTTCTCCGGGGGAACATCTTTAATAGCTTCCGAAACGAACGAAGTGACAGAACGTCCTTCTTCCTGGAACCGAATCTCAGCACAATAATGAGGGTCATGCGATATAAATGGCATTACAATGCTCTTTCTAGCCCGGTTAAAGGCCTCATGTATAAGATCCCTTGTCTCATCTGCCCAGTATTTCGCATATTTTTTAAAAGAAGCTCCAGGAAACCATGATGGAAGGAATCTGAGAACAGGAACAATGTTCTGAGATGACATTAGTAGATAATATGGAACGATTAAGCAGCAACTTACGACGAGATATGCACCGGGTAAAGTAGTTCGAAGGACTGCATGGTCAACAGCGCTCACAAATCGAGCAAGGAGAGGATCGTCAGAAGAGTAGATATTTAGGCCATAGGTGACGTTAAGCATTGTTATCCCGCTAAAGCTATTCATGCAAAATCAGCTTCTGGTGTATAAACGCTGACATCACTCACGACTCGATATGCTGTTGGAAAGCTTCAGGCTTTTCAAGCAAATAGTGAAGCAGTCGATGTCCAGCCTTTTCCATCATGGGATAGAAGCGGCTATTTGTCCTCTGACTGATCACACTGCCAAATAGTTGTCGACTTTCACGCCATGTATCACCTGTTTGGGGTGGGATAGTGAATTGAGAGGAAGTAAACTGGATGGAAATATCGGCGCACCATACGGTAAAATCGGAATCGTCTGGTCCCACCCGCCAATGAGCTGGAGCATTGGAATGTTCGGTCTGTCGAGAGTTATAGAGGGTAAGTTGAACGATAGGCTAAGACGTGCACTCTACCTGCTCGAATAGATGCCCGAACGCTTTTCCAGTAGGTCTCTGGTACAGTCATTCCCGTTCAATACAATAATTGGCTGATTGAGGACATTGAGATAGATCACATCCGAGTCTGTTTCGTCCATAGCGAGTTAACAAATGGATAGCTTAGCACACAATAGAAGACAGGTAAGAGTCGTACCATATTCACGAGCCCATTTCTGATACTGTTCGTGCTCGTACTCCCTAGGCATATGAAGGAGATTTCCAATGACTGGCCATGGTTTCGGTCCTGGAGGCAGCAAGACTTTCGGTTTCTTCGCCAGTTTCCATAGCACGATTGCTGGGACGATACAGAGGAAGGTTGCAAGGACATAAGCCATGATAGCTGAATAAGATTGAAGTCTGAATTGGATATATTCTTATGTGCCCCATCAGTATTCCCACATACGAGTAACATGGATGCAGCCTGTGAACACAAGTCGCTTGCATATTGTTTTGCACAATGAAATTCACAGCGCGTTTGATGTGACCACTGCACCTGTCAATCGAATTAACCGAATACCACATCAGTCGCTGCGTCGTGCATTTCGTTGTGCAAAACAATATGCAAGCGACTGTAAGGCAAACAGTAGCCGATACAGATAAATTTAGCATGATGTTTGTCAACGGGACATACTTGATTATACTCGTTGTAGGCGAATTTGTGAAATGTCACCTCATCCGGAGCAGATGTGATTGCGTTGATGGCCCGGGCACCCTAAGTGCTAAGGAGTTAAGATAAGGTACGGCGCCGCGCGGCGTCTGACATAGTCTGTATCATACAAGGCGACACGCTCGCGTGCTCTCCTGAGTCGCCTTGTCAATGCATGAGTTCGGGCTCGGGCTCATGCACCGTCATATAATGAGCACTGATTGTTAGGGTTGGACACGGGTTGCGTGTTTACCCCAGGTTTTGAGTCACGGGTACGATGGGTATGCTCTCCGGAGCAACTACTGTACTATTCCGACCGATTGTTCACACATTACATGTGTTGTTCATTTGACAAGTTGTTGACAACACCCTAAATAGGAAATTAAGGGTCCATTTCGCGTGCCTCAGGCGCTTTTTGAGATTTTGGATCAAAAACTCAACCTTTCAGGCCCCGTTACGCGTTACAATATGAAAAATTGTTCAGTTCACTTGGCCCTGTTACACGTTACATGAAAAATCGGTCGGGATAGTACTGTACTGTACCCGAAACCACAAAACCAAGGGTTGCCGGCGGGTATGGTCAATTGATCATCTGGGAACATTCAACACACAGCCACTTGTCGTATGTCAATCAAACCACCTTATCCGGCTTTCAGCGCAGAATATTCGCTGCTGCCGTTGTCTTGGGCCTGCAGCTGTATTGTGTGACTTGCCGTGTTTGCCTTTCGATGCCATCAAAACTCTAACAAGGCCTAACCAATGGGTGTGGGGCGCCAAAATGAGTGTGGGTGTGGGAAAAGCTGATATGGATAGGGTTGTCGCCCCCATAAGGTCACAGAATAGGACAAACACGTATCACTAAAGTTTTTCTTGTAATTGTATGTCCGAAATTATATGATTTATTTCTCTGAACTGTATGGTATAACGTGGGTCCGGTTTCTCATGGGGGTCGGGTACGGTGCGGTTATTTATGGGTAGGTGTCCAACCCTAGTGATTGTGGGAGCACCCAGTGACAACGATTGTGGTTAAGTCTCTGAAGAAGTAGATGTCTTCTGGAATGAGGCTGATTTTTGTCGGAGCATGCCCCTACTAGCCGAAAGCAACGGCGTGATACTGCAAACCCGCGTATAGACTGGACAGGTGCCAACAAATGAAACATCGGTCGAATGGGGAATTCTTTCAGGAAAAGAAGAACGTCGTCATGTATACCTCATGGAAAATTCTCTAGTCAAAGATAACCACCGACTTGCTGAGATAGTAATCTGGGCATTCAGGTGCTAATTCCGACTTTCTTCAGTGACACTATAAATTTTGCTATTTGTAGCTCGGCAAACGGATTAGATACAAAGTCATTTCAAAACCCAAGTACCGAAATGACTGTCACCCAGAACCCAGCTCACATGAACGAGGACCAATTCATCTACCTTCCGCAGACGATGGAGGATTGGCCGTGGAAGAGGGCTATTAATCCTTATTACAAAGAGGTGAAGGCGCAATCTGACGGCTGGCTTTACACCTTCAATCCTTTCAATGAGAGATCACAATTGGCTTTCGATAAATGCGACTTTGGTAAGCATCTGAAGCAGCCCTTTGTAATAGTAATTTACGCTAACTTTTACTTAGCGTTACTGGCATCTCTATCATATCCGCATGCTAGTAAAGGTAAGAGATTTTGGTATTTTAAATAATATCGGAGTAGTGATATACTCTCCAGACCATTTGCGCACTGGGTGTGACCTTATGCAGTTATTTTTTGTGCTGGATGAATATTCAGACGTCGAAGAAACTGCCAATGTAGTCGAGATGGTCGACATCATTAAAGACGCTTTACACAACCCCGATAAACCACGCCCAGCAAAGGAAATATTGCTAGGAGAATTAGCACGACAGTAAGCTAATACTTCACTCCGGAAGAATACGCTGCTAAGAACATTTTTATCTATCAAAGATTCTGGTCCAGAGCAATTTTAACTGCCACCCCCACCTCCCAGAAGCATTTTATCGAGGCGTTTGACGACTATTTAGACTCTGTCGTCACTCAGGCAGAGGAAAGAGACAAAAATGTTGTCCTAGACATCGAGCGTTACTTCCAAATTCGTCGTCAGAACATTGGTGCAAGGCCATCTTATGTTCCAGCGGAACTTGGACTCGACATTCCAGACAAGGCTTTCTATCATCCTGTGATGATCGAACTCACCTATTACATTGCTGACCTTATCATTCTCGATAACGTGAGTTTATTGTAGCTCTGCAGAACCTGTACATCCTTTGACATAAAATCTAGGATATTGCATCTTATAACAAGGAACAGGCCAGCGAAGACGACATGTACAACATTCTCACCATAGTCATGCGGGAACTCAATCTCGATTTGAAAGGTGCTCTGGAATGGACCGCAGCCTATCATAAGGTCGTCGAGGAGAGGTTTATGGAGGGAATGGAACGTTTGCCCACATTCAGCCCTGAGGTCGACCGTCAGCTCCGGGAATACGTTCTGGGATTGGCGATGTGGCCCCGGAGCAATGACTGCTGGAATTTCGAAAGTGGACGATACTTTGGTAACAAAGGACTGGAAATTCAGAAGACCCGGTGCGTTCCGTTAATGCCAAAGAAGATGAAAGATCCAACTATGAAGACTAAGGATGTGGAGGTTACGCTGGTGGAATTATAGATCTAGAATTACTCGTATGCTAGCTGTAGTGCTCGGCGGCTCCCCAGTCGAATCGGAACAACGATGTACTCCTTGGATCGAAATTATAGTATATTTGAACTCGTTAGTGTTTCTCAGGTGCTCTCGTGTCCAAGTTCTCCATAAATTTTGAACGTGATATGACTCGGATGGAGATACTGATTTATATCAGCTGAAGAGTGAATCGATAGGCCATCGGAGATGGCTGAAAACCCGCGCTGCGGGGAACACCATGTGATGGGAAAGAACTCACGTTCGAGCCAAGAGAACGGATCCGGAAACGACGTGTGGATTGTGGAGAAATGAGAGCCGAGTATCGAAGTCAACTGTCAGGAACCAGAAAGAAAAAGGGTCAAGCTAAAGATCTCGTACAAACAACAACATGAGATGTAAGGGAACAACCTTACAATGGCTACCACTTCTCCTGAAATGGTCTTGCAATTACGTACATAAGTAGATGACTACTTATCATCCTGTCCGGAGTTATCGTGTCTCTACTGCTCCTCCGCATACTAGGCAAACGTGCTACTGCCTCTCGTCGACTTATCACCAGCCTGAACGTGTTTTCTGATGCTCTTCATGGAGCCCCTCCTTCCGCCAGCTTTTGTGGCATTCGCCATTCTACTTTTATTCTACTGGCATCGTCGTCCTGGATCATATGGTGCCATTATCGCCAAGATCCCTGGACCACCCTCTCGATCATGGGTTTATGGTAATGTCTTCTCAGTCGTAGATCACTTGTCTCATAGCAATCACGGATATTAGGTGTTTTACCAGACTTATTGCGGTGTCTCGTCGGAGAGGTAAGTCGGTAGGCGAGATTTTAATACGGTCCTTATAGTTATATAGCTCGACTTCAAATGGGTAGCTTTGTATGGTAGTGTCGTGCGGGTTGCTGGACCAATTGGCGTGGGTCGTCTTGCTTATATTCCATGAATGTGGCTGAAGATTGCGTCGTAGCAAACCTATCTGCTCATTTCCGATCCCAAAGCTATCCAACATATCTTCCAAACCTCGGGATACAAATATGCGAAACACAAGGAACGCAGAGAAATAGTGGCTTCAATATCGGGTAAAGGCTTGGGCTGGGCTGAAGGTAATCGAATAGCACTTAAATTCTTAGGTGCTGACGAAAACATTCTTCCAGGTGATACGCACAAGAGACAAAGGAAGGTCGTGCAGCCGGGATTTGGCATGGTAGAGTCTCGCGCATTACTTCCCATATTTATGTCCCTTGCAGCCAAGGTTCGCTGTGTCACTTGTGTCTATGGTTTCGGTCTAATGCCTCATCTAAAGATGTCATCGAAATGGAATGATTTGCTATCCAATTCACCCGAGCTATCGGTCAAAATTGACATCACCTCATGGATTTCAGGAGCGACGCTCGATGCCATTGGTCAGGGTAAGTTCGTCAGTGCTAAAGTGGGAACAGACTTCTAATCATTTCGATAGCTGCTTTCGATTATCAATTTGGTACATTGGATAACTCGGAAAACGAAGTTTCAAAGTCGTATCAGAATCTTTTGTATGTTTATCATCCACTACTCTTCGGATAATTATCATTGGTATGGCAGGATCGACACAATCAGTCAACCGACGCGAGGCTCTATTCTGTTCCTTGCATTGATGAAGTACATGCCACAGAGGCTTACTGAATACCTGCTCAAGTCCTCTCGAAAGATGAAAAGAGCCCGCGAACATCAAAATTTGATGCAGGGCTTCGCTAAGCGCTTGATGGACCAGAAATACGAAGCTGCACTTCAAGGGAAAGGCTCCCGAGATGTTCTGAGCTTGATCGGTAGGTTTCACGGTTCTCCAGCCTACAATAATTTACCTTCTTTGCAGTGAATGCCAATGTTTCTAAAAACCCTAAGGCCAGGCTGTCAGATGCAGAAGTGCTCGCGCAGATGCAGTAAGCCGTTCCTGTGCTTAGAGGTTCGTTCTAATCGAGAAACCCCCCTTTAAGAACCATCATGCTGGCTGGACACGAAACAACGGCCAATACCATTTCGTGGACTTTGTTTGAGCTCACCAGGTATCCGCATCTACAAGACAAACTCCGTGCTGAAATAGAGGAAAAGATTTTGGAGAAAGGAAGTGATACGTTGACGGAGCACGATTATGAGAGCATGCCATATCTTACTGCAATCATGAAGGTTAGACTGCATGGCAATCTTTTATGGCTTGTGTTGAACGCCTTTACAGGAGACTCTTCGCTTCCATCCAAATGCATATCATCTCTTCAGAGAAGCTGAGGAAGACGATGTACTCCCATTGACTACACCTGTTACCCTGACGGACGGAAGGGTCATCAAGGAACTCCCTATTCATCAAGGCCAGAAGATCATAACGTCTGTGTCTGCATACAATAGGTAGAGCGAGCACCCAGATGCCGAACAGACCATCATTAATATTTTTGCAGAATTGAAGAGATATTCGGGGCAGAGCCTCATACGTTCCGCCCAGAAAGATGGTTTGAGGGCTGCAAGAGTGCCAATGTCGGTGTATATGCCAATCTGTGCGTTTCTGCATATTTTTGCTAATTAGGATGACTTACGTCGGTTAGGATGACTTTTTCTGGGGGAGTCAGAAATTGTATTGGTTGGCGATTTGCGTAAGTTTGATTTGGCTCTGATTTGGCTCTAAAATGCTCCTACTGACGCAATATATCAGAATACTTGAAATACAGACTTTTTTGGTGGAACTGATACGAAACTTTGAATTTACTCTCGCAGTCGACCATAGCCTTGTCAGAAGAGAGGCGTCTATGGCCATGGCTCCGACCATCGCAGGAGAGGTTGAGAAAGGCTGCCAGCTTCCGTTCATTATTACGTCTCTTGCCCGTAATGACTAATTTGAGACCACTTCGTAAATACTGTTACTGTACTTGCGCTCGCAGCATGATTTCATGTAGTTGTTAAAAAAATTTCTTCACCTACAATGTTCGTAGCTGTAGCCTCGTAGATAATTTATATGGTTATGGTGAGCAGACTCTCCAGTGGTCAGTGTGAACTCTGAACACGCATAAGGCCCATAAAATACATTACTTTATTGTTTCCAGCGGGGTCATCCGTATGTACTCTAGTGAATAGCAGCCTGAATTCATGGATTATGACAAGCTACTATACATCAAACTAAATTTACGATGATGAGCCCCGCTCGGCTCTGCCCCCTGAAATCGCGATTTCGACGGATTCTGTTGCGATTCAGTAGCGACCGACTAGCGAAACACCAACGATCCGTTTCCGAGCGCCTCCGAACAATTGGGACTAAATGCGGTCAGTGTGACTTGCAGCGCCTAGTTGAGATCAAGTTGCGATCACGTGCGATCATGTGCGATCGACTTGCGAGCGCTTGCGACGACTAACGACGACTAGCGGTGACTTGCGACGACTAGCGGTGACTTGCGACGACTAGCGGTGACTTGCGACGACTTGCGACCAACTAGCGACAAGTAGCGGCGACGTTTTGCAGCTATTTGCGTATTTCAGAAGCTTGGAAACATCCATGTGACACATCACGTGGGTGTGCCTTCCTGTCCGAAAGCGTGCCACATCACTCGGTTCGTTTTCTTCGTCGACAATGACTTCTGGTCGACATTATCGACCATCCCCTCACAT
>Ga0307517_10007412_pt1 | contig 15996 bp, 5 predicted proteins | sample 23_EM_MG_FD_194515 | JGI IMG/M metagenome (GOLD analysis project Ga0307517, IMG submission 194515) | Populus trichocarpa ectomycorrhiza microbial communities from riparian zone in the Pacific Northwest, United States - 23_EM | ecosystem: Host-associated > Plants > Roots > Unclassified | place... | reverse complement strand
TGTTATCCCTCTCTGTTAAAATCAAAGCAGACCATTGCATGCATCATTTCTCCTCCAACAATGATACCTCTCTCAATATTAGCCACAAACCTATCATTCCTAGACCCATAAAAGAACCTATGTTGAGCTTTTTCTTCTAAAAAATTTGTGACAACCTCCCTTCTTTCTCCTTTTCACTACCATAACACCAACACATTAACCAAGCCATTACACTACCATAAAACTCAACTAACAAACCGTAATGTTAATCTTCTTCCAAACACCCAGCCATTGTTTGCCTGCATGAACTAATGGAGTCAGAAAAATCGATGAGATCTAGAAAGTAGAACAAGTCATGAGAGCTTTGGGTTAGAGGATCCAAATAGGAAAAGGAAAGAATGAGAGGGAGATGAGGCGCAGAGCAAATGAAAAGAAAATAAAGAATGAGAAAATTATGCGGCGGCTTTTTGTGAGGGAGGTTAAGTTAGGGTTAGGGTAATTTATACCTTTTTTTGGGTTTGACCGGTTCGGTTTACCAGTTTCATCTGTAAAACTGAAACCGAACTAAACCGGTTAGATTTTATGGTTTTAAAAATTGGTTTAATCGGTTTTTTATCTCGGTTCGGTTTTTTCGGTTAATTTTTCTTTGATTTTCTCGGTTGATCGGTTTTTTTAAACACCCCTAATTTAATGTATTTGACCTTTCTTTGTTTGATGTAAATGATAATTCAATGGGCAAATTCTTTTAAGGAGAGAGGGAATAATGTGATCCTAACTTCAATACCAATAGATCCATTAGAGGTTCCATTGGATCCATTAGGAGGCAATTAATGGACTTCTTTAAGATACATAGGTTAAGGTGGACTTTAAGAGGATATCAAATAATGAAGAACAATCCTTGACTAATTTGATTAATGTTCAAGAAGGTCTTGTAGGGAAGCATCCAGATTACAGAAAGATTGAAATAAGAAGATTTGAATATTCTAGTTTTGACCTTTCACTAATGTTTTGGCCATAAATAGAGCTATAAAATGAATTTTGATGTGATTCTAGTTGCATTGTAAAGTAGACAACCACAAATTTCCAATGATATATGATAGACCTTATAATTAGTTAAGACTAGAGAGAACCATTCATTTGAAGTTGGGCTTCAATTCTGCCTACAGATTACAAAATTCGACTTTGGTTTTGTTTTAATTAGTTAAGCTATTATTTATTTATCTTTTAATTTATTTTAGGGCCTATAAAATTTAAAAGTTTATTTGGGTTAGGTTTTATTTTATTATTTTAGGTTTTTAATGTGTAAAGATTTATTTATCAAGTTTGGGTCCATTAAGTCTAATTAGGGTTAGCTTTCTACTATATAAACCAATTGTTAACATTATTTTTCAGTTTATGAAAGTCTCTTTAACGTTGTTGCATGTTGTGAGCTTTGTTTCTCTTTGCGTAATTAAGTGATTCTCATACCAAGTTCTTAATTGAACCTGCAAACTTTTCGAATGATTGATTAACTTTGTTATGATTTATACTTTTTGTTCGCGTCTCGTTATAGACATAGGGTGGGGGTAATCAATTATATATAACTTTAGTTCTCCAAAACAAGGTTCTTATTGGGTCAAGTTGCAAATTTTTCTTCAAAACTCAAATTAGCAATCTAGGGGATAATTTTACATCACAAACAATCTAAAAATAAAATAAGAGATAAAGTTTTAATTAAAACTTAAATAAAAATATTAATGAAAAATAAAAGCCTAAGAGATGCTGAGCTTGATAGTTTAAGCTCGTGCACCTGACCAGTACTTCGGAGCCTAGGTGTGCCTAGGGTTAGAATCCTAAGCCTACATGTTTGGGCTAATTTTTTTATGGAGCGGTGCACTTCATAAAAGCCTTTAAAAACTTTTTTCCAACCATAAAATAACCTATAATCTCTCTAAAAAATAAAAAATAACATAGTAAAAAAAATTAATAACCCCAATCTACTTTTCCCATCATTTTGATAGGAAAAACTTAACTCCATTGAACTCCTCTCAAGAATTCCAACTTATTAACACTAAGATCACCTATTATTGTGGCTTAAATATCGATATGCAACAACTTTCTCACTTCTCGACTTTTGTATTTTAACGGCTATGAATATCGACATTCAACAACTTTTTCACTTTTAAATTTTTATCGGTGACTTTCTCTTTCATCTTCTAAGTTGAGGGAATGAAAAATAAATAAAATAAGTTTTTAAACCAAAATGTAAAAGTTTCAAATTAAAATGACCAAAACTAAAATTATAAAAATCTTATAGACTGTTTTTCTCAAAATATCACTCGATGATAATACTTAAAAGAAAAAACCCTCCTAATTACCTCATTGTCAGTTTTGATCTTTTCATTTTATTTTTGTAAATAATAAAATTGAATTTTTTTCCAAGTAAAATTTAGCACCATTCCAATGTTAAAATATTGTTATAAATCACAATCATTTTATAAAAAATAGATTAAAATAAAGTTAAATTTTTAATAAATATAATATAAAAAATAAATTAAAAATACTTTTTTAATAAACAAAAGATAAAAAGAACAAATCATTGTGATTGGTCTACAGTGAAACCAATAGCTCTTAGATTTTTGTTTATTTAATATAACTAGCCAATACTAGAAAGCAAGAGTGAAAACTCAAAACCAAACAAATTCGCTCCTCTAACTCTCCGAAAGCAAGCAAGGAAAAAAAATGGAGAAGGCGGCACTGCTACAAGTATTCGCTCTGTTACTTGTAATCTCATCTCTTCACGCATTCCAATCCGATGAACTAGACGAAGAGTTCGGCCTCGAGGGAGGGAATCTTCAACCTCAAGAACGAATCCCTGATCCGGTCGTACCCACCAGATCAACTCCCAACCGAGTGAAGTATTCGGATTCAGATTCGGACTCAAAGATCCAAATAACCCTTGAACACGCCTTTGGCGACTCCGATTTCTTCCCTGCTGCTACCTTCTCAGCGCGCCTCAAAACGTGGAGTCACGGTGCTCAGGTTTGCTCTTCTTCTTCTTCTTCTTTCCATATTTAATTTTCAAGATCTCGGGAATTCTGAAGCCCAAATCCATTGCTTAACTGATGCAGACACTAACAAAGCTGCGGTTTTCAAGAAATTCTTTTACGGAGGTGGAGAAACAGAAATTCCAAGTAATCCCGACGTCTTTGTAATATTCTTGATGTTTTTTATTTCGCACCTTGCAAGTTAGTTTGATTTTTCTTTTATATTTTATTTTGCAGAAATTGCTGGAAGACGATGAGTTTTACAGGATAAGATTGCCTTCCAATGTTTTGAACCCTCCTGGAAAGGATTTTGTCATATCATCTGTCAGGGCTGTAAGTTACCCAAAATTATTATTTTTCTTATTCTTTCTAAAGCTTTTTGGATGATATTGGAATTATTTGTACTCTTTGTGATTGCTTGCTTAAATATGAAAGATGAGCTGACACTTTAGCTTATTATTTCCTCCCTTTTCGTGTTTTTTCAAATTACTAATTTCTATTTGAATAACAAACCCCCTTTTATGGACTGGCTGTCCTAGATCATTAGGCATATCAGGCGAGCGCTGGTATGAATAATCAATCCTCTATTATTGTTGCTTATGCCATTAAATTGTGAAACCCTCAATCTTTAGCAGAGGACTATATTTAATGGTTACTATATTGTCTTTCTCAAATACTTTTCTAACAAAAATCCTGAGTCATGTCTATTCCAGTATCTCTGGATTTAAGGCTTGTGGGCCCTAGAACCAGCCTTCACCTTACATTAAAAGAAAAGGAAGGAAATGTGAAAAGAATTCAAGGTTCTGTTCTAATTACTTCACATTGCTTTGGTTTTACCCGGAACTGTTTGTTTTTCCTCTTGTTGGTCTCTGCCTCTCTCCCCTCCCTAACATGCTGAATTTGCTGATTTTGATTGTTGTTCTTTTTTCTTTCCCGTAGTTGTTGTTCTTGCTGATATCACAGCTTTGGGTTTAGACCTTTGGACATCTCAAACGCACTCTGTACCGAGTTTTCAAGTCATATCTTCCTCCATTGCCTGAGTTTCCTTTTTTCATGATTTTGTTAAGTTCGTATCTAACCCACAAAAGCTGTATCTCTCTCTCTCTAAACCCATGACTGCTTTTTTAATACTTTCCTTGACACAAGTTCTAATTTCGAAAACAATTTTTTTTTTTGCTGTTGGTTGCGCATCTTGAAAGAAACTGAAGGGTCTTGTTTCTGGAACAATCTCAAATTTGCCATCTTCCCCTCTTTGCATGTAAGTAAAACCAAATGGATATGTGTCGCTAAAACCCCAAAAGTCAGATAAAAGGGAAAAACAAGAAAATAACATTAAAGCAGTGTATGCTTCTTTATTCATGTATGTTTGTCTAGTTCTGCAAAAGGCATTTTGCCGCATTGGGTCTAGAACCTTTTCAAGGCTACTGGCTTGGGATATAGAGATCTACAGCCCCAAGAGTTTTCTTTAGTCATCAACTGCTTTCTTCAATACTCTCTAATGGTTAGCTATTCTTAGTTTTATCTGGTTTCTATCATCCTTTTGTCTTCATATGCTGGAAATAGTACCACTAAATTGTGCTGTTTGGCTTGCAATAGACATTTTTCCTTGACTGAATTTTAACAAAGTTATAAAGAATTAGTTTTATCGAAGCAATGTTTTTAGATGCATCCTTTAAACCGTTCCTTTCCTTTTTTTTGTGATTTCATTTGTTCTCTAGATGGGGATATTTGATTGTTTGTATGATTTTGAATTCCTGAAATGTTATTTGCTTATCCATGCTATTCGTTAGTGAAGCTCAAATCTTATGTAGTAATGAAGAAAAAAGCGTATGCTTTGGACTTGAGATTACCAAAGTTTTTTGTATCGTGAAATTGTAAATTTGAAAATTCAAATAAGAAACAGACGATTCTCCTCTTTGCAGTGCTATAGGTGTATGTCAGTAAGGCATAATGGAACACTGTGTACCAAGACTCTAAATGCTTCTGAAGGTCCAATTAATGAACCAATTCATCTAACCTCATATAAGCTGAAATCTCAAAATGTTAAAGTAGGCTACATGAATCCTCACTTTCAATTCTGTGCGATCTAATGTTGCTTCGTGAAATTCTTGGCAATTAAATCCTGAGCATATCTAGCATCAATTTTTTTCACATTAAATTTAAAATTTCAAATCCTAGGTTTAACGACTTGGGAAGGGTTCCAGAGCTGGCTATAGATGCGGCACCACATTATCATATATCTATGTATATGATACTCACCCCATATTTTGCACACCTTTGTTTATGTGTTTCTCTTGTCTAATGATTATTGCATATGGAAATTCCAATTCAATATAGCTCTAACCCTCATTATTCTTCAACTACAGAGATGTCTTCCACGGGATGGCTTGGATGAGCACTTTGTTATACACACGGTAATCTTCGGCTCCTTGATTAATGATTCATGCCTGCCTTTTCTCTTCAGGAGTTTGTTCTGTTACATGTTTCACATTTGAAGTAAATATGGGTTTACACACACTAAATCTTTCTCAAACATTTTTCTCTTCAGGAGCTTCTTCTATGACATGTTTCTCTTTTGAAGTAAATATGTATTTTCATGCATTAAATCTTTCTCAGTCAGTGTTGGACGCTGTAATCCTTTGTTTTTGCTTTCAGTCTTCGCTGATGAATATACACCTGTGCTTGCACACGATCTTATTTGCATTAATTTTTAGATTTTTCTTGGCTTTCGAATTCAATGAACTCTCCAATTGTGCACTGAAATGGAACCAGAGAGTCAGTAACCTTAGTTTGCCTACGATCCTATCTGACTAGAGTGAATGTGATATTGGACTATGCTTTAATTTAAATAGGTCAAACCATGCTACTTTTTCCATATATTAAACACATTGAATTTTTACTCGTCATTAGTGACTTGGCACGGCCTTTCTTACTAATCTATCAACTCAGGTAACAGTAGATTTCTGATTCTTATAAATGGTAATTAATTTTAAGGAGCTTAAGAAAATAAATTGTTCGTTAAAAACAATTTAATTTCTCAATCAAACAAAATCATATTGCATGAGTATGAGATAATTTAATAGTTCACTGAAGCTATTGTTTAAAAAATGTTTTAGGTTTCATGCCTCTCATATGTTGGTGCGCGTATATGATCGTGTGCATGGTATGAGATATGATTAGTGAGCCGCTTTTACTTCAATAGAAAAGTGGAAGGGCTGTCTGCTTTTTGAGCATTTTTGCTATTATGGCTGAGATTCATTGTTTGTCTTGAGTTGAATGCTAGGGTTTTTAAGCATCAAACATTGTCCATGAATTTTTTTGCAAGGTAGAATGACACTTTTGGTTCCTTTCTTTAGTTGCTTCTGTCTCTGATTAGATTTCTTTTTTAGTTTGGTTTCATTCTCCCAGTGGTGCTCTTAGGCTCTAAGAGAGATATGCTACACCGTTATAGAATGTTTACCTTTTAGTACTTTCATCCCTTCTCTTTTTTTATAAAATTAGTTTCTATCGTGAAAAATAAGCAGGTAAAGTTAGTCTTTGAGGAAATTTGAGTACTTCAAAAGAAAACCTAATCAAGGGATTTTCAAGTTACTAATTCTCCTCTCATGATGATGTGAGCATATGAGGTAACTGTGGTGTATGTGGGAATATGCTATGTATATCTTGTTACTGCCCTGTGAAAACCAAGGCTATAAAAACATACTTAAATTATCATAATAAAAGGGAATATTTTTTCTCTGCAATGTACAAGTGCATTTCATAATCAGAAAGGTGTTATTTTTCATCTTTTGTTGCAGGAAGGTGTTAATATCTTGGCTGTCAATTATGGTTCCCCTGGGACATGTCCCTACCCACGGCAATTGAAACTTGTAAGTTAGAATTTCTTTTTCCTTTTTCTGTAGAGTTTCTTACTGTAACAAAGCAAACTACAAGAACTAATTTGCTCACATAGACAGAGGACTTTACTGAGACCATAATTTGAGCATCAGGATTGTTTTCAGAACTGGAAGCATATAGTTGAAGGGAAAGTTCGTAGCTTTCCTCCTAGTTGAGCCCTTTTCTATTCGTGAATTATACTACTATTACTAAATATCTGAAACACCTACAGATAGTTGAAATGTTGACCTCCTGGCCATACGACTTGTTGCAGCTGCATTCTCAAATTTCTTGATTATGGAATTAGGCCCTGTTTTGGTGGCTTCTTTCTACAGAGATCTTGGGAGATGCTTGATGATTTGTGTCATAGCCTACCAAGTATCCCATGATGAGTACCCGAAGCATGCTCCTTCCCTGCCAAAACACTAGTTAATTTTTTACTTTTTTCCTCTAAGAAGTACATTGGGACAGCCTCAGTATATTTGTCACTTCCCTCCTCTTAGCATTTTTTGAGTCCTTGTGTGCTGAGAAGTCATATGCTCGCCAAGCATTCCATTCATAGTGGATCACATTTTTCATGTTATTTTGTCCCAATGAGAAATTTCCTTAATCAAATTGACAAGGAACTAGTGTTGTCAAAAGGCACTTAGGCTCTCGCTTAAGCCCTATAGGCGAGGCCACAACACCTTTATTAGCCTCAGGTGATGAATTTCAACGACATGCTGCCTACGCGAGCACTTAATGCCTCGGGCATGGCACCTTTTAGCACCTTTCACATTTGACAACACTGTTACTACTTTAAATTATCTTATTTTGTTTTAAGGGTGAAAATGTAACTTTATATGACTGTTATGGTATTTTATATTGTCTTTTGATTTTCTACTGATCTAATATATATATATATATATATATATATATATATATTTTAGATTTATATATTATAATATAATATCATACATATATTTTTTTGCACCTAGGCATGTGCCTAGCACCTCGGGCATTTTACAGGCTTGGTGCCTTTTAGCGCCTTTCGCCTTTGACAACACTGCAAGAAACCTCTGGAATATTCTGAGGATTGATGGAGGTTTTGAGGGCATATTTAATTTTTTCCAGTTGCATAATCTCTCATACAGATGTTTATGTCCTTTCTGTTTTAGCCTGCAAAGTGGTCATTCAACTCTCATACGGTTCTGAAGAATAGTGAGCAGGCACCAAGGTAAAATTAAGTATTTGCATATTTTTCTTTGCACTCTGCATTTCTGAGACATGCCTCATATTGGGGCATACACTGTTTTTTGTGTGGTATTTTTTGAAGCGAGTCTTGAAAGATGCAAGGAGAATTTGCTTCTGGTGTGCTTTGTTTACTATTTATCACCATGTTATAGCAATCAACTTTCCAAATTGTAAAGCTAATAAGAGTTTTATTTTTAACTTAAACTGTGGTTCAAAACACTTAATTACAAAATGATCAGAAAAGAAATAGTATATCAGCCAAAACTGTCTTGTACCCTTGTGACTGATTTTATTTCGAGTAAATTCTACTTATTATGGCGCAGTCCTAAAATTTTTGTAGTTAGAAGTATAAGAGAAACAAAAATATAAGGTTACCAAGGGATATGAGACCACCCACTGATGTGTAAATTGCTTTCCTTGTTTTTGCATTTGTTGTTTATACTTGCTTTGCCCATTATCTCAAAATGTCGTTTTTATTATTTCTGTATATACTTTTTGCAGAACTCCAATATTTGCTGAAGATTTGCCAGGAGAACAAGGAGAGGGTGTAGACGTACCGCCACCAGAAAGGTCCTTTTGGGCTAAATATGTAAGTATTCTGCTAGTTGATTGTTTTTTGGACACTGCAAATTTTTATACGTATGAAAGAATAAAATTTTAACCTATGGAGGTTCATTTTCTCAGTGGATGTACTTGATCCCTCTTGGACTCATAGTGATGAATGCCATGACCCAAGCGATGAATTTGCCTGAGGAACAAGCTACTGGCCAATCAGGTGCTCAGCCAGCTGCAGCAATCCAGCGTGGGCCCAATCCTGCTGTGAGAAGACGATGATGGAGTTAAATTGTCCTTCCAACATGCATGCGTTCAATATCCCAATACCGGTGGAACTTACGATGGGATCTTAGATTTGCATCTCTTGCATGGGGACTGCAAGCGTTTTGTAAATTTTCTAGTCACCGATTCTTATTTTCCATTTGAATCCATGTTGTACTTTAGGAAATTAAACGTAATTGTCATGCAGGGAAGGCTTAGGAATTACTCGTAGAGCACATTGTCAAATTTTATGGTTGATTTTAACATTTTCTTTTGCAAACGATCCAATCACATACAGAGCTCGTTCTACTGCATTATTATTTGTTGCCCAAATGATTTTAACTTCTTCTGGCATGCATTTGGTTTTTGTCCGAAATAACCGAATCAATGGAGGGTCGTTTTGGATGCAATGACTCGTTTATGCTATCGAAATTCTCTTCTCAGGAAGGGACAATAGAGATTTCTTCTTTTTTGCATTTAACATTTCTCCTTGTGACATCCCAGTGATTTAGCACATGTTCATGGTAGCAAAATTGTTGCTAGAAAGGGTATTTCATGCATGGAGTCGAAATGTTTTGTGGGGAATAGAAAGGGGCAAAAACAGGACTTTCAGTTTTTGGGCAGGTGAGAGGCACAACCAGTCATGGCTCCTTTACTTCTTGTCAGGATCAAATTTCTAGTCTCTCCTCTTTCTCCGTTATTGATGAGTTATTGCGTCGGAAAACCGATAAGCAAATACATTATCACAAGCCTGATATCCATATTTTCTAAACTGGTGCATTCGCTGTAAAATATTTTTTTTGGGGGCCTTCTTGAGCATCCAATACCAATACCATGGAGTCAGAATTTCTAGTGCTGTCTGTGTTCTCCCTTGCTACATTTTAAGGCATGATGAGCTAACTTCCCTAAATAAATAATAAAAACTAGACTCCCTGTTTTATTACTGGTCTCTAGCTAGCTCAATCGCAGCGCATTGCAGCACACAAGGGTTGTTGACGTGCTATCGTTACATGTTTCTTCCCTCCAATTGCCAACAGCAACACTGCTACAACAAGCCAAAGCCATTTCATGAGGTGGGTGGGATTTAAATCTGATCACACTCGCAATTCTCCAATTGATCGTTAGTAATTGGGCTAAATTGTAAGAATTTTGTTTTCCACGACTAGAATCAACATTTTGAGGAACATGAACGACCAAAATAAACAACATCAAGACATACTTGAGCTTGATAAGGAGTGCCGTATTCAGCGGGTTTGATGCAATGTTTCCAAGGTGCTTCTATCAAAGTTTTAAAACCGCATGGAGGGCAACACTTGAGTTAGGTTGGAAGGCTTAACTTCAATTGAGCTGCGTTGATTCAAGAATTGTTCTTAACATAAGTTAAAACAACGTGGTTCGGTAAAAATTATATAAAAAAAATTAATGATTTAATTGAGTCAACCCGTGTTGTAAATTAATCCAGTTTCTTTTTTTTTTCTTTTTTTTTTTCCAATCCAATTGATCAAAACCTTGAATCAACCCGCTAGCTAATCTAGCTTTTACAACAATATTTTTTTTATCCTTGCTCTAAATTTATATTATTACAAGTTTTATTAATATACTAAATTATTTATTATTTTTAATATAAATACAGAGTAACTTATTTTGATATAAAAAATTTTATTGATATTATTTTTATTATTAAAATTAAAAATTAATTCAGATAAAAAACAAGAAATATATAAAATTTTTAAAATTTGAAGATATTTAATTTCTTTATTATATTTTTTAAAATAAATATTTTATTAATGAATAATATTTTAAAATAAAAAAATCTTTAATTAGAAAAATATAATACGACCAATTTGTTTTTGAAGAAATTAAATTTTGTGACAGGTAATGATAAAAGAAATAAAATTGAATATCCTGATTACAATTTTTTTAAATATAAATGCAACTTCAATATCTTACATATATTATTTGTCAAAAATTTAATTATCTAATTAAGAATATTTTATTTTATCTAATAAATAATAAAAGTAGATTATGGAATGTGCTAAACAAAATATGGAGCGGGGATAATTTCATCCATTTTAAATTGTACATTGTTATTTTTTATTTAGAAAAACCAAATTTAGTTAAATTCATATTCCTAAATAGTCTCATTTGCTTTACTTGGCTATTAATTTTATTATTTTTCTATAAATAGAGAAACATTTTTTTTTTTACCAACTCCAATATAAATATTTTTCTCTTGTAATTCATTTTTTAAGCTTTATACTTCTATCTTAATGTTTTTTTTTTTTTAAGTGTAGTTCTTCCTTAGCTTTTCCTATAAAACAATCTTCATAAACCTTTGTAATTCATTACATTTTTCAATCTTATAACCTTAACTATATGATATCTTTGGTTTTAATTATTGTAAATTTATTACTTTACTATTTCTTACTCTTGACTAGTTTGTCTAAAAGGAATATGTTTTTCCATTTGGAAATACAAAAATTCACCTTTTTCTTAAAAGTTAATTACCTGATATCACTTCATTTACTCTAAGAAAATTCAATTGGTAACGTAATCTTTGAATAATAATAGTAATACAATAAACACTCACGTGTCAACCATGAAAAAATACTAATAGTTCATTACCAAATAAGAGAAGAGATAATAAAATCAATCATGAATAATGAAATCGACTAGGTTGAAAGAGTCCTAATTAATAAAGAGAGTTGATTAACCAAGGAAAAACAATCTGCCTCACAAGTCTGAACTTGCATGAAGAATCAAAAAGCTTAATTTTATTTAGAGCGAGAGTTCTTAATAAAATAACTATTTAGAATTCACAAGATTTACAAAGGATTCACATGGTATCAATATAAGAGGGGTTTAGTTTATATTAAGATTTAATAAAGTCTAATTATCTGATACCAATTTTGGTATAGTATTAGAGTTACATGTTTAGATAAGATTCAAACTCTATACTAATATATAAAAGGTCACATAGTTACTGTAAATAATGATCAACCTATACATGCAATTGCAAAACAAATTTATCTTTGTTTTAATTTTTATTTCTTTCCTTTATAGCTTTATTTATTGTTTCTATTTAGTTCTTACACTTACAATTATTGCAATTCATCTACTTTTTTCTTCATAAACTCCTTTTTTTTGTATGGTGTTAATCAGGACATATTACCTTTTCTTAAGATTCAAAATCTTATTATTACACATTTTGTTTGATTTTACAAGGTTGCTACTTACCTTTTCTTGGGAATAAATTGTTATTATGTAGTTTCTTCTTCTTAAAAGGTAGAAATGATTAACTAGTAGCATAAATAATGCTAATATTATATGACACATCAATAGATTGACATCTCTAAGAATTTAATATTTAGCGACAAGCTAGATTCAATATTTTTTCCATGCACAAACAATTACTAATCCAAAGAAAAACACAGGTAAATTCATCACTATTGCATTGGATAAATAATTAGTACAAGAAATGAAGGAGGTTAGCTTTTTGGCCTTAAAGAGCTTGGCAATCTACCATCGCCCCAGGTTCTGGCGGATCAACTAGTATTGGATGTGCTTAGAGATAAGTCTTCATATCATCTTTCAATTCACCTCTACAACATTGAATTGTGTTTGGACATATCCTTAATGCCCTTATGTAACCCTCATATTTCAATCCATTCTAACAGTGTCATCACCACCAACCATAAATGGGAATATTAATGTATCTATGCCTCATACATAACTACAAGTATATCCTTTCTTTGGATTTAATGGCATTAGAAGATGGTCATAACCAGCTGTGACAAATACCAACTAATTAGCCATGATTGCTCTTGAAGAAGCATATTATGTTTAACCTATAAATCTCTCTAATGTTATATAAGGGCTCTTCAAATAGAGATGAAGACCATAAAAAATATGACCTACCTTAAGAATATTATGATGGTCAATTAAATCATGTAGGTTATCACACTTGCCATTACGATGACCCACCTTCTTTTCTATTAGAAAAATGCTTTTTTTTTTTTGGTTTTGAGAGGGGAGAAAATGTTTTATGTTATAAAAAGGAGCCACCACCTAGTACTATGATAACTGAGAACTCTAACTGGTTTACAAAGTTTTAAGATAAGGGACTGGTTATGCTAGAGAAAAGATATTATCACCCTAAATCATCATACTTGAGGTAAGTTGCATTGCTACTTGTCTTTTATTCCTAATGGTTTATTATGCCTAATCTATAATGGTCTTTCTAGATGGGTGATAATAGGTCTACTACAATGAGTTCAACGTTGTGTATAAGGTGAATTGTTAACCCTATTTATTCTAAAGTCTATGTCATGTTTGCCAACCCTAATTGCTTGATGAATTGATATATTTACAACTATTTACTCCTGATCATAACCTGTGACCCATAACATTTTATCAAGCCATACCAATAAATAATTGGATGGGTATGTTATTGGGTTTATTAAAACCTAACCAAATCCTTGCTAAAAGTTTTGTTTATGCAATGTTGGCTAATGAATAATAACTTATTGAGGCTCATTTATTCTATAATACCAGGGTTCACTCGCATCTTACCAAATAAGGTTTTATACCCTAACCCTAAATATCCAAATAGTGACCATTATAGGTTCATCTACTTGGAAATAGGATCTAGTGGCATAAATGTCCCTTTATAGACTAAGTTTAGGCAATGACCTTTATGGACTCATTGGACCTTAGTTGTGTTGCTATGTTTAATAATCACATTGAAATTTTTATTTATAGTGTTGCCCTAAACCAATGTTTGTACGCACCGGTCGATAAGACTTGTGTATGTACAAAAACTGTAAGCGAACAACTTTAATTTTATTTTTACCCTAATCATTAGTATACAATCTTGAGGTTTTATAAAGGAAACTAATACTCTCAATTGACACATGGGTGCCATTGATGAATATCAGACTAAAATGCTTACAAATCATGAAGACTTATTTGTTGTTTGAAAACAAAAAGAACAAGGTGTTACTCCTCATATTAACGTTTAAAGTAATAACTTGTTATAAGTCCATTACTCCAAACACTATAAGTGAAAAGAAACTTATTTTTTATAAATAAAGGAAAGGAATTGTTTTTTTTTTAAAAAAAAAACGAAGGGAATAAGGTGTTACTTCTCATTAATATCTAATGTAATAACTAGCTATAAGTCTATTACCCCAAACACTATCAGTGAGTAACAAAGAAAAAATGTAATTTTTGTATGATTTAAGAGGAAAGAGAATTTTTTTAATAGTTGAAATGTCGGCCCATATAGGTTTTTAATGTGGACTAAAACCTAATGGACCTTGCAAACTTGCTCGAAGGCCCAAATGCATGTATGATGTTTTATTTTTTTATTGAAAATTGAGAGGAGCAACATCCTTGGTAGTTTTAAATTCAAGATAGGAAGATATAAAACATAAAAAATAATGATAAAAAACATGCCAAAAACACAAAATACAAGTTGCAATGGGTCTAGACCAGAATGCAATTTAAATAAAAAATGTTTTGAAAATGACTAGCCTAGGTAAAAGATAAGTATTTTAAAAGACCTACTTTGGTTGGGGTTTAGGGTTGACTAAAAAACTAAACCAGAAAAAGACAAGGTAATAAGACCACATCAACAAATATTGCTTTAAACAGACAATAAACATGATATTTAGTCATAATAATATGTAAGCTTTCTGGATATGAGCATATGAGATAAAAAGACATGCTTTATTCTTCAAACCACGAGTCTCGACAAAAAAAGATTATGGTAATATACTTAAAGTCAAACAAACACCAAGCATCGAGTGATGCTCATAAATATTGAAACATTAAAACCAACACAATTTTGAGTCACCTCTTCAACAATTCAGAAGACTATCACAACTTCTAAAAAAAATATGATACCAATGGTATCCTAACAAGCAGAAATGCTCAAAAGAAAAACCACAACACTTTTACAAAAATTTAACCAAAGTCCCATATGGCCATATATAGTCAATAAATAAACCTATGATAGTTCAAGCAAACAAATTTAAATGTTTTTGCAGGTCAAAATACAAGGCCACAAAACATGACTGCTTATAAAAAGATATTAACATCATTTCAAACATACAAGGCCACACATTTAAACATGAAAAACAACAAGCAAATAGAAACTTAAAGAAGTAACAACATGAGCAACAATTTATACTTAGATGGTCTGGCAAGGATTTGGTTGGAATGACTGTAAGGTAAGCCTCTTTAACAGTAATGATCTAGTCTTCTTCTCACTCTTCTTCCCTACTTAAGACTTGATAAAATGAAGACTCAGAACTTAAAACCCTAAGTTTCCTTTTGGTTTACCTCTCTTTATCTATCAATACCTTTAATTATCGTTTTGTTTCTCTATTGCTATTGTTAATTTCTATTGTCTATTTTCCCTTTTCCTTCTTTTTTTTTCCCCTTTTAAAACCTTCAAACTAGGGTCCTATTTATAGAGGAATAGGAAACAACTTAAGCTTAAGTCTTAGAAGACAAGAACTAGGGTTTCTAAGTATAAATCTACACTGATGAGGCTTAAAACAAAAATGAGGACCGTATATTTTGGTAAAAAAGCACAAAAAAGGACAATGAAAACTACAATTAAAAAGGTTAGACTTGTTGTTATGTAAAGAGAAACAACTAAATACAAAATGATGCCAAGATCATAAGGGAACAACACTTAAAATAAAAAAAAATAATGCCAAGATAATAAAAAATGACTATGGTTAGTTAGGTTTGCTTGAGAAAATGACAAAGGTGTTGGGTAGGGTTTCTAGTTTTTACCTTTGACGAAAAAGACAAAACATGGTCCCCAAATATCAATGTCTTTTTAGATTTGACAATTCACGAGTTTTAATTATATAATATGGGATGAAATCGAAACTAAAAAAAAAAAATATTCAATTGGGTTCTTGGTCACAATCTAAGGCACCCTTTAATCTTTTTTTAACTTTTTGAAATTGTCCTTGGATTTTTAAACTTTTAATTGGAGTCAATATTAGTTATGAAAATAAAAAAATATTCAATTAAGCCTTTGATTGAA
>Ga0307517_10007411_pt1 | contig 15997 bp, 9 predicted proteins | sample 23_EM_MG_FD_194515 | JGI IMG/M metagenome (GOLD analysis project Ga0307517, IMG submission 194515) | Populus trichocarpa ectomycorrhiza microbial communities from riparian zone in the Pacific Northwest, United States - 23_EM | ecosystem: Host-associated > Plants > Roots > Unclassified | place... | reverse complement strand
CATATACACACAACACTATTTTAATAAATCACAACCAAAAAATATCATAACACCAATGAAATATTCTATCGGTATAAACACACTAATTCCATCAATATAAAAATCACCAATGGATTAACTGATAGAAACAAGTTGTTAGAAAATATCTTGTTACTGATGTCATATTTGTCAGTAATTCCAAGATTATTTTTATTCTGAAGGATATAACGATGATTTATTTTCTTTGATCCTTAAAAATGGATCGACCAATATTTGTCGCTAAATTCATTAGTGAGTTTTACCAACAGCTTTTTGACAGATACATCCGTCAACAATATATCTATCTCATTGATGGATTCACCGATAGAATCACCAAGGACATATTCTGTTGGTGATTCCATCGAGGTATATATTGAAACAGTTAACAGCTTTCTAGAATTCTCTGAGGAAAATGGTAATCATTTATTCGTCGGTATGTACCAAAACAATTAATGGCTCTTTGTAATTCCCTGAGGAAAATGACAATCATTTACCAATGTAATTTTTGTTAGTCTTTATACAAATTGTTATTTTAAAAGAAAAAAATGTTATCCAACAATTTCATAATTGAATTAAACAACATCAAACAACTAATTTAAATTAAAAAAATAAATTTTATATAATGTAAAAATCAATTACAAATGTCTATACAAATTAATTACAAGATTTGGTCGCATGTGGAGGTGAAGGGGAGGAAAATCTCATGAGGGTTCGTATGAGGGAGGATAATTACTGGAAAAGTATGCCCTCCAACTTCTTTTTTTGTTCTTTATACTTTGCCTCCATTCCGACCCTCGGATCACTAACTCGTTGTTCAACCAACTCATTAATAGCTAGTAATGGTTGAATCGGGCTAGGTTGTGTTTCCATATACAACTCCATCAGAGCAGGCTTGCGTTCAAGTTGTGTTGACTGTGAAATAAATCAATACTTAAACATTATCACAAATAACAATTACTATTTGAAGAAAAACCTTCAAAATAAAATAGGCTTTTACCAAGTGTTTTGCATGGTTAATGAAAGAAAATGACCCACCAATATGTTTGCTAATGGAATTGTAGGTCTCTTTGTTTCTATTCGAGTACTCACTCTATGAGTGCCTCCTAAAAGTGTTCAACATAAGAACTCTAGATATCTCTCTCAGTTACTCTTTATGATGTGGGGAGGTCTACAATTCTTCCAAACATCAAAGTCATTTGACTCGACTTATCTCATAGCATAATTGTGGGCATCATACTAAAAATCACGCAATCTGATTAAAAAATTCATTAAACTAAAAACATTTATATAAAAATATCACTATTATACAAAAAAAAATATACATCACACATTAAACCTTATCTAGTTGCGCTGTAATTTTCCTAGACTTTTTTTGTCACCTTTGAGTTTGCCTCGTCCCACCAAATTTTTTTCTTGAAATCATTTTCATAAAATAATTAATTTTCAAATTTTAAAACATCTTTTGTCCACTAAAAGTATTGATTATATATTAACTTTGAACTTCCCTCAGCAAGCCTTAACCATAGGCTTCTATTCTGAATGATCGTTAAGTTGCCTTCATTAAAAAATAGTCATTTTCATCAACGCTTTCATCATCAATATTATTGTTCTCGTAGCTTTTATATTTGTGAATTTAAAAATGAAATAATTAACTCTAATCTATATAAACTATAGTTGTTAAATCCGGTTTGGGAGTTGACTCGGTCAAGATATTAAATCTTAGGTCATACGAGTCTTTCTAACATTCGTCAATACTTTGTAGACCAAAAAGAATGAAAGTCAGAAGAAATATCAACATATAAAATCATAATAATATAACTAAGGAATGAAATTATAATTTAAAAAGTTTGATGAGGGAAATGAAAAAAAGAAAAAGAAAAAAGACACGGTCTATGAACAGGGTCTCTCCCATTTCTTCCATCATATTTGATAATGATAACGGTAATAATTATCTGATAATGATGTATTTGCTTATGGAATGGGCTTATGGATTGCTATGGAAACCCAGTCCCTAGTAATAAATAAAAAAAGAAAAAAGGAAAACAAAATTATGTTCCCGCTTGCTAGGAAGGTTCAAAAAGAAACGTCAACAAAATCCGCACCTCTGATTATGCTGTTCTTGTTATTGTCATCTTCATATTCCAAACCAAAACATTTTTGTTCGATGATGATGGTGATGTTACAAAACCTTCTTACCACTACTGTTTTAAAACAATAATATCGATTCTCCTGAACCCAATCGCATCATCCCCTTCACGTCCTCATCGCCTGCATCCTCTCCTGTGGCCCTCTAAGTATCTGTCTTTCTTCCACCTTTCCCCAAGAAAACACATTGTTTGTGCTTTCTTTCCTTTTATGAACGACCCTTCTGATTTGTATGGCAATCACTGTTTCTTGTTGTCAAGTTTTTGATCTGGGAATTTGGGGATAAACCAACTTCTCAAAGTTTTTTTTTGTTTAATTTCCTTTCAAGTTCTTAACTTTTTACGAAAATTTGCTACAAGTACTTGAGCCATTGTAATTTTTTTTATATTTCAGATGGTTTAATAATGCGGTTTTTATTATGATTGTTTTCTTGACGCTGAAATGGACTTGTCTCTGTTGCATTTAGGTTCTTTCATTTCCAATGTTTCTGTTCACTTTCCAAATTTACATGAATATTATTCCTGACAGGATTTTATTTTTCAAACGATATAATCTGTCACTTTATTTCTTTGCTTCCTTTTCTTTTATGTTTATTATTGTTTTCTTCTTCATGTCATAGTGTCATTGTTATGATTCTATAGTGAAGATTATACGTACCCGTACCCCCGTATGTTCTCCTCCCATAACTGCTTGGTTAGAGTTTTCTAATTTGGAAACAGTCTGAATTGTGTGATTTCTTCTGTTTAATTTCTCTGTTTTTCTTTTTTCAATTGTAGGTATTTCGTTTTAATTACCTTAGTAATCACTCTCCCATAAGATCTGTTAGTGTAGATCTGCAGCAACACAATAGTTTCCTATTAAGGTTTGAGATTTATTGATGTTATAATATTCTACCGTTTTCGTTTTGTTTATGATGTCGGTGTTGCAGTGAATTTATCATTTTTTTCAATGAAAAATACACCATTGATTTCTGTTATTGAAGATTTTAATCTGTATGTTGTCAGCGAGATGCCAGGTTCAGATGTTTATAGACAAAGTGATATTCAACCGAAACCTCAGTTGATGCCTTGCTTTCAAAAGGAAGTTCAATCATACAGTTCTTCAGGATGCATTGACGAACATCTGGCTGATCCTTTCAAGGAGGACAATATTATGAACTCTTCAATGAGTAGCCTTACAAGCCACAAAGAAACCACCACTAAAGCTGATGATACTAATGCTGGCAATGGAAAGGCTACAGTGTTGATGTCAGACCAAACTGGAGAGGAACTCCCTTCTGTTTCAATGAATGTTTTTGATGCCACTGCACGAGAGAAAGAAACTGAGAGGTTCGGAGAGTTCCTGCAGTGTTTGTCTGGAAATGTTGATGATCATGTCGAGTCTGATATATTTGGGGGCACATTTTTCGGAGAACAGCACCATGAACTATTTTCACCTCAGGTGAATAAATTGATTTGGGTTCATTATGTGCATATTAATTAATTTAACAAGAATTTCAGTATGAAATTTCAGTTGGTTTCCCGTTGTTGTACCTTCCTCGGAATATTGAGTTGCAGGCTGCAGGTGATCAACATGATAAACTTGGTGCTAGTTTTCAGATATTTCCTGAATTTTTGCAGAGAGATGGGGCGTATAAATATTCTAAAGAGAGTTTAGGATCGCTATCAAAAGAATCTGTTAAGGTAAAAACTGGTTTCCTGTTTCTTATACATCATCGTATAATACAAATTAAACTTGTGTAGTTTATTTCATGTTCAAATTTATAGCCTTTTATAGTGCAGGAGATATTGCTGCTTTTTTCTTCTCGCTTTGTTCAACCTAGTTATATTCTTTTATGTAATGTTGACCTTTTGGATTTAAGTTCTTCATCTGTTTTATCGAAATTTAAAATTATTTGGTGTGAAGTGGAGATCTACGTACGTGCTGTCAGCAAGATAATATGATTGCACTGGATACTTTTAATTTCTGTTAGGAAATCCTTTACTATTATAGTATTTGAAGCCGTGCCCTGTGATGCGTTCTTTGATACGGACAATATCATTCACGTGTCTTGTTCAAGTGCGTCAGTGTCATTGCAGGCTTCCGTCCTGCTTAGGGCTTCCCTAGATTTTCTTTAGCAGAAAAAGTTTATGAGTCCTGGTTGAGACTCAACTGAATCTTATTTGACTACAAAGGTGCAACTTATTAAATTTAAATATCAAAGATGGTGTCATATTCTTCTACTTCATAACACTTGGTTCAACGATCGTCCTTTATCCTGGGAAAAGACAGTAGGACCTCCTAGAAAAGGCGATGCATAATTGGAGCACACACTTTGTTGCAATCAAGAGGGTTTTCAAGCTTAAGCTTCAATGACTCTTGAGTTATTATGCACCAATCAAGATTTTGGTGCTTTAGGTATTGTGTGTTAACAGAAAAATGTAACATGAAGAGTTTACTTAGATGCCAAGAAATTAATTTGTGCAAAATTTAATAAAACATGCAATTTAATTTGTACTCCCATTTTTATTTTTATTTTTATTTTTTATCCTTGATGAATTGTGAGTTTGAAGAGATTTGTGAAGTTTCTCTTGCAAAAACAATAACTTCCCATTTAATATTTTATTTAAGGTATTGCCAAGAGTAATTCATATCCAATTTCTTCAAGAGTTAATTACGGCAGTGCAATGTTATCTTCAATACAGGAGGCTGATCAGCGCCATCGTGGCATACGTAGACATTTGCATTTTGGGGCTGCAATTTCATGCAAACATGCGGGTAATGGGACTCATGAGACAGCCAATTTATGCTTACCAGGCCGTCAGACAGACTTTGAGAGTTTGGTTCCACCTCATGTTGAAACAAGAGGAATCTCTGGCATTTGGCAGGCCAGAAGTTGTTCCCAGACTGCAACATTGTGGTCCTCTTTCTCCCCATCTGCATGTGAATCTGTTAAATCAGCTCAAAATTATGGAAACCGTGCTGTATCAGCTTGTATTCCCTCGGGCGGAGATTTGCATTTAAATAGCTTTGTCAGATCTGAGTCCGTGGGCTCAGAATTTAGTACAAGTAAGAAATTGGGAAGTAATCTACACCAACAAGAGGAGAAGTTAATGTCTGATAGGGACCATTATTTATGCAAGGAAATAGACGGTATCCCAGTCTTATCTTTTCTTGGGGAAATTTATTCTCACTTGGGATATGAACAGCAGGAGAGTCAAGCTGCTGCGGGAGCAGGTTCTTCCAGTTATCAATCTAGTAGTATTATGCAACCTCCATGTGATTCTCTGCATTTGATACCATATGAGCAGCAGGCATCTCTGTGCAAGGGGACAATGCCTTCTTCAGAATATGCTGACATAGTTGAGTTAAACCAAATGAGCCCTGAGAGGAATAGGTGGAATACCTTAATGTTTTTTATTCAAACATTCCGACTCTCAGTTATACCCTTTCAAGTTGCTTACGTTTTGTATTTGTTGGTGATGTTAATTAGGAAGAAGGCAAAATACACCATCAAGAGTGAGGGTTGTAGACGTTGCAACTGTAAGAAATCAAGATGCTTGAAACTGTAAGTGAACAGTAGCTACGAGTGGAGAAATTTTTTTATTTTGTTTTGTTACTTGCTTTATTTTATTAAAAGAAAAAAGAGCATCGACATGCTTTTGTGGCTCACACTTGTTCGGTAATTACAAATGGTGCATTACAGGAGTGGCAGGTGATATCTTTAATGCCCTTAAAATGAAAAACAATGGAAGTTTTATGAATTTTCTAGTTCTATGAATTGCTTACGCTTTCAGAAGTTGGGGATGACTTCCACCTTTCATAATGGTCCACAGTCCCTTAATTTTCCATGTATAAAAGAAAACGAACTAGTTCATCTAAGCTTGCGAACTACCTCAGGTCTCATTGAAAAATAGAAAATCAATAATATCCCTGCTATTTTCCACTGTCTCACCTACAATTTTTGTTACTGGGCAGTTATTGCGAGTGCTTCGCTGCTGGAATTTATTGTCTAGATACTTGTTCATGTGTAAATTGCATTAACAAGCCTGAATATGAGGACACAGTTCTCGATATGCGACAACAAACTGAAGCTCGTAATCCTCTTGCTTTTGCTCCAAAAGTTGTCAATAATGCCACCAACTCTCCAGCAAATATGATGGTAATCTCATTTTTCAAGTTGCTCATCTTGTTTCTTTGCCTCAATTTTTTATTTGAGGTGAAAATGATATACAGGAAGAAGGAAAATGGATGAAAACATCCTCATCCAGGCACAAGAAAGGGTGCAACTGCAAGAAGTCAAAGTGTTCTAAAAAATATTGTGAATGTTTTCAGGTTTGTATCAACATTCCTGGCAGTATTTCTGCAAAAGAGTTTCTAAAAAAGTACTGTTCTTTCTCATTTCTAGTTTGGATGAAATTGATTTCACATAGCATTTTCGACATTGATGTTATGATTATTTTTGCCTTTGAATTAAAAAGGAAAAAGCAACCAGACTTGTTCAATTAGGATGGCATATTTAAACTGGAAATTACATGACATATTCAATCTTTAAGCTGTTCTTATTTTGTAAACATTCTCTGTATTCTAAGGGTGGAGTTGGATGCTGTAATGGATGCCGATGTGAAGGATGTTACAATCCTTATGGAAACAAAACAGGTGACACTTTACTCTATTGATTAGCCATTTTCAGTTAGTTTGATCATATGCTGAATCCATATTCAAACATTGGCTTCGGAAAACAAAGAAAAGAACCAATCTCCTACCATCAGAAATGGAACTTGTTGAACTAATAATACTTACATTTTCTTTTCTCACGAGCAATTAGGGTATGCGACTTCAAACTTTAATGGGATGCAAGAGTACTGTAGCGATATTAGCAAATTGTAGCCTCGTGTCAATTTCAAGATTGATTTATTAAAACTTTCTTGGTATTCACTTTTAAAATGCACGTTGGTACTGCTTCATTTCTTGTGATAATGGCATATTTTGATACCTCTGAGCTTTTTCAAGCATACAAGTTCGGTGAGAACAATGTTGCAATTATCAAATGGTCAAATGCCTTTCCTCGAATGCTTTCTCGAGATATGTACGGTCATTTTTACATCATCCTTACCTTAACACTTTCAGACTTGTACTCGGAACTGTCTGAAAGTTTAGAGCGGGAACAACTTCTCTCATTGGCAACATCATTAAAGCCCTGAAATATCTATCGGTAGTCGTATGCCTTTGATCCCATGCATTGTACGACCACTGAAGGTTTAGGCATCTTTAAGATTTTTATATTTTGTAGACTCAAATCGATGGCAATTGTGGAGGTTGTTGAAGTTTGCTGTTTCCTGATGTAAATCCTCATTTGGATTTCGGATTTTTTTTGGAATTCGATCTAGACAAATACTTTGGATTAAACTATGAATATTTCGATCGCCCCTTTTCTAAAGTCACTATGAAATTGATTTCTACATGATGATGAAATTGCAGAAACAAGTTACAGAAGAGCTGAAAGATGGAATAATCCATCTCGGGAGCAGCTGGATACTTTGGAGAGTCATAATGATTGCATCAAAGCTGAGAGACCTAATCAATTCTCATCAACATGGGAAGAACTTGCTGATATAGGCCATCTGACTCCACCATCACATTGTCTCTTAGGTGCAGTGGCCTCTTCAGGTTCTCTCAACATAAGGGACTGTTCAAAACAATTTCTAGGTCAATCGCAACAAGAAAGCAGCGTCCTCTCACCATCTGGCTACCTTAATTGGCACCATTCACCTAGTAGTCTTACTCCAAAATTATATGGATGTGAGGCTCTGCCTGAGCTCAGTTCTGACAGCTTTTTCTGTAACATGATGGAGGATGCTACGCCTGAGACACTCAAGAACACCTGTACCCCCAGTACAGAGGGAGTGAAATCTTGCTCACCTAATCAGAAATGGGTGTCTCCTCCAAAAATTCGTTCACATGAGTTAAGATCAAGCTCGTCACAGGGGTTGAGAAGTGGATGCAAATTCATTCTGCAGGATTTGCCTTCTTTCCCTCCTCTTACTCCATATAGTAAGTCACAGGCTGCAATCCATCAAAATGATGGCGATCATAAAGCTAGCACTGGCTACCAATGACTGGAATATGCTAAGTGTGGTATGTGATAACTTTGTTATTTGGATTTCCATTGCAACATGTCTGCAAAATATGGGTTTTTTCTTACTCGAAGCTGAAGCGAGTTGTGTACTGTCCTCCAGGATATATTCCAAATTAACTGCTCACAAGCTCAACCATTTTGGCCAAGAAATCTTGGAAGCATAATTTTCTCAATAGTGCTAAACTTTAACCCCTTTCTTCACCTTTGTTTGGTTAGATAACATTACAGCTTACCGGTTGCTACTTAAATTTACAACTTCAAGCAATTTTTAAATTCTCGTTGATCACTCTGTGATCATCTGCTTATATTACTCTTTCAGGTACTATTATGGGATTATATTTTATTTTTTCTGAACGAGTACTCTTGTAGGTTAATAATCTCTTTTTGTGCATGTGCATATACATGAATGCAACACTTTTCTCCTTTCTCCTATTTCTATTTTTGGGATACAGTGAATCCAAGATCAAAGATCTTGTCTTCCTTCTATCCAAGTTGTGGTATGGAAACTTGAATGGATAACTGAAAACTCAAACAGTCATGCTTTCACCAGAGAGAGGAAACCATGGTAGGCAAAACTCACTAGACTGAATATTAGATTAACCAATACAAAATGCTGAGCAAGCAGAAGTGATTAGACCCATCACTGCTAAATTATACAATCAAAATGAAAACATGCAAGATTTATTTTTAAGGTCAGGCAAGAAAGCAAAAGGGAATTAGGAAGGTTATATTATCTATACCATATGCTCCATAACCTGTTCTATTACTACCTACTTATAAAAATCCAGTCATCCTCTTCCCGTTATTGTTTTCCCTGTTCTTTCTCCTATAAGCTCCAACCCGAAGCCGATTCTGTTCTGCAACTAAGAGCGGGAGCCCTCAAGCCCCAGCCTGGCTGTGAGCCAATTGCGAACCTCATCCATTTCTTTGGGGACCGTGTAATGACCAAGCCTGCAGCCAAATTAAGCCACTCAAAAACTGCTTCAAGTTACATTCACCAGTAAAAGTTAATTCCTGCTTTCAGAAGAATTTTTTTTACCCCTCATAAGATTTGAAAATCAGGTTTCGGAATCCTGCTGTATTCAAGCTGTGAGCAGATTTCTCTCCGTAGTTATAGGGGACTACATCATCACCTGAAAAAGGTATGTTACTGTCGCATTAATTGCATATTCAATTGGAAAGGAAAACATGTATATCCTATAGTGGCTGCGATGGAAATAGTTGGTTGATCAAGGTGAAGAGTTAGGTCGATTTCAAGGCATTTTCACCGCTATGATGGGTTGTAGACAAAGCTACTAATTCCCTATATTTTTATAGACATGCTGAGTAATAACATTGTAGATTAGAGCAGATCAGTTGCACAGGGCCGTATAAAATCGTGATAGCGATGAAAAAGGCCTCAAAGGGTAAGTAAGTTCTTATGAAACTCCTGTCACCAAAGCAAAGCCAGCTATTCAATTCAGCTTCATAAACTGTCCAGATTGTTGAAGTGCCACCACCATTTATATTATGCTAGATTGATATCTTAGTTAAAAAAATGAAGCATTTTAGAGACATCAAAAACTGGAGTGCATACTTGTTCCATGGCAAAGAAAAATGGGCAACGATGCAGCACGCCTCGCAGCCTCGTGTGACCCTTCGACTTTGCTCCTTAAGCTCCTGTATGACAAAAGGCTCTCTTAACTAGAAATATGGGAAGATTTCGCAAACAAGTACTGAGCTCTATAGATGCTCTCCTTAGATAACAGGAGGATCCACCGATCCCTCATCCATGTAATAGCTGGAGGATAAAAGGGTTTATTCGAGAAGGAAAGCTCAGCATGGTCATACCTTGAACCTGGAAGCCAGCCACTTAGTCCAACAACTGCTCTGAGGTTGATAGGATACGCATTACCGTTACCATATTGTCCCAAGGCTGCACAAGTTGCAGAATAAATGGCTGTTGCAGCACCCATACTGAAGCCTCCAATAGCAACTTTCACTGTCACAAAAGGTGTTGCAAGAATGAAGTTTCCAATATTTGAATCAGATAATATGGACAGAGGTTATGCATTACACTGATACTAGATGACTTTAGTAGAACATATATGATAACTGCGACTTGGAGAACTGCACTGAGAAGTTCAACCTAGCGGACGACATATCAAAGGTGCATAATCCAGTGTTACAGTTTGGAGTAAATTGGTACAGGCTAGAAAGCATTGCTTTCATATAGTTCAGATGGACTTGAACTTCTACTTTTTGTTAAAATCAGTTGCCCTTGTAAGTAGTGTAATAAGCACACGGTACTTTATAAAATCTTACAACAGGATAAATTTGCATGCAGATTAGGTAGATGTTCACAGAAAATAAAGCCTCGAAAATACCATCAGCTGGCTCAGTAGACAGTAAATTTGCTATATGTGCTGCTGAAGCATCTAAACCCTCCCAGTCATCTGGGCTATCTTCTGAAATTTCTCCAACGTCGGACCCTGTACAAATTTCATAAGTATAATAGGTGAATGGATTCCGTCATGAAATATTTGAAGATGGAAGTGTAGTGCATGATGGTGATTAAATTAAAAAGAAAAAACAAGGCGATCATTCTTACATGCAGTGCAAGGAAATCCACCCAGCAGTGCCACAGGACGAGTAGGAGCAGTTGGGCAAATCCATTTAATCTGCATCATGAGTTTCACTCCAAGCATAAGATACTTATGGAGGAGTAAGACTAACAGTTCATCCACAAGGTGATAAATAAAGCACAAAAAAAAAAAGAAATAGAAATTTATTCAGAGTGCACAAGATTAGGAAGCAAAATAAAAAAAACAAAATGAATTCCTTACATTTGGAAGAGGGAGATTTTCCAGTAGCTGGGACCAGCTGCAACCAAACAGAGAATAAAATGAGAAACATGTTTGGTTTTAAGATATAAATTATTAATAAACATCTGCAGTATATTTTCTAAGTATGATCACAGCATTTGAGAAAAAGCAGCAGTGGAAGACATAAATGCACGAATATCTTTATCTTCGAAGTTTTCAACAGTGAAAGAACAAAGCAAATTCAACATGGGGCATGGATTTGTGTTCATTGGCCATCCCATAGGATTCAGATATCAAAGATGATCTCTAGAAACAATCTATTGCTTAAGTGCATATGAATATCCTTCAAGAAATGTCTGCTTATCATTGTTGGGCTGCATGCCAGAATTAAGCGAAGTGGTGGTCATCTATTCATGAATATGGCATCTACAAGTTATCCAATTAAAGCCTACCCAAATTAAGCACAGTATCAAACAAGACAAAAACAGGAAAGGACGAATAATTTGATCAACATTATTTCACGGCGCTGCTGCTCTCCCCATGGAATTTATTCTAATGAGAATCTCAGTGAAGGGAGATTAACATTGAAAATATGTGACATCGTACGGAACCCTCCAATAAAGAACATGCCTCTGTGTTAACGTTTGTGAACTCCTTTATCTTATCCTTGTCCTTGATCAAACCAAAAGGTCCACCATATTCCAACACAGAATTTGTATGTAATACAAAAGAAGGAAAAGATAAAAAAGCATAAATCATTGTCGGCAAGTTATGGAATAACCAAGGCATGTTTACAATTAATCATTGAGTTCCCACTACCCCAGTTGGACTGTTTATCACATGAACTGCACAGAAAAACAGTGATCAATAGCTTGCTGATTAGTGATATGCTACCGACATGATGATGTTTGAGTCTGAAAACACTTAATTCCATGATGGACTTGAATATAAAGAATATGTTGTCTGCAACTTTTTACAAATCTAAGGAAAAAGTTTCTTCTATGCTTCTTTGGGGGAGGAGAGTTTCGGAACCTGAAACTTGGTTTTGAATGGGTAGAGAGCACTATGTCAATGCCATGAAAGAAAAAAAAAAAAAAAAGGGAAAATAACAGCTACAATTAATACCTTGAACCATTATCACCAAGACCATGTAACCAAACTATAGTGGCCTGGTGTTTTCCTTTGGGCCTCACCACATAAGTCCTCCCAAATTCAAAGTTCCTTCTAGCAGGTCTACTACCTGAATATTGAAGCGATGAAGTCACTTCTCCGTTCTCATATACCATGAGGTTGAAAGAACAGAATAAGAAGGAAAACATAAGTCTTGCACATGAAACCAAGAAGATCAACATTCATTTAACATTGCATTGATGGAACAAAACTATATTCAAATTGAAATGAAAACAGGCAATCAAGATATGGAAGGAAACAAACCAGAACCCATAGAAAAGTGTTGTTGGTAGCTCATTTTTGAGGATGGGACCAAACACCTTAGTGCACCTCCTATATGTTAATAAATGACAAGAAGAAGAGCTACTGCAATGAAGAAAACCTAGAAAGACAATGTGTATTTATAGTGTGGAAAAGGAATAAGACAAGTGAATATGCATATCTTTCACTAGTAAGATTTTTATGTGTAGTGTGTACACTAGCTACAAATTAGAAACTGAAAAGGGGAGAGGCAAGGCATCCAGGAAAAGGAGAGGGCGAAAAAGACAAGGAAAGAGAAAAAAAAAGAAAAAAAAAAGGAAGAAATCTTTTTAAGAGCAGAGAGAATCAAAGCAGAGAGGAGCACATTCATCCATTTCTGAGCCGCCCAGCTAGGAGAGAGGGAAGGCTCTGCGATTTTGCAACATAGAGAGGAATCTAATGCTTGGGGGAAGTGGCTAAAAAGAAATCCAAACAATTAACAACAACAAGAAGAAGAGCAACAATCAACAACAGCTTTCAAGAATATTACTGAAAACAAGAAAGAATAAACCCAAGTCAGCTTTACGAAATATATTTTCTCAATCATTTGTTTATGCATTTCTGATGATCGACAGATTCCCATTAACCACAAACTTAAAGAGAAGTTTCAAGTGTCCGACTTATCGATGACAGACAAACAAAGTGTGATATTCATGGAACTAGTATTGCCCAGCAACAGAAGGAAATAATGATGAGAAGTTGGATTTTCTTTATATTTACACGAATGTACTATATACAGGTGCACAGAACATAATGATATGTCTGCCTGAATATATGTGTGAATTTTCATATTAACAACCTGCATTTTTCAAAAGAAAGAGACACATGAAAAAGCATGTCGACTTTTGTCTCTCCTTCCAATCCTCTTTCTTGCTTTTCTGTTTCCCACCATGATAGTTTTTGGTAGCTCAAGTCCCACCAATAAAATTTTTGTTTGTTTATGCTAATGTCATGGGGGGAAAACATGAGCACAGTTCTTTTCTTTCTTTCTTTCTTTCTCTGTAAGAGCCTGTCTTGTAAGCTATTTCCCGAGATTTCTTCAAAAAAGAATCTCAAGTGCTAATTTGTAAGCGTTCATGTGTGTGTATGTGCTAGCGCGCATGCGGATGATGCTCTGATGGTCAAACATAATGCACCTTCCCTTTTGCAGAATGCACTATGGATTCATGGTAAGGTTTTCAGGAGGGATTTTTGAGTGTTTTGCTAGGAAGAACTTTCTCTAACTCACTGTGAACTTTTTCCTAGTGCTGGAGTACTTTAGATTGTTATTATAAATGTCCATCCCGAGGCATGCTTTTACAAAATCGCAAAGCATTCGAGGACCTACTCCAATTTCATCTCATTCCATTCTGGTTGAAAGTTCTATACACTCACACAATTCCTTTGTTAAATGATAAGATCAGGAATCTCTAAAATGGGTGTCACTTCAATCAACACCACTAGACATCACAAAGAGTTCTTCAGCTCCTTTTTAACTCCCCTAAATAAAATTCCCTTTGCACCTACCACATGTTCCATCACAAATTGAGATCCAAATGCCAGGATTGGAATATGATTTGCTCTATGTGATTGGCTACTAAGTTTGTAAGCCAGGGCCAGCTGTAGCATATATCCTAGCTAGCCTCAGCTAGATAAGTAGTCTTGACGTGCAGACCCACCATCAAATGTTTCACACTTTGAGTAGATCACAGAGTGAAATAACAAAGGGTCTTGCCCTTTCATCATAAGATGTCACTTCGTAGGTCACCTAGAAGACGCAGCAGCCTTAACACAGGACGCAATGGTGGAAGAATTTTTCTGCTTTCTATACAGATGACATCCATTTACAGTTGTTCCCAACCCATGTTTCTTTTCGCCTTCTTAAAACCAGGAATTCTTAGCTATGAACTTCAAACTTGAGGCAACACACACACACACAGAGTCCCACTCGCTTTATAGCTTTAGCTATGGTGATATATAATTAGTCCCAAGGAGTATTCTTTTTTAGGGTTCCATGAACATTTCAAAAGCACTTGCTCTTATTCAACTAGTTGACTAAACTCATCCTCCAAAGAATCAGGCCGACATGGCATGCCGTAATTCGTTATTGCAGTAAATGCCGCACCCATCAAAAGCTCTTAAGCTCAATGTCAACGCTCGAATAGGGCAATTTCCCTCGTTTGTGGAGGAAAAAGAAAATAAATTAGGGCAACTTTCATGCTTGTCAACACCTAAATTCCATGCCCCAAGTTCAGTAGGGAAAGAATCAGTCTCAATTACGTAAATGGTTATTTTAATTTGTGGGTTTGCATATTAAACCGCAGACGATATATGTGCTGTTGTCAGGAGATTAAAATAGATGAATAAAGCACTCAGGTTAGCAAATTTTCACAAGGGTTAGAATATTCTGATAAATTACATGAAGGAGAAGACAGGATTCTCAGGGATATAAAACTAAGGCAACCTATTTTATATAGAAAGAAGGCTTTAGTTGTTCCTAAGCTGGCTTCCAAATGTATTAAAGCTAGCTCTACAAATAGGAGACAACAAGGTTCCAATCTTCAACAATGTGAATAAAGTGCAAAGGCATAATATTTTCTAGGTAAGAAGCTGGTGATCACTTACTGACGAGACATTTGTGAACCATACCATTTTAGCTTAGGTTTCCCTATGATCTACATTTTAATTGTAGATCGATAAACTAATTAGTGAATGTAAATTAAAGTAGCAAATGTAGCGACAAAAATTTTGATGAGACATGGATTAGATAGGTTACAAAATATATTGAGGGCGTTTGTTGAAATGAAAAAAAAAAAGTATTTTATACAAATATTAAAAGATTTGAGGTGTAAACTTTGTTTATACAAGTAATGAACTGCCTCTGATCTTTCTTTCTTTTTGTCATTCACATCATTTTTTTCATTAACTTCTTTTACTTTCCATTTAACAATTAATTGTAGTTTAGTTTTGTAAAATTGACGCTCAATAAATTATAAAACAAAGCAATGCAAGATTGAAGAAATTTAAAATAATAATAATGCAACATAGAAGAAAAACACGGTTCATTGTAAGTTGCAATAGTTACTCACAATGTTTTTTTTTTTAATTTTTTTGTCACTTGAATTTTTTTATTCTTAATTTAATCCTTTTATGTTAAGTAGACTTGAGATTGAGTTTAATGTTTTGTTTTGGTTAGCTTTATATGGGGCTCTCGTAATGTTAAAAATAAGTTTCGATGTTGAGGTAAAGTTTGGTTTGGCAAAATAAAATTTTATTTTATTGATTTTAACCAATTAAAATTTTAGGGACCTAATTTCAAATTGAAACAAATATTCAATCTCTTTTTTTTCTAAGAAATGAAATCTTTATCTAAGTTTACCAACTGAATTTGTTGTTGAAATCAATAAATTTATTATCATTTATTAGCACATATAGTTTTCTATTTATTTTATTAAACGCACTT
>Ga0307517_10007410_pt1 | contig 15998 bp, 15 predicted proteins | sample 23_EM_MG_FD_194515 | JGI IMG/M metagenome (GOLD analysis project Ga0307517, IMG submission 194515) | Populus trichocarpa ectomycorrhiza microbial communities from riparian zone in the Pacific Northwest, United States - 23_EM | ecosystem: Host-associated > Plants > Roots > Unclassified | place... | reverse complement strand
ACGACATCGCCTTCGCGGACTTCGGGCCGATCTTCGAAGAGTTCGAGGCCGACTTCGGGCGCACCTTCGTCCTCGGCGACGACCCCGTCAAGCACCGCCTCCGCGACGACCTGCCGAAGCTCTTCGCGGCCGGGCGCAGCGCCTTCGAGGCCGATCCGGACATCACCGGCAAGCAGCTGTACGCCGAGGTGGAACGGCTCGCGGCGCAGGCCGGATGGGAGCTGGGCGGCTGGCATGCCGGACACCTGGTGGGCGAGTTCCCGCCCGAGACCGACGAGTGGACGGACCTCACGGCGCACATCGCGCCCGGGAACGACACACCACTGCGCCGTGCCGACCGGACAGGAAAACTCTGCCACTGGATCCTGGAGATCCATCTGGTCGACCAGGAGCGCGGGTTCGGCGGTTTCCACGAGGAACTGCTCGACCTCGGCTGACGATCGGCAAATGCCAACCACTGACCTCATCAGTACCGCATGTGCCAGATGGTCAGGCTCTGCGTGCTGGCATCTGCGTTTGGGCGGCCGGGCCGGATGGGTACCGTCATCCGGGAGGTGGTAGCCAGTGAGCCAGTCCCTTACGGCCGTGGCCGGTCTGCTCGCCTGGCCGCAGCAGCGGGTGCGGGTCAGCTTCGAGTGCGCGCCCAGCGGCGTACAGCACCACAGCTTCGAGGGCCCGCTGCTGCACGACGTCCTGACCGACGCCGGGCCCGGGTTCGACCCCGCCCGCCGCAAGGACCGTCTGCGGTTCCTGATCGCCGTCACGGGAGCCGACGGGCATCACGCCCTGCTGACCTGGGCCGAGATCGACCCCGACTTCGGCCGCGCGCCCGTGCTGCCCCAGGACCGTTGTGGAGCCCGGCACATCAGCGGCATCACCGCCATCACGGTGGACCGTCAGTACGCCGGAGGCCGCTGACGCCACCACGCGCGGGCGCTATTCGCCAGGGCGCGCCACCCTCGCCAGACGGGTGCGGCTCGGCGGGTAAGGCGTACGCGGACGTGATGGCGGGAAAAGGTAGGCGTGACCATTCCTCTGGGGTGGATTTCCCGCTTGCCCGGGCGCAGGGGAATGGTCACGAAGCGCAATGTACTTAAGAGAAGTTCGCGCACGTGGCAAGACATCACATGATCATGTGTTCGATGTCGATCTTCGAAAGCCCATCCCGGTCGTACGCTCATCCCGAACTCGCCCGCGCTCTGCGCGACATCGGGAGGAAGCCGTGAGCAGCGTGAAGACCACGACGACGACCACAACGACCAGCACGACCACCGCCACCCGTGCCACCGCGCCGGCGATCACTCTGCGCCGGGTCCGCCTGGGCGCGGGCGGGCCGCTGAGCGACGTACGGATAGAGAACGCGTCCGTCACGGCCGTCTTCCCGGCGGGCGAGTCACCGCGAGCGGACGGGGCGGGCCTCGACCTCGACGGCCGTACCCTGCTGCCGGGCCTGTGGGACTCGCATGTCCACATGGTCCAGTGGGCGGGAATGCGCCGTCGCCTGGATGTGTCCGGTGCCGGTTCGGCGAGGGCCGCGGCGCAGGCGGCAGGGGCGCAGGCCGCGGGCCTGCCACCGGGCGAGGCGATGATCGGCTTCGGCTTCCGCGACGGACTGTGGCCGGACCCGCCCCACAAGGACCTGCTGGACGCCGTCGCCGGCGACCGCCCCGTGCTGCTGATCAGCATGGATCTGCACTCCGCCTGGCTGAACTCCGCCGGACTCGCCCTCGTGGGCCGCGGTGACCATCCCACCGGGCTGCTGCGCGAGCAGGAGAGCATCAAGGCCGTGGCCGCGATGCCGTCGGCTTCGGTGGAGGTGACGGACCAATGGGTCCGCGAGGCCTGCGTCGCCGCCGCCGCGCGGGGGATCACCGGCATCGTCGATTTCGAGTACGCGGACAACATCGCGGACTGGACCCGCCGGATGAACGCCGCGCCGGTGCCGCTCAGGGTGGCGGCCTCGATCTGGCCCCCGCATCTGGAGGCCGCGATCAGCCGCGGGCTGCGTACCGGCCAGAGCCTGGACACCCCTGACGGGCTGCTGGAGGTCGGGCCGTTCAAGCTGTTCACCGACGGCTCGCTCAATACCCGCACCGCGCTGTGCCACGAGGCGTATCCGGGCTCGGTCCCGGGCGAGCCAGGCTCGCACGGGCTGGAGGAGCTGCCCCCGGAGCAGTTGGTCACCCTGCTGCGCCGCGCCTCCTCCCACGGGATCGTCCCCGCCGTGCACGCGATCGGGGACCGGGCCAACGAGATGGCCCTCGACGCCTTTGAGGCGGTGCGGTGCCACGGCCGGATCGAGCACGGCCAGCTGCTCGCCGCCAACGACATCCCGCGCTTCGCCGAACTGGGCGTCACCGTCGGGGTCCAGCCCACCCATGCCGTGGACGACCGGGATGTCGCCGACCGCCACTGGGCGGGCCGGACCCACCGCGCCTACGCCTTCGCCGACCTGCTCGCCGCCGGAGCCGTCCTGGAACTGGGCTCCGACGCCCCCGTCGCACCGCTCGACCCCTGGCTGACCATCGCGTCCGCCGTCACCCGGACCCGCGACGAGCGTCCGGCGTGGCACCCGGAACAACGGATTCCCGTGGCCGCCGCCCTCGCCGGATCCTCCCAGGGGCAGCGGCTGATCCGGGTCGGCGACCGGGCGGACCTGGTGGTGACCGACGCCGACCCGCTCACGGCCGACGCCCGGAGCCTGCGCGACATGCCGGTGCACGCCACCATGCTCGCCGGCGCCTGGACCCACGGCCCGTCGCTCTGACCTCGGGCACATGAGGTCAGCCCGGCAGCACCGTGGTCCCGCCCCCTTCCGGTCGGTGGTCAGCGGGAAGGTGATCGCCGAGCCGACTCGGGAGGCCAGGTCGTTGATCCAGGTCGGATGGCGAGGTGTCCTTCAGCATGAACCCGTTACCGAGGAGGAATTCTGATGCGCAACGTGACCTTTTCGATGGGCGTCTCACTTGACGGCTACATCGTCGGGCCGGACGGCGGCCTCGACTGGACGCCGCCCGACGAGGAGCTCTTCCGGTTCGTCACCGACGAGATCCGAGGGGTCGGCGTCTATCTGATGGGGCGACGGCTGTACGAGACGATGCTGTATTGGGAGACCGCCGACCAGGATCCATCCCTCGACGACTCAAGGCTCGAATGGGCCGCGATCTGGAAGGCGCTCCCCAAGGTGGTGTTCTCCACCACGCTGTCGGCGGTGCAGGGCAATGCCCGTCTGGTCTCCGGCGGCCTGGCCGAGGAGATCGAGCGGTTGCGGGCCGAGCCGGGGGAGGGCGACATCGCGATCGGCGGCGCGACTCTCGCCGCCGAGGCCGCCGCGTCGGGACTGATCGACGAGTACCGGGCCAGGGTCTACCCGGTGCTGGTCGGCGGTGGCATCCCGTACTTTCCCCAGCACGAGCGCCGGGTGGATCTCGCACTCGTCGAGACCCGCACCTTCGGCTCCGGAGTCGTCTACCTCCGCCACCGCGTGCTCGACGCGCCCCGTGGGTCCTGATCGGGGACGACGCCTACGGCGTGCCGGGAAGCCGGACCGTGACGAGCAGACCGCCGGCCGGGCGGGGGACGAGGCCGAGGGTCCCGTCATGGGCGCGGACGATGCTCTGCACGATGGCCAGGCCGAGACCGACGCCGGGGTGCTCGTCGGTGCGTACGCGTTCCGTTCCGCGCCGGAAGGGTTCGGTGAGGGTCGGCACCAGTTCCGGTGCGAGCCGGCGTCCCGTGTTCTCGACCCGCAGCACGCTCGTGTCGCCCTGCGCCTCGGTGTGGACCGTCACGGTGCCGCCGGCTGGGAGGTTGTGGACGATGGCGTTCTGGACGAGGTTCGTCACCATCCGCAGCAGAAGCTCGGCGGAGCCGCCGGTCCGGGCCGCCCCGCCGGTGACGTCGAGCGTGATCCGGCGCTGTTCGGCGAGGGAAAGCAGCGTCTCGGCGGCTTCCTCGGCGACGAGGGAGAGGTCGACGCACTCGCGGGTGAAGTTCCCTCGGTCGCCGCGGCCGAGCAGCAGGAGGGCCTCGGTGAGGTCGATCGCCCGCGTATTGACAGCGTGCAGGCGCTCGATCAGTTCGCCCCGGTCCCGCGTGGGGTCCTTGCGGGCGACGTCGAGCAGCGTCCGCGAGATCGCCAGCGGCGTGCGCAGTTCGTGGGAGGCGTTCGCGGCGAACCTCTGCTGCTCGGCGACGTGGGCCTCGACCTGTCCGAGCATCGAGTCGAACGCGTCCGCGAGTTCACGGAATTCGTCCTGGCGGCCCTTCATCCGGATCCGGTGGGACAGCGACCCGTTCCCGGCCATCCGTGCCGCGTCCGTGATCCGTGTGAGCGGTGCCAGCATCCGTCCGGCCAGGATCCATCCCCCGACCAGGCCGAACACGAGCAGGAGGACCATCGCCACGGCCGCGGCGGGGAAGAAGATGCGCACGAGGAGGTAGCGGTTGGGCGAGACGTACAGCAGGCCCTGGCTGTTGTCCGGTACGTAGCGCAGCAGGTACCACCACACCACGGCCAGCAGGAGCGCGCCGGCGACGGCGAGGAACCCGGCGTAGCTGAGGGTGAGTTTCAGCCGAGCGCTGAGCCCGGGGCGTCGTCTAAGCATGCGTACCGCCGGTATCGATCCGGTAGCCGACACCGGGCACCGTGGCGATCATCCACGGTTCGCCGAGCCGTTTGCGCAGTGCCGATACGGTGATGCGCACGGCGTTGGTGAGGGGGTCGGCGTTCTCGTCCCAGGCCCGTTCCAGCAGCTCCTCCGCGCTGACCACCCCGCCCTCGGCTGCGACGAGGACCTCCAGCACGGCGAACTGCTTCCGGGTGAGCGCGACGTAGCGCCCCTCCCGGAACACCTCCCTGCGGAAAGGGTCCAGCCGCACGCCCGCGATCTCCCGTACCGGCGGCCGGGCATACGCGCGCCTGCGGTCGAGCGCCCTCAGCCGCAGAACGAGCTCCCGCAGCTCGAACGGCTTGGTCAGATAGTCGTCGGCCCCGAGCCCGAACCCCGAAGCCTTGTCGTCGATCCGGTCCGCCGCGGTGAGCATGAGGATCGGGATACCGCTGCCGGAAGCGACGATGCGCCGGGCGACCTCGTCACCGGACAGGCCCGGAATGTCGCGGTCGAGCACCGCCAGGTCGTACGAGTTGACGCCGAGCAACTCCATGGCGGTGTCGCCGTCGCCGGCGATATCGGCCGCGATCGCCTCCAACCGCAGACCGTCACGCACGGCTTCGGCCAGATAGGGCTCGTCCTCCACGATCAGCACGCGCATGCCTGAAGCCTAAGCAGCACGGCATATCGCCGACGTATTACGCCACCAGCGGCGCGACGCCAGCCCTGCCAGCACCGCCCCGGCGGCATTGACCAGCACGTCGTCCACGGAGGACACCCGGTCCAGCCGCAGGACGTACTGCGCCGTCTCCACCAGCACCGAGCACCCCGCACCCAGCGCCAGGATCCGCGGCACGGACGCCAGCGCCGCGAACCGCATCGGAGCGAAGAACCCCAGCGCCGCGAACACCAGCAGATTGCCGACGATCCCCAGCGGCCCCATCGTCACCAGATCCCGCAACGGCACCAGACTCACCCGCTCAGGGGCGATGCCCGCCCCACCGCCCGGCATCATCGTCAACCACACGAACGGCACCGTCCCATGCACCATCCCCACCTCCGCCACCGACCCCCGCCACGCCCACACCGCCCCGACGCCCGCAGCCCGCCGAACCCGCGCCAGACCCCACACCACCAGCGCGGCCAACGGCACCGCGACCAACGTCATGAGCACCACACCGTTGAACGTGTCGAAACAGCCATGCCACCGCCCGGCCACGCACCTCGGAGCCGACATCATCAGCGGCCGCCGCACGACGAACACCGCGCCCGCCATTCCGAGGATCGCCAGGCTGATGAGCACGATCCTGCTCGTACGGCTGGGCGGCGCTGACAGTGACGCGTTGTTGTTCACGCCCCCATTGCAGACGGAGGGCCGTTGCGGTGGCGTATCCGATTTTCGATACGCCCGCGATACCGATGAGTTCCGCCGGCCGGGCCGGTCTACCAGGACGTAGGACGTACGCCATCGAGCCACCGACTGGAGACCCACCATGACCACTCCCGCACACCCCGGCCGCATGCTGTTCGTGAACATCCCCGTAGCAGACCTCGAGCGCAGCAAGGCCTTCTTCGCTGAGCTCGGCTTCCGCTTCAACCCGAAGTTCACCGACGAGACCGCCGCCTGCATGCTGGTCGGCGAGCACGCCTTCGTCATGCTGCTCACCCGTGAGAAGTTCGCGGAGTTCTCGAAACTGCCGATGGCCGATCCCACCACGCACACTCTGGCGCTGTACTGCTTCAGCGTGTCCTCCCGCGACGAGGTCGATACGGTCAGCGCCGCTGCGCTCGCCGCGGGCGCCTCCGAGGCGGATGGCGCCGAGGACTACGGCTTCATGTACTCACGCAGCTTCTTCGACCTCGACGGCCACGGCTGGCAGGTCATGTGGATGGACCCGGCGGCGGCGGAGCAGGGCCCCGAGGCCTTCGCGGCCTCCACGCAGGACGCCGACGGCCCGGCCTGACCCACCACCGCGTTCCGCACGTGCGCCAGCATGCAATGCGGTGCCTGCGATGCCCTCAGATCTTGATGACGGTGACGCGCCCGCGGCAGAGCGCAGCCAGGTCGTCGGGGTCAGAGGTGAGAACGGTGACGGGTCCGGGGGCGGCCAGCGCCGTGGCGCTGAGCATGGAGTCGATGGCGTACTTGTGGCCGTGCAGGCCGGCGTCGGCGAGGAGTGCGGCGGCGTGACGGGCGATGGGCTCGGTGATCGGTTCGATGACGAGGCGGGACAGGGTCCATTCCAGGGCTGGGCGATTGATCCGCGGGTGAATCACTTCCACGAGAGTGGCCGCGGAAGTGATCACCCGTAGGTCGTCGGCGCGGGCGAGGGCGAGCCAGCCGGTGACCGTGCGGTCGCGCAGGACTGCCTTGGCCAGCCCTTCGCTGTCGAGGACCAGGGTGCCGCCGGGGGCGGCCGGGGAGGGGGTCACGCGGCGTTCGCCCCGCCTTGGGTCTGTTGCTCTCGGGCTTGGTGGAGTTGGCCGCGCAGAGCCTGGATCTCTTCGTCGGTGATGGGGCCGTGTTCGGCCTCTGCCACCGTGATGAGTTCGTTGAGGTTGTCCCGCTCGATCTGGCGGGCGACGGCTGCGGCGACGTAGGCGGACAGTCCGGATGGGCCGCTGCGGGCCTTGGCGGCTTCGGCGATATCGCGCGGCATGGTGATCGAGTACTTGCCGGTAGGCTCGCTCATGCTACCCATCCTACCCTTCATCCTCCTCAGCTGGACGGGACTGACAGAGTCAGTTGCCGTGGTGCTGGTCCGACGCGAGTTCTCTCCCCCTTCGGAACCTGTGGGCTCTGTGTGCGTCGTCTGCAGGGGTCTGCGCTCGTCCGCGGGCGCAGACCGCAGCCAGGCGGTAAGCGAAGTGGCCCTGATTTGCTCATGCAAGAGCGTGCCACCTGGCTGCAGTTGACGAGCGGGAAACCGAAGTTGGCGCACTGGACGCTCACTCGCCTCTCACTCGCGATCAGTGCGTAGCAATGACAAAGAGCCGGACTCAGTGGGACTGAGTCCGGCTCTTTGTGTGTGGCACTCTCGCAGGTCAGCGACTTGTTTCCGCTGGTTCCCGGTGAGTGCCCCCGGCAGGATTCGAACCTGCGCACACGGCTCCGGAGGCCGTTGCTCTATCCCCTGAGCTACGGGGGCGTGCCGTCCGCGGTGGCGGCGACGGGGGAAACACTACCAGCTTGGGGAGGGTGGCCGTGTACAGGGTTTTACGCGGCGTGAGTGGGGTGAGGAGGGGCCAGGGAGGACCCGGGATGGGCCCGGGGGAGGACCCGGGGAGGGGTGGAACGGGGGCTGCTACCCCGGATCGGGCGGGTTAAGCCGGGTGGTGAGAAAGGTCCCTCGCACGGGGAAGAAGTGGGCAAAACGCAGGCGCGGGAGAGGGGGCGCGCCTAGTCTTCGAGGTGTGCCGGGCATGTCCGGCCGGGTGCTTGTGGTCGACGACAACAAGGTCATCCGGCAGCTGATCAGGGTCAACCTCGAGCTGGAGGGCTTCGAGGTCGTGACCGCGGCTGATGGTGCCGAGTGCCTGGACATCGTGCATCGGGTGCGTCCGGATGTGGTGACGCTGGATGTGGTGATGCCGCGGCTGGACGGGATCGAGACGGCGACGCGGTTGCGGGGGGACCCGGGGACGTGTGGGGTGCCGATCGTGATGGTGAGCGCGTGTACGCAGGTGGAAGTGGACGCCGGGGTGGCCGCGGGGGTGGACGCGTTCCTGAGCAAGCCGTTCGAGCCGGCGGAGCTGGTGAATGTCGTACGGAGGCTGGCGCACGGCGGCGGGCAGAGCGGGGAGCAGGCGGCGGGGGAGCCGGCTACGGCGCCATAGGCGGGCCCAAGCCAGAGGTACTCGTGTACCGAGGGGTGAAACGCGCTGGCATGAGGGCCCCCCTCCTCGCCTAGGCTTGCGCTTGTGACTCCCGCTGAGCTCTCCCGCACCGTGCTGCGCACGGTTCGCCGTGCGGTGGAGGCCGAGGAGCTCAGCGTGCCGGTGCAGGGGGCGTGGCAGGAGCAGTTGGTGGTGCAGCGGCCGCCGAGGCCGGGGCACGGGGACTACGCGACGAATGTGGCGCTGAAGCTCGCGGGGCCGGCGGGGCGGCCGGCGAGGCAGGTGGCGGAGATCCTGCGGAGGCATCTGGCCCAGGCGCCGGGGATCGCGCGGGTGGAGATCGCGGAGCCGGGGTTCCTGAACATCACGCTCGACGCGGTGTCGTACGCCGACCTCGTCCGGACGGTGGGTCAGAAGGGCCCCCTCTACGGCCACGGGGACGGGCTGCACGACCTACGTGTCACAGCGACCGGACCCGCCGACACCCGCGCCGCCCTCACCGCCGAGGTCGTCAACCGGCTGCTCGCGGCCGCCGGGGCCGGCCCGGGGGAGCCCGAGAACGTCACCGTCCATCCGGTCGGCGAGCCGCTGCCCGACCTGCTGCGCGCCCTCGGGCCCGACGCCGCGCGCTGGGCGTTGCTGCGCCCCCCGGCGTGGGACCCGCCGCAGCTGGATCCGGCCGTGCACCTCGCGCAGCGCGCGAGCAATCCGCTCTTCCGGGTCCGTTACGCCCACGCCCGCACCCGGGCCCTGCTCCGCAACGCCCACGACCTGGGTGTGGGGACAGAGCCGGGGGAGTACCGCCACCCGGCCGAGACCGAGCTGCTCGGGCTGATCGCGGACTTCCCGCGGGTCGTGGAGGCCGCGGCCCGGCACCGGGCGCCCGACCGGGTCGCGCGGCACGCCGAGCGAACGGCGGACGCGTTCTTCCGCTTCCATGACGAGTGCCCGGTGCTGCCCAAGGGCGAGGAGAAACCCTCGGCCGTTCACGGCGCCCGGCTGGCGCTCGCCGAAGCCGCCGGGACCGTGCTGGCCAACGGCCTGACCCTGCTCGGCATCAGCGCCCCAGACCACCTGTGAACCCATGAAGTGAAAGTGCCACGAACATGAGCCGCTCCGCACACCCCGCCGGCCCGCGCTACGCCGATGTGATCCCCGAGGGTCACTACTCGGCGCCCCCCGCGGACCTCAACACCCTCGACCCCCGCGTCTGGTCGCGCACCGTCGCCCGCAGCCCCGAGGGCGTGGCCCAGGTCGGCGGCCTGGACGTACGCGCGCTGGCCGAGGAGTACGGGACCCCGGCGTACATCCTGGACGAGGCGGACTTCCGGGCCCGCTGCCGCGCCTGGCGCGAGGCGTTCGGGGCGGACGCGGACGTGTTCTACGCGGGCAAGGCCTTCCTCTCCCGCGCGGTCGTGCGCTGGCTCCACGAGGAGGGCCTGAACCTCGACGTGTGCACCGGCGGCGAGCTGGCGGTGGCGCTGTCGGCCGGGATGCCGGCCGAGCGCATCGCGCTGCACGGCAACAACAAGAGCATGGAGGAGATCGAGCGGGCGGTGGCGGCCGGTGTCGGCCGGATCGTCGTCGACTCGTTCCAGGAGATCGTCCGGGTCGCGGACGTCGCGGCCAGGCACGGAAAGCGGCAGCGCGTACAGATCCGGGTGACCGTCGGGGTCGAGGCGCATACGCACGAGTTCATCGCGACCGCGCACGAGGACCAGAAGTTCGGCTTCTCCCTCACCGGCGGGGACGCCGCCGAGGCCGTGCGCAGGGTCCTGGCCCTGGCCTCGCTCGAACTGATCGGCATCCACTCCCACATCGGTTCGCAGATCTTCGACACGTCCGGCTTCGAGGTGGCCGCCCACCGCGTCGTCGGCCTGCTCAAGCAGATCCGGGACGAGCACGGCGTCGAGCTCCCCGAGATCGACCTCGGCGGCGGGCTCGGCATCGCGTACACCGCCGACGACGACCCGCGCGAGCCGCACGAGATCGCCAAGGCGCTCGGCGAGATCGTCAACCGGGAGAGCCAGTCGGCCGGCCTCACCCCGCCGCGGCTTTCGGTCGAGCCGGGGCGGGCGATCGTCGGCCCGACCGCCTTCACCCTGTACGAGGTGGGCACGATCAAGCCGCTCGACGGACTCAGGACCTACGTGAGCGTGGACGGCGGCATGTCGGACAACATCCGCACCGCGCTCTACGACGCCGAGTACAGCGTCGCGCTGGTCTCCCGGGCCAGCACCGCCGAGCCGATGCTGGCCCGGGTGGTCGGCAAGCACTGCGAGTCGGGGGACATCGTCGTACGGGATGCTTTTCTGCCCGCCGACCTCGCGCCCGGCGATCTGATCGCGGTGCCGGCCACGGGGGCGTACTGCCGCTCGATGGCGAGCAACTACAACCATGTGCTGCGCCCGCCGGTGATCGCGGTCAGGGACGGCGAAGCAGGAGTGATCGTCCGGCGCGAGACGGAGGAAGATCTCCTGCGTCTCGATGTCGGGTGAAGCAGAATCTCAAAGGTAAACGGGCTGGTCTCACTTATCGGACAGGGCGTGGAAACTTCCGTCCGGTGAGTGAGACTGGTCCCATCCCAAGGCCGTAAAAGCTGTAAAGGAAACGAGGTCGGATGATGCGTACGCGTCCGCTGAAGGTGGCGCTGCTGGGCTGTGGTGTGGTCGGCTCCGAGGTGGCCCGCATCATGACGACGCACGCGGCCGACCTCGCGGCGCGCATCGGCGCCCCCGTCGAGCTCGCCGGGATCGCCGTACGCCGCCCGAACCGGGTCCGCGACGGCGTACCGGCCGAGCTGCTCACCACGGACGCGACGGCCCTGGTCAAACGCGGGGACATCGACGTCGTGGTGGAGGTCATCGGGGGCATCGAGCCCGCCCGCGGCCTGATCACCACCGCCTTCGAGCACGGGGCCTCGGTGGTGTCCGCCAACAAGGCCCTGCTGGCCGCCGACGGGGCCGCCCTGCACGCCGCGGCCGTCGAGAACAAGGCGGACCTCTATTACGAGGCCGCCGTCGCGGGCGCCATCCCGCTGATCCGCCCGCTGCGCGAGTCGCTGGCCGGCGACAAGATCAACCGGGTGATGGGCATCGTCAACGGCACGACCAACTTCATCCTCGACAAGATGGACACCACCGGCGCGGGCTACTCCGAGGCCCTGGACGAGGCCACCGCCCTCGGTTACGCCGAGGCGGACCCCACCGCCGATGTCGAGGGCTTCGACGCCGCCGCCAAGGCCGCGATCCTGGCCGGCATCGCCTTCCACACCCGGGTCACCATCGACGACGTGCACCGCGAGGGCATCACCGAGGTCACCGCCGGCGACATCGCCTCCGCCAAGCAGATGGGCTGCACGGTGAAGCTGCTCGCCATCTGCGAGCGCAGCGCCGACGGCCGGTCCGTCACCGCCCGCGTGCACCCCGCGATGATCCCGCTCACGCACCCGCTGGCCAGCGTCCGCGAGGCGTACAACGCGGTCTTCGTCGAGGCGGACGCGGCCGGCAAGCTGATGTTCTACGGCCCCGGGGCGGGCGGCTCGCCCACCGCCTCCGCCGTGCTCGGCGACCTGGTCGCGGCCTGCCGCAACAAGCTCGCGGCGACGACCGGCCCCGGCGAGTCCGCGTACGCGCAGCTCACGGTGAGCCCGATGGGCGATGTGGCGACCCGCTACCACATCAGCCTGGACGTGGCCGACAAACCGGGCGTACTGGCCCAGGTCGCCACCGTCTTCTCCGAGCATGGGGTGTCCATCGACACGGTCCGCCAGCAGGGGCGCGACGGTGAGGCCACGCTCGTCGTGGTCACCCACCTCGCGACCGACGCGGCCCTGTCCGCCACGGTGGACGTCCTGCGCGAGCTGGACACCGTCCGGGCCGTCGCGAGCATCATGCGCGTGGAAGGCGACTGACATCCTGTGGTCACCTCCGCTGTCTCTCTCCCTCCCCCTCTCCCCTCCCTGAGGTAGCCCAATGAACGCCATCGCCGACACCCCGCGAATGCCTCGCACCCACCAGTGGCGCGGCATCATCGAGGAGTACCGGGACCGCCTCCCGGTGACCGCCGAGACCCCCGTGGTCACGCTGCTGGAGGGTGGCACCCCGCTCGTCCCGGCGCAGCTGCTCAGCGAGCGCACGGGCTGCGACGTCTACCTCAAGGTCGAGGGGGCCAACCCGACCGGCTCCTTCAAGGACCGTGGCATGACGATGGCCATCACCCGGGCCAAGGAGGAGGGCGCGCAGGCCGTCATCTGCGCCTCCACCGGCAACACCTCGGCCTCGGCGGCCGCGTACGCGGTACGGGCCGGAATGGTCTGCGCGGTCCTGGTCCCCGAGGGCAAGATCGCGCTCGGCAAGATGGGCCAGGCGCTCGTGCACGGCGCCAAGATCCTGCAGGTCGACGGCAATTTCGACGACTGTCTGGAGCTGGCGCGCGGCCTGAGCGACAAGTACCCGGTTGCGCTGGTCAATTCGGTCAATCCGGTACGTATCGAAGGCCAGAAGACCGCCGCGTTCGAGATCGTCGACGCGCTCGGCGACGCGCCCGACATCCACATCCTCCCGGTGGGCAACGCGGGCAATATCACCGCGTACTGGAAGGGCTACCGCGAATACGCCACCGACGGCGTGTCCACCCGAAACCCCCGCATGTGGGGCTTCCAGGCGGCCGGTTCGGCCCCGATCGTCAACGGCGCGCCGGTGCGCAGCCCGCAGACCATCGCCACGGCGATCCGGATCGGCAACCCCGCGTCCTGGCAGTTCGCGGAGGAGGCCCGGGACGAGTCGGGCGGCCTCATCGAGGCTGTGACGGACCGTCAGATCCTGTCCGCGTACCGGCTTCTGGCGGCCCGTGAGGGCGTCTTCGTCGAGCCCGCGTCCGCGGCCTCCGTCGCGGGCCTGCTCAAGGCCGCCGAGGAGGGCCGGGTCGACCCCGGACAGCGCATCGTCTGCACCGTGACCGGAAACGGCCTCAAGGACCCCGACTGGGCCGTCGCCGGCGCGCCGCAGCCCGTCACCGTCCCGGTGGACGCGGACACCGCGGCCCAGAAGCTGGGGCTGGCCTGACCAGGCCTACGCCGCCGGACGGGCTCGCGGAGCCCGTCCGGCGGATGGGGGCGCACGCCCCTGGGGCGACACGCATCACGCGCTGTTCGTGCGCCCTATGTCGCAACAGAACCTTCCTTCGATAGGCTGGTGTCCACCGGCGTCGCAGCGCGCCGTTCCGGCCCATGCCACTGGCACAATTGGGCCAACCAAAGCCCTCGCCGTCCTCCGGCAACGATGCCAAGGCAGCACATGCCCGGGCATTCGAGGCAGAACCGCCCTTGAAGCACAACACGCACATGAAGCACAAGGAGAGTCATCGAACGATGGCCGGACCCGCCTTCCGCGCCGCCGCCGTCCGAGTGCGCGTCCCCGCGACCAGCGCAAACCTCGGACCCGGCTTTGACGCCTTCGGCCTGGCACTGGGGCTCTACGACGATGTCGTGGTGCGCGTGGCCGAAGCCGGCCTGAACGTCGACATCGCCGGCGAGGGCGCCGACAACCTCGCCCGGGACGAGAAGCACCTGGTCGTACGCTCCCTGCGCACCGCGTTCGACGTGCTCGGCGGACAGCCGCGCGGCCTTGAGGTCGTCTGCGCCAACCGCATTCCGCACGGCCGTGGCCTGGGCTCCTCCTCCGCCGCCATCTGCGCGGGCATCATGGCCGCCCGCGCGGTGACGATAGGCGGCCACGAGAAGCTCAACGACGCCGCGCTGCTGGAGCTGGCCAACGAGATCGAGGGCCACCCCGACAACGTCGCCGCCTGTCTGCTCGGCGGCTTCACGCTGGCCTGGACCGAGGGCGGCGCCGCCCACGCGATCCGGATGGACCCCGCGGAATCGCTGGTGCCGGTGGTTTTCGTACCGTCGAAGCCGGTGCTCACCGAGACCGCGCGGGGTCTGCTGCCGCGCACCGTCCCGCACGTTGACGCGGCCGTCAACGCAGGGCGCGCCGCGCTCCTGGTGGAGGCGCTCACCCGCCGCCCCGAGCTGCTGCTGCCCGCCACCGAGGACCGGCTGCACCAGGAATACCGAGCACCGGCCATGCCCGAAAGTGTGGCTTTGGTGAATCGGCTGCGCTCCGAGGGCGTACCTGCTGTCATCTCGGGCGCGGGGCCCACCGTGCTGGCGCTCACCGAGGACGGCGCCGCCGACAAGGTCTCCCAGCTCGCGGGCGAGGGATGGGCGGCAAACCGCCTGCTCCTCGACGCGGCCGGGGCAAGCGTTCTGCCGCTCGCCGTGGGGCAATGAGGCGGTGAGAACGGCAGGGGGATCGGCAATGACACGATTGCCGGTCGAAGAGAGGGGGAATATTTGTTGGATCCGGTAGTGTTAATCTCAAGTCTGCACTCGACGCCTTTGTGGCGCGGTGCTCCGTGTCCCGTCTCGGGACCGCCTTTCTTCCGGGAGCCTCCCACACCGCATAGGCAGCCTGCCTGAGCAGTGCCGAGCACGCTCCGGAGTCGGCGCGAGCGACACCCCACATGAGTGATCACTCCGCCGGAACCCGTGTATTCATTTCTGCCGCCGTCAGGCGGACAACCGCCCCGGATCAAGCCAAGGGACATCAAGGCCGGATCCGGACAGCACAACCGGTCGCCGAGCCAGACAGGCCGACGTCCGCTCCAGGGAAGGACCCTTCGTGAGCGACACCACCGATCTGATGGGCGCGCGTACGGACGCCGCGCCCGCGTCGGACGCCAGCGCGCCCGCCACCGGTGCTGCTGCCCCCAAGCGACGCCGCGCCGGCACCGGCCTTGAGGGCATGGTTTTGGCCGAGTTGCAGCAGCTTGCTTCCGGACTCGGGATCAAGGGCACCGCGCGGCTCCGCAAGAGCCAGCTGATCGACACCATCAAGGCCGCGCAGGGCGGCTCCGCCGCACCCGCGGCCAAGGCCACCGCCGCCACGGCGACGGCTTCGGCTCCGGCTGCCGGGGAGGCTGCCGAGAAGCCCAAGCGCCGTGCCACTTCGCGGGCCCGCACGCTCGGCACGCCCGAGGCGGAGGTCAAGGCCGAGGCCAAGGCCGTCGCGCCCGAGCAGCCGAAGCAGATCGAGATCCCCGAGCAGCCGAAGACCGCCGAGAAGGCCGTCGCGAAGGCCGCCGAGAAGGCGGACAAGCCCGCCGAGGCCGCGCCCGCCGCCGTCGCCGCTGTCGACAGTGCCGAGGGCAAGCAGGCGCAGGGCGACGACGACCGTCAGGGCCGCCGGGACCGCCAGCGCGGTGACCGTCAGGACCGCGAGGGCCGCCGGGACCGCCAGGACCGCCAGCGCGACCGCCGCAACAAGGGCGAGGACGGCGGGGGCGCCGGCCAGCAGCAGCGCGGCGACCGCCAGCAGGGCCAGGGTCAGGGCCAGCAGCAGGGCGGCCAGAGCCAGGGCCAGAGCCAGGGCCAGCAGATCCAGCAGCAGCCCCAGGGCCAGCAGGGCGGCCCGCAGGACGACTACGACGAGGACGGCGGCGGCCGCCGCCGTCGCGGCCGCTACCGCGACCGCCGTGGCCGGG
>Ga0307517_10007409_pt1 | contig 15998 bp, 15 predicted proteins | sample 23_EM_MG_FD_194515 | JGI IMG/M metagenome (GOLD analysis project Ga0307517, IMG submission 194515) | Populus trichocarpa ectomycorrhiza microbial communities from riparian zone in the Pacific Northwest, United States - 23_EM | ecosystem: Host-associated > Plants > Roots > Unclassified | place... | reverse complement strand
TTATTGTTATTTTTTTATATAATTATTAATATATTTGAAAAAAAAATATTATTATTATTGAAGAAAAACCATAGATTTGATTTGAAGGGTAAAATTATTATTATTATTATTATTATTATTATTATTTATATAATTATTAATAAATTTTAAAAAAATATTATTACTATTGAAAAAAATAGTAATAAGGTATTGTATGGTTGCTAGACCTAAATAAACTTGAGTCATGCATATTTAATATTAGTATTATAAATATTATTAAATTCATTATTATTAATATTATAATTATTAATAAATCTGAAAAAAGATATTATTACTATTGAAAAAAAACCATAATTTTTATTTGAAGGGTAAAATTAAAAATACCGCGAGTCTGACATAATTATCATACCTAAGGTCGTTTGGGTCTAACATGATGTTCACAAATCTAACTTCTAATTGCTACTATTATAATGATTTATACTATTTTGAATCGGCCGCAACAATGCATGAGCCATCTTTCTTAGAAAATGTTGTTTTTTTATTGTTGTTTATTGATATTTTTTTATGAATACTTACAACGTAGTATAAACAATCTCACTAGTAAGAATCTAATAGAAGACGTAATTGAAAAAAATCATATTAATCAAGGGTAGAAATCCAAAAAATAAATTATTCAAGGAAATTTTTTTTTGTAGATTTTTGGAGGATTTTTTACAATTTGACATTTACTACATGAAAGTAATTGTGAAAATACAAAGGAAAATTAAAAAAAAAAAAACTACGAAGTAGAACATATAGAAAAGCCCATATACTATTATGGAACTGGAGCTCTCTTTGTAAGCAAATCAACATCAAGCTTTTCCTAGTCATCATGGCTTCCCCTGCCTCCCTCTCCCGCTGGACCCGCTCATTCCACCCAATCCTAATCCTTAAAGGCTTAAACGCATAAAAAATCCCTTCTTCCCATTTTGCCCCCAAACATTTTCTCAAATCTCGTCCTTGCTCTCTTTGTTTTTCTTCTTTCTCCTTGGGTCTCCAAACTCTTCACAAATCAACGCGAACCCCTCTCTCTATCTCTACTTGCTACTCTTCTTCTTCGGTCTCTACTCCTCCTACAATTTCAATGGCTACTGTCGTTGATGAATCCAATCCTTTATTGCAAGACTTTGAATTTCCTCCTTTTGATGTTGTTGAACATAAACATGTTCGACCTGGGATTCGTGCTCTCCTAAAGAACCTTGTATGTTGTTTTTTTTTTTCACGTTTTGATTTCTGGGTTTTGTTTTGTGTTATATATTATGTAGAAATCTTTATTAGTTTCAGTTCATGGGTTGATCAAAGTTTGGTCCTTTTTGATCTGTGATGGTTGTTTTTTTACCGTGTCTTTGTAGGAGAGTGATTTGGAGGAATTGGAGAGAACAGTGGAGCCATCATGGCCAAAATTGGTGGAGCCATTGGAGAAGATAACAGATCAGTTGGCTATTGTTTGGGGTATGATCAATCATCTTAAGGCTGTTAAAGACTCACCTGAACTCCGTGCTGCAATTGAAGAAGTTCAGGTAAATTGTTTATTTCTCATAATCTATGCACTTGTACGCACATGTTTGTGTGCTTATGTCCATGAATGCTAATCTATGTTGGGACTTGACTTGGAAAATGGGTGTAATAACTAAACAAAAATGAATTTTCTTGTTAGTTTGATATCAGACCATTGTCTGCTTTAATTTGTTGATTGCCCGTCTTATGAATTTGTGCACTGTATTGCCCTTCTTGTGCTCACAGCTTTGAGCTTTTGTCCACAGCCCGAAAAAGTTAAGTTTGAGCTTAGGTTGGGACAAAGTAAACCGATATATGATGCATTTAAGGCCATCCAAGAATCTCCTCAATGGACATCGCTAAGTGATGCTCAGAAACGTATAGTGGAATGTAAGTATCTTAAACTTCTTTTATCTTCTGAAATAGTATTATTTGCGCTTCCATTTTTCATCCACCTAATTCTATGTATTTTTTTCTAGCTGTCTGGATTTTGTCAGTTTGAGACTTTAGTCTAGCAGTTTCATTGGTTTGCTGAATTTATATGATGTAGCTTTAATTATTTGATTAACTTGGTCCTTGGGGGCATGACAATCAGAGAACGAAAGAAATGAGCATGCGTTAGCTGTTGATATCAACAAATAGAGATGTTCTATACCTCTAAGGCCACAAGATGCAATTTTGTGGCAGCATGTACCTGTAAACTGAATAACTGTACTAGGATTATGCAGATTTCTGAGAATGATTGCATGGATTTGAAACATGGAAGGAGGAAGAAAATAAAATTATACATCATGTTAATTGTTTTTATCTCCACTGATATTGCTCAGTTGTGATTTGAATGGACGTGGAGAGTGCTTTTAATGGTTGCCTATTTCATGAACTTGTGTTTACATGTTGGCTTCATTGAACTCCATCAATTACTAGATGTACTTTTCAACAAAATTCAGATTACTATTTATCAACTAGTTAACTCTGTCTTGCACTTGGGGTATTGCTTACCAGATAAATGCTATATCATTTGCAGTGTCCTTGCTTCCTATTTAATTGGTTTGACATAATCATTTAAAACTACACCTAAGCTTTCTTACATGCCTGACAGCTTCTGTATTTTTGTGAATACAGCCCAAATAAAGGAAGCGGTTCTTAATGGTGTTGCTCTTGATGATGATAAAAGAGAGCAGTTTAACAAAATTGAACAGGTGCTTTTATATTACCATTTTTCATTTGAAAGAAAGTCTTCTTTGCCTTCTCATTCTAGTTATTTATCTGAGAAGGATGCTTGGTTATTTGTATGTGCTGCCAATAACACATTCTTTAGTTAAATGACTAGCCATTCGACTCGCATTCCCTGGTGGGCCATATGTTTTTTTCTCTTACAAAAAAATTGTACATGCAGGCTTTTTTGATGCATTTTTGTATATAAAAAAATTCTTAGCATAAACTGAAAAGCTCATGCATACATGTAATCAAATAAATTGAGAACTATTTGTGTTAATAAACGGAAAAAAAGGTATTAATGATAACTAAAAATAAAACTAGAAAAATCGAAAGACTGGTATAGATAAAGATATTTAATCTTGTAAGACGGAACATTTACCCAGTTGTGCTTACTGAATTAATTTATTAAAATTAATTTTTTATTCAATCAAATGATATTAAAAATAGACAAACATATAAAATTGATTAAACAAAATAAAAAAAAAAATATTATGCAAGGTTGCACATATTAGAAATATTATTTAAAAATAAACATTTTTTATTTTCAAAAATAAAGTTCTTATATACAAAACATAAAAAAATATTATAGATGAATTAGAATAATCTTTTAAAAAATTAAATATGCATAACATCATCAAAAAACATTCTCTATCCAAAAAAGGTTAAATAAGCAAAAACAAATTTACAGATGAGGGATATTAATTGAAACATAAATTTAAAAATATATATCTAAAAAATATATCATTAAGAAAAAGCAATATCATAAAAAATATAGCCCGGTTGTTGTGGTTTAACTAGTCAAACCCGTGATCTGCACTATGAACTTAATCGGGTTCAATATACTTAAATTTATATTCAAGCTATAAAAAATATGAAAAGGGAAAAACAAAGCTCAGACTTGCAGGCCTTTGGCCCAACATGCCTAGGCCAATGAAATGAAGAGCCCAGGAGTGCTGGTAGGCCATCAAGCCCAGGCCTGGGCTTATTTATATATATTTTTAATTTTCTAAAGGGGTGGACAACCTATTTTTTTGAAAAAAAAAAACAGGTAACATGTTGCCCACCAAGGCAGACGATGTATCATCTGCAAGCCTAGACTCCAGCCACCACAGTGGTGGCTGAAAAATCAGGCAATTAGTTTTTTGGCCAAAAAACCCAATTTTCAAGCTGCAAGCCCAGATTCCGACCTCTACAGTGTTGGCTGGAAAATTGGGCAGCTAGTCTTTTGGCTAAAAAAACCCAAATTTCAAGCTATTTCAACCCAAAAACACATCACCAACACCCTTATAACATTCACAAACCATTCCTTCAATTCTAAATACCCAAAAAAGGTCCAAAAACCCGAAATCAAATCAGTTTAGTTTTGGCTTTCTCAACTCATATCTGGTTTTTCATGCAACATCGAGGCTCTAAACAATCACCATGAAGTCCCTCTTATCTCATGGAACTTGTGGACACCAAGAAAACCTATTTTGGTGGTCAGAAATGGAGTGAATAGAGACTTTCTTTCACATCGTCAGAAATCAGAAACCCATCTCTCTCCTCTCTCTAATCAAGGACTGAAAAATAACATAAATGAACAATGTATTTTTCATGTAATCTCTAGCACGCCACCCATGTTTGACATCTTTTTCATTTTGGTCCATCTTCTTTCAATTTCACACTTGACTAAGAATTCATATGCAATTGGCCTTCAATTAGGATCAAGTCACACAAAATAAAAATTCAAGGATCAAAATGAATTATTGAAAAATGCGTAGTGCCATCCACGGTGTTTTGTGTGTGAACAGTGCCGGCTCAACAGTAGACACCTCACGCGTTTTAGTCTTTTATCAAATAATTATCATTAGGTGTAAGTCTTAGTTTTGCATTGCTCATTGCAGGAACTGACAAGATTATCACAAAAATTTGGGGAAAATGTACTGGATGCCACAAAGAAGTTCGAAAAACTCATAACAGATAAGAAACATATTGAAGGATTGCCAGCTACATCACTTGGTTTGGCTGCGCAGACTGCAGTATCTAAGGTACAACATGTCATTATCTATGCAAGTTGGTTTAATTCATCAAGTCTAATCAACTGTTTTCTTTTATATATTATCATATCAGGGTCATGCAGACGCAACTGCTGAGAATGGGCCGTGGATAATTACATTGGATACCCCAAGTTTTATGTCTGTCATGCAACATGCCAAAAACCGTGGTTTACGTGAAGAAATATACCGTGCTCATGTAACTCGAGCTTCGAGTGGTGATCTGAATAATACAGCAATTATTGATGAAATATTGAAGCTTAGGCTGGAAAAGGCAAAACTTCTTAATTACAACAACTTTGCTGAGGTATGATTCATTATTGTGCTAAAGCTCAAAGGAAAAGCTACCTTTTATATGCTTATTCAGTTATTCATTACAGGTAAGCATGGCAACCAAAATGGCTACTGTTGAGAAAGCAGAAGAGCTATTAGAAGAGCTGCGCATAGCTTCCTGGGATGCTGCTGCTCAAGGTAACATAGTATATTTCTTAGAAATATAGTGGCATAACCGTTTTGCAATACTTTTGAAGTTTAAGTGAAACTTTGCTTGTCAAGAGTTTTGGTTATTTACGACTGTTTCTCTTGAAAACTTATGTTTATATTTTCTTAGCCAGCTTTTTTATATGAAAAATCTGCATTAACTAAAATGTCAGCACATTGGTTTGGTATGCTGTTGTCTGTTTGTGATATCTGTGGTTGGTTAAACTACAAGGTTATTATATTCTTAAAAAAGTGCATATTCTAGCACACCCTGCCTTCTTAAACATCTCAAAATTTTCCTTTCATAATGCTGCCTTTCAGCAAATTTTCACTAAGTTGGAAAGAAAATATGATGCAGATAGCTTACAGGGTTTTGTTTGGGGCTGTGAACTGTATCTTGATAAAACCTTTTTATCTTAGGAAAGTTAGGGAAAATTGAAAAAACGATGGGAGAACATGAAAAAGGGTTTGATCACTTCTAGGGGATCAATCTCCAAATTAGTCAAAGGCTTCGGTTTTTTTCATTGTTTGCCTGGAAAAGCCCTATATGGGTTACATATCCATAGTAGTCTTAATCTGTCACCATACCAAATTCCAGGTCTTAAAAGGAAAATTAAACATTAAATAGGCAAATCCTTGTGCTTAATGGACTACCAAAATTAACTCCTAAATTTTAAGTGAAAAGCCAATAATTAATTAAAATAAAAATCTAATTTGATATGGAATCACAATATTCGATCAGTGATTGCACATTCACCCTCAATGTCTTCTGCTTCTTCCATTGGGGAAATCATCAAGAGCCTGCCCAGCTGCCCTGCTTACAACAATGTCCTTTATACCACTTTCATCACAATTCCAACACAAACCTTTTACTTTCCACTCTTTAAGTTCCTAATGTGTAAGATGTTTGGTAGAAGGACAGCTGATAGGTGCATGTGGCAAGCTAGTGTTGCTGACAGCTTGCTTACCAACAACTTTGTTTGTGCACCAATGTTCTTCACCAAGCCTTTTTTTTCTTTGATCTAGCAAAAGAAATTGTGGTAGTCATTCTCGGACAACGAGCCTTGACATCACAATAGATGTCAGGGAGGAGGCCTGATATAAATGTGCCAACCGTCTTTCAATCCAACCCTAAGCTCGATTCTGACATCTCAAATTGACTTTAATAGTCCATGACAGTAGTAGTCTGGTGGATCTTAGCGAGCTCTCCATCAACGTTCTCATACTCTGATGGCTTAAACAAGAAGACCTGCAACAATCTCATTCCATTTAGGCATTCCATGGAACCAATCATACCACTGAATACCATCAATGTCCTAGCTGCTAATTTATAGCAGCTACCTCTACTTTGGAAACCAGTGTGTATGGTGATAATGAAAATACTTTTCAGCTCTAGAAATCCAGCATGTGGGATCACCTCCTTCCATCAAGGGAACTCTACTTTCATCCGCTGTGGACCAGATTCATGCTCTTCCTGGTAACCTCTTGCATGCATCCAGATCTGCTCGGTGATTAGTAACAGAAGCAGAGTGGGCCTTCCTAATGTGTTCAATTCTTTTACCTTTTTCCAAGTTCAGCTTGCACTTCAGATTTGATTTGAGACTCTTTTGAGCTTTCTAATGACATCACCTAGGATTGCAATTCCTAGATTTTGTTTTTGTTTATGGGTTAATGGCATCCACAGGAAATTTGCTTTGATAGCAACTATAAAACCCTATGGTCTTAGCTTAGGGAAGTCTGGGAAACTTGAAAAAAAAAATGGGAGAACAAGGAAATGGGTTTGATCACTTTGAGGGGATCGAGGATCGACCTTTAAATTAGCCAAAGGATGGGAGAAAATACCATTACTATTCAGAATAATAATTACCTAAACAAGAAACTAAAATATTTTCAAAACTAGTAACAAATATTCAAAATCACATTAAAATACATGAGTTTTGGTTGTTTTTTTGCAAGGAAACCTTGACCTCGAGTTTTGAATTGCCAAAGCAGAAAACTGGAACTTTTGATTTTCTGGTGGCATCTTTGCCTCAACACAACATCCTTGAAATAGACACCAAGATCTCCTTTGTAGGTGGCATGGTTGCTCTCAATTGCATCATCAAAATAAGCATTAATGAACTCCATTGCTCTGCTAGTAAAACTTTTACCTCACCATCCTCAAACTTGGGCTCATCTTGTTCCTTTTTTAGTTCAGCTTCACCAAGTGTAGAACTTAGCTCTTTATGCTCTTTATTAACTTGATTAGAGGCCAGTTTCTGTTATCTTTTTCTTTCATTGACATTCTCAACCTGGCATCCCTTGTTTTCTTGTTTAACCTTTTCTTTGGGAAGAAACTGTGAATGTTCTTGTCATCAAAAGTTTACCGTTTTGTCTGCTATTTATGCCAATTTGAAGATTCTAGTTGCTAACTTTGCTCTTTTGAACTCTCAGCTTCCCTTTCAATTCTTTGTACTTGCTTTTTAGGACCTTCTGGTTGCTGGTCTTGTTCTTCACATTGTCACACAAGCTGATGCCTTATCTGCATAGGCATCTCTATGAGTTGTGCTAACTCTCCTGCCTCTCAAACTCTTGCTTCTTGTTGCTGTTTTATTTGAAATTTCCTCAACATGGCTTCCAATCTTCAATTCATCAAAATCTGAAACATATCTAACTTTTAACATACTACCCTACTATATAGTGTAGGCTTTCTCATACAACTCTGAAGATAATTGGATGGTAGGAACTTTTATTTAAGTATGGGTTTCATCTCATGTCAAATACTCAACATTGCTTGTTCCAATCTAAATAAGTTATGCTTGAGACCATACCACCACATCTTAGCTAATCCATCAAGTTTCATCTTCCCAAACTCACTCTATGGTCATCTTCCATATTGGTTCAGTGAGAGAATTTTTCAATGGAGTGAATTGAATTAATGAATATCTGGAACTTCAACCTCAACTCTTTTAGTATTATCCCTTGCTATATTTGGCACTGCAAACTTACCCTCTGTTTGCATGGGTAATTGGGCTGCTTGAAGATTTTCAGTTGTACAAGCATCTTGATTTAGGTAAGGCTTCCATCAAGTGTAGGATCTACATCTCGTTCAAAATCTGGAACTTGAACCTTAACTCTTTTAGTAATATCACTTGCTATTTGTTGTGGTTCAATCTTGCCCTCTTCTTTGCATTGGTAATTGGGCTAATTGAAGATTTTCAGGTGCACTAGGTTCTTGATTTTGTGGGAGAGTTGTATTAGTGGTTATTTCAATGGGTGCTTCCCTAGGACAATTTTTGACAGCCACTCAATGCCTGCACTGCATCAAGACCTCAGTTTACTTGATATTACAGAAATACCTCTATCTTCAAACATCACCTCACAATAAATCAGTTCTGATTGTGTAGCTGTCTTCTTCAGACTCTCACAACTAGATTATTTCCTTGATCTTTGTAGACGTGTAAGACTTAAAATCGTTCTGATTGTTTCTTTGTCTGCTTCAAACTCTCACAACTAGATCATTTCTGTTATCTTTGTAGATATGGAAGATCTTAAAATTTTCTCCAAAAATCAAGGTGCAATGGAAGCAAATGATTTGACTCACTGGGATACCAGCTTCTGGGCTGAGAGGCTTCGTGAGTCAAAATATGATATCAATGAGGTCAGTTAGCCCTTTCTCTCTCGGCATCTGCACTCTCAGTCTGATTATAATTTAGTGTGGTTTTGATTTGAGCATGTCACAGGCTTGGTATGTCAAACTTTGATTTATGTTCTTTCTGTAAGCATTTTCTCTCAAGTTCACCTGGCTCTGAAAAATTTATATGTTCCTCCAATAACATTTTATTAAAGGTACATATCAAAGGCTGGGTGAGTTTAGTACATTATTGTTATTTAAAAGGTTAATTAGTTTTTATATATATGCTGATTTTTATGCTATTAATCAATGGTTAAAGGTGCGTAAGGAACTGATTTAATTCTTATTGTCCAAGAAAGAAGAGACTGCTATAATAGATAAGAAACCCTATGTAGAGATAATTCTTTCCTTTTTTTTTTTTACTGTGAAATACATTCCTTCTGTCTTTAAACTAATTTTTTCCTTTCACTTCATTGAATGTTTGGGTACTGAAGAATGGATGTGCGAGTGTTAATATTGTGCACCTAGTTTTAAATTTCATCCATTGCTGTTGCACAATGCCATTCAACAGACTTTTAGACCACAGCTACATTACTTATAACCTGTTGCATTATGGACAGTATGGGCTCTACCATGATGTAGTGCCTACAACAGCCCTTTACTCTATGATGGCAAGTGCAACAGCATGTATGTGATTAGTGTTCCAGATTATTATTTTCAATGTTCTAATTTCTCACCTTCTATTGTTTGCTTCATCTACTTGCCTACTTTCTGTAAGATTTATTTCTTTGTCTGGAGATGCTCGTGTCACTTGGTTTATATTCTGCAGGAAGAACTACGTCCATTTTTCTCATTGCCAAAGGTTATGGATGGCCTTTTCAATCTTGCGAAGACACTTTTTGGAATTGATATTGAACCAGCTGATGGTCTTGCTCCAGTAATATAAATCATTCACTTAATTTTACTCTGCTTTTCTGTTTATGGTGGAGCTTATTTATTTTATTCTCTGTCAATAATTATTTGTTGTTTAATAGGTTTGGAATAATGATGTTAAATTCTACTGTGTCAAAGATTCCTTGGGCAATCCAATTGCATACTTCTACTTTGATCCATATTCACGTCCATCTGAGAAACAGGGTGGTGCATGGATGGATGAGGTAGTTTCTCGAAGTCGTGTTTTGTCACGCAATGGTACGGCTCCAAGGTTGCCTATTGCCCACATGGTGTGCAATCAAACACCGCCTGTTGGGACCAAACCAAGCCTGATGACATTTCGGGAGGTAAGTTAACTTTTGACTTTTAGATCAGGGACTCAAATGTTCTCTCCAGAAACATACATAAGTTTCCGACACAATAACTCAAAATATTGGTACAAGGATGCAACAAAACATGTAAATTTTTTTACACATAAATGAAGAACCAAACATGTGTAGCCATTACATACCTGCCTTTCATGGAATGAAGAATGATATATCCTTGGCATTGATTTGCTTGATTGTTATGAAGTTATGTGTCTTTGAAAAGGAAGGTTAGGTATTGTTTTAGAAAGAAAGTCATACCGGGCAATTACTAATGGGAATCGATCAGTGAGTGGTGTGGTTTTATGTATTGTAACCTAGTTATAATGATCAATGACACTTCTTGCAGGTTGAGACTGTATTCCATGAATTTGGTCATGCCCTCCAGCATATGCTAACCAAGCAGGATGAGGGTCTTGTCGCTGGCATCCGGGGTATAGAGTGGGATGCTGTTGAATTACCCTCCCAGTTCATGGAAAATTGGTGTTATCACAGGTAATGTAATGTGAACCTCAGTGGAGATCGATCTTCCATAACATTCAGCTGTAAAATTCTTTCAAACAGCTCTGAGGAAAGAAAAAGGATTAATTTCTGTGAGTATAAGGTTCTTGATTATGAATACGACTTTTAATAATTTTGGGCATGGCTCAGTACCACAAACGCTTAAGCTTCCTGTTTTATTGCATTCTTTCTTATGGATAAATGCTCCTTGGCTACAGTAAACTGGTTTGTTTCTTATAGCTTCTTTCTCCTCACTTACATAGCAAGACATTGGAATTGTGGTTTCCAATGACAACTTTTATGATGTAACTTTCATCTATAAATTCATCATTGTTCTACCATGGAAATTTGGATGTATATGAATATTCTTGAAGGACATCATGTATTTAGATAGTATCAATTACAAATTTATGCAACGTGAATGTTTTTACATGTGTTGTTTCAGGGAAACTTTGATGGGCATTGCAAAGCACTATGAAACTGGGGAAAGTCTTCCAGAAGAAGTGTATTTGAAGCTTCTTGCTGCAAGGACTTTCCGAGCAGGCTCCCTTAGTCTTCGTCAGGTAATTAGTTCATAACAGTGCTTTCCCATTGTTTTCCTTTTGTACTTTTTTGGCTTTATGTTATTGTATGTGCTATTTTATTTTGTTTTCTCATTAGCATTCTGTGGATAGTGTATTTCTTACTAGAACCTTCTTTCTATATTAGGTTTCATTTTCTTTTCCCAGTGTAAGGATAGTAGCGATACTCATTTCTTTTACCATTATACCATTATCATGTTTACCACATTAAGGAGGATTTATTTTTACACCTTGTATTCTAAATCCATGGCAAAACAACAAGTGGGATCCACATGCCTTTTTTATATATATTTTAAGCAACTTCTTTTCCTCTCCCGGCACCTTTCAAATTCTACAAAAAGCCAAATTCCTCACCTCCACTGTGGTGATCTACTTAATGTTCATCGGTTTCATCAAGGCATAAGGGCAAATCACATTCTCTTTCCTCTCATAATTATCACAATTCTCAGTTCCAGAGATTCTTATGGCTTTGAAACTGCAAATTGAGAACTTGCAGGTTCAAACTTTTCCTGAGCACAAAATCACCTCAGCTGTATCTTCTTTCTACAAAAACTAAGAGAAGCTTGAGAAAAACACTATAGAAGTTAGTCATTTGGTCTTCAAATCTTGAGCATGCCATTATTGAGTTTCTTTTTAAAATTTGAAAAAAGAAAAGAAAAGATTGAGATATTTCAACTGGCTTTCTTTATGTTTCTCTCCTTGGTGCCATTGTATCTACCATAAAACTTGACTTTAGGATTTACTGCCGGACACAGTAAGGGAGAAACACCATGGACTTTTCTTTTTTCTTTTTGGGCAGAGGAAAGAGCTTGATATCAGGACTTCAAGAGGGAGAGGGTGTCCATTACAATTAAAAAATGTCATGTGGAACCATTTAACATTTTTTTTTTGGTAGGTTTAGAAGATAGGATCATGGAAATAGCTCCCATCACATTATATGTGGTTGCTAATTTCCCACTTTTTCATGAGTGAAGATATTATGTTTAAACACATGCTGTATTTGAAATAGTTTAATTTTTGTGAATGCATATTCACTCACTCCATTTATATTTCAGCTAAGATTTGCAAGTTTAGATTTGGAGTTACACACGAAGTATATACCAGGTGCGTCGGAGTCTATCTATGAAGTTGACCGGAGGGTTTCTAAAAGGACACAAGTGATCCCTCCTTTGCCAGAAGATAGATTCCTCTGCAGTTTCAGTCATATTTTTGCAGGTTTGCTTGACTATAATGTTTATATGAATCTCAGTTTTAACTTCGCTTCATACCTTTTTCTAGTGCATTGATTTTTACTTTTTGTGAATACTAGGTGGTTATGCAGCTGGATACTACAGCTACAAGGTACGTGTTGAAAAACACACACAGTAACTACAGTTAACATTGAAAAGGATGTTGCAATGTTAGCTATGCTAATACTTGTCCAAGTCATTGTTGGTTGAAAAAATTGAATATCTTAAAAGCTTTCTTCCCCAGCTTTTATATGGTCCTTTTGTAGGCTTTTCATATGTGACTTGAATGTTAACCTTCTAAAGGTTCAAACACGTTCTGGCTTGAGCTTGCACAATTCTCTGTGTTTTTTTTCATGTTTCTGACATTAAAAGGATGAGGAAGTTGGACTGCAATGTGTATTTTGTTTTTTATCTCATTTTGTCACCCTTTGGCATGATATTTAAAGGCAAGTCTTTTTTGCAGTGGGCTGAGGTATTATCTGCAGATGCTTTTTCAGCCTTTGAGGATGCTGGATTGGATAACGACAAGGTATGCATAAATGGCTGTCCAACCGACCTTTGCAGTCTTGCCACTGATCATTTACTTTCAATTTCTTGTCTTTGATTTATGTGCATTGATTAGAATAGAATTCTTACAGTCTTTTCATGTTTCACCTCGTTGATTATTTATTTGTGCTTTCTCATGGTGTGGTGTAATCTTTATCAAGAGATTAATTGGAGTGTTTGAACCTTCCGTGACGAGTCCTGCCTGGAGCTCACCAAGCTAACAAGCTAAATATCTCTATTTAATCTCGTTGATTTAGGGGTTAATTATGAATCGTACCTCAAAATCATAATTGATCCTTGTGATAAATATCTATGAGTTTTGTCTTGGAGATCTTGATAAAATGGGTTTGACACTGGAATTCGGTGTAGAATTTGAGATGGTATCTGTTACAAGCCTATCCCACATCAAATAATCACAAGAATATAAAACTATATAAAAGATTGAGAATGGGCCGCCCACTATCTCAAATTCGGTGTAGAATTTGAGATGGTATCTGTTACAAGCCTATCCCACATCAAATAATCACAAGAATATAAAACTATATAAAAGATTGAGAATGGGCCGCCCACCACAAAGCTTAAGTCTTTTGAATGAAACCTAGACTCAACTATCTAATTTAATAGGATCCCTGACCTCTTTAAGTTTGAAATTGTTTATCTTGTTCCACTTGATATCTAGAATTCAGCAGGAACCTAATGCTGACATGAACAATTTATTTACAAAACTGACTGTCATGAAAAATTGTATCTCCTTGAGTCTTTTTTTTTTTCTTTCATTTGCATACAATGCAAGTATAGCCTGGAATAATGGAACTCTTTGATGCTACAGGCTGTTAAAGAAACAGGGCACAAGTTCCGGGAAACCATTCTTGCTCTTGGAGGTGGAAAAGCACCACTAGCGGTCAGTAAAAACTATATTTATTGCTACATTTCATTTACTTGTGCCCGCCCCCTCTCTTCACAAGATGTCAATTAGAGCACTTTTTATGGTTTTGCTCTCTTCTTATTTCCTTTCCCTTTGATACAACTTCAATTTTTGGCCTATAACTGTGCTAGTTTATCCAGTTTAACTATATATCTTTGTTTAAATAAAAATCCAGTTTTTTGGCCTGATTTGTGCATAAAAAAAGCATATTATTATAACTCCAATCAGTACCCAAAACTTTTAAAAGCTAATAATTCCAGCAAGTGATTAAATGTATGATTCTTGCCCCTGACACCAAATTCAACATAAAAGAGTTTCAATGGTAAGTTTTCTTTTTTAATGCAAAGTTCCCTTGGAAAGCTTAAAATAAAGAGAACATATAGCCAAGATAGTGACTTAGGAAACTAATGCTAACAATATGCTTCAATAGAAAAGGAAATAAATAACAATGAGAATACTTGTATAAAGACAGGATTGGCGTAGGAACAAAAGGAGACCAAAAACTATGAAGATGCCTAGAATAAATTGCATCACGATTAAATGTATTTGGGTGAAGCCTCTGCTCTTTGTGATGTACTCTAGCTTGTATATGGATTCATGTCGGTGTGCTAGCCAATTTCTCATGTACAACAGGAATCTAGAGTCCAAAATAACAACTGGAAAAAAATAATTCTATAACCACTAAAAGAATTTTCAAGTTGCTTCAGGTAGCCATAGTTCTGCTGTTTTTTTTTTTTATTCAGAAACTTTTTACTATCTAAATTGTCAATTTCACCTGGTTTCCTTGTAAATCATAGAAAAATATTTAGATGAAACCATTTATGTTGCTTTAAATCACCTGCAATTGTTTTTCTTAAAAATCTAGAATCAAACTTCAAGAGAGCTGTTAAAACCCTTGATAATAATAATAACCTAAATTTGATAGAGGAACAACTTTGGACTTTTTTTAGTTTGGCATCATTGAATTGTAAAGCCATGCGTCAAGCTGAAGAGATCATAGTTGAATCCTATGTGGTGGTTTGCTCTGAGATCTCCATTTTTCTTGGTGTATAAATAGATTATTATTTTTCCTTACATTTATTATGCATCATTATTGGCTTCAGAAACGTAGTTTTCCTAGCTTTTTGAATCTGACATTCCTTGTTTTGATTTGTGTCCAGGTTTTTGTCGAGTTCCGAGGGCGTGAACCTTCTCCAGAGGCACTGCTCAGGCACAATGGCTTGTTATCAGCGACAGCTTCAGCATTGTAGCATTTTCATATTAGTTGGTAGCCATGATGCTCGTTTAGTAGGCCACCTTTGAATTATCACAGATTCATTGCTTTTCTTTCTTTTAATCGAATGATAAAACTATTTCTAGTTCCCGAGGACTGAGGAATATTTCTATAATCAGTGTCCAAGCCCCGTTTATTTCGTCTAATAAACTATTATCGCCAATTAAACTTGGAAAATGATTTGATTCAAGCAATAATAATAATTCTCCATCCGAACTCCTCTTAGGTGGTTCTTGTAGCGTTTATTTTTGGCTGCTTTCCTATGCCATTTTCTTTTCATGCAATGGCATTTGCTTATGGAACAGAGCCTAGCAGCTTCTATATAACTAGGATAGATAGCAATCTGGCCTTGAAATAACTAAATTTAAGCCATTCAAACCATCATAATAAATAAATTGTCTCGAAGTAATCTGTGATCGGTCTCTGTGATCTGTTTTTGTCTCCTGTTGTTGGTCTCAGTTCTTTTGATCTTGGGTTTCGTCTCTGCTCTTGGAATCCTCCATGGGTTCTTGTTTTCCTGTCTGCTGTATTTTTCTCTATCCTTGGTTGCTTGCCTTCTGCTCCCAAGGCGTTTAATCAATTTCTCTTGCCATGTGTGCGTGTGTGTATATAAAAAAAGGAGCTCTTCATCAGCTCTTCCTGATTAAAAAATAAAATCAAAATCAACTGGGTTGATTATATGTTAGCCTACTGCTTGGGCTATCTAGGTTGACAAGGATCCACTTCAGCACTGCTTTTAGCAATTCATTCGAATATGCATAGTTCTGATCAGAATGCTAAATCCGT
>Ga0307517_10007408_pt1 | contig 15999 bp, 9 predicted proteins | sample 23_EM_MG_FD_194515 | JGI IMG/M metagenome (GOLD analysis project Ga0307517, IMG submission 194515) | Populus trichocarpa ectomycorrhiza microbial communities from riparian zone in the Pacific Northwest, United States - 23_EM | ecosystem: Host-associated > Plants > Roots > Unclassified | place... | reverse complement strand
TGAAAATATTTATGATGTCAGCAGTGTTGTTCTATTGATTATTTTGAAATAAACTTCCAAGCCTTCGTGTGTGGATTTCTATACCTCCTTTCCCCCTAACATGTCACCCTAACATGTCATAGACCAATTAAAAAAGTTGTGGTTGAACCATCTAACAGGTGGGTTAGTGATAAAAACTTGAAATTAAAATTTTTTTTTTTTGCGGTCTCAGATTCGAGCCCTGTGATTGCTAATATAATGGTCACTGGAGGATTATATGGTCGTTAACTTCAGAGCCCATGGGATTAGTCGAGGTGCGCGCAGACTGGTCTAAACATCCATGTTAATAATTAAAAAAAAAATCATAGTTGATAATGATATATTTGCTAGTTCAATATTTACGTTAAGAGTTTCTGTGTTTCCAAAAGGAATATGAATCGTGAACATGCCTTCAAGTTCTAAATTATATTTTTATGACCTATTTTCAGTGAATTCCCATCCATGGCAAATACCAACGGTTCTCTCCTTCTAGAAACCTTGAGAAACACTGTTTTATTGAAAAAAAAGTTGAGAGATGAAGATACAATTCATGGATATTATCTAATCTTAGATGGTTTCATCATAAAGATTATTCTTTATTTGTTCAGGTTGCATCTCATTCTAGAATTATCGGAGATATCTTGAAATAGTGAAGGATTCAGTCACCTCCCTCCAATATAGAGGCGCTGGTGGCACACTTCATAATCATAGATATCGAACTCCCTGGCAGTCAAAGCTCCACGAAAAGTCTCCAAAACAAAGCCCTGATGAAGCCTGTCGTTATCATTTTTAATTGCCATCCAACCCTTTTTATAGTTTCGACACCTTGTGAAATGAAGAACCTCTGGAGTCTCCACCATGTTATCTCTCATGGCGCCATCACGAGACGCGCATTAACAAGTCCAAATTTAAAATATAATATGAACACATTAACGATCTTTTTGACAAAAAAAAACAAAAAAACGAGCTTAACTTTTAATTTAATGTCAGACTGGGCTGAAAAAACAATAAACATGTCGCGCGGGCCCTGCCTTTTATTTTTTACATTTCATTACGTTTTTTTTTTAATTTAGTTAATATTTTTAAAAATCTTATAATACTTCAAGCATATTATTGTAATTTATCTTTAAATTCTTTCCTGTTATATTTTATATGAATAAGCTGTATTCTTATTATATGTGTTTGTTATTGATAACCATAATTAATCCTTAAAATAAAATAAAAAAGATAATATAAATAAAATATTTGCATATATATATCTGTTTTTTTTCTCTAGAAATATTAGCTTCTTGTGTTAATATTTAATTATTATTTATAATTTTTTTAATTTATTTTATTAAGTGTAAACATATTATTTTTATTTTCAATTAAAAAAATTATTATGCTAAAAAATATATTTATTATGCTGATATGTTTCTTAATTTGTATTATAAAATAACCTAAAATCTTATTTGCGGGTTATAAAAATAAACAGTAAAATATTATTGGAGTAGGTGTAGTAAATACTAAATAAGATGACTTGAGATGTGTAAATGAAAAACTAAAGAAGTCCGACAGAGATGACATCATTTCAAAGGTCCAGTCACTAAAGTGGACCCCACATATCAGCATTTGTCTAAGGTCGTTGACCAACTGATTCACCATGGACCCCACTCCGGCACCACAAACACTACCCTCCAGTGTTTTCTTTCTTTATCAAAATCAAATCCCTCGCCTCAAAACTCTTTTCATTTTTCTTTTGTTTTTTGACAAGTTTTTTTTTTTTTTCCTTAATTCCACTCCTATTTTGCTTTCTCTGTACTCGAAAATATATCCCACGAGCAAACGCACAAAACAGTGAACCGCGTAAAGCGCGTGGAATATTTTTTGTGTGAATTATTTATCATCCTTTTCCTTTTCCTTTTCTTTTTTTAATCTTCGGTCTCTCTTTTGTCTGCAAAATAAATCATTTTGTTTAATATTAACCAGGTCATTGCCCAAATGCCGCTTCAACAAAAAAAATTTAAATATGAAAAAATAATATTTAAATTATCAAAAATTTATAGTATTGTTATTAAATTTATTACAATAGTTAAAACTTGTAAATTTTTTACTTAATTTAAGTTTTAAATTAAATTATATAGAAATTATAAACTAGGTAAATTCAAAAAAATATATCAAAGAAAAAAATAAACATATCAGATTCATCCAAGTAAACTCGTCAAATCCGTTATTAGAATTATAGATTCCACTAAGAGTTAAATTTTTTAATTTATTATATAAAAAAATATATAAAAAAAAGATTCACTTGATACTGAAATATAAAATTTAATAAAAAAAATTAATATTAAATAATAAAATTTAAAAAAAAACAATAAAAAAATTATAGGTCAACTTTTTTTATTTTTCTACAGGGCAAACAACTTGTTGTGTACTCCTTTTATTTTTTTTAAAGATAAATAAACACAAGCGTCAGGTCGTCTACCCCCCACCCGACACTCGGTTAACATCACATATTAACCGATTGAACTGCAGAACAAATATGTTGTCATATAATTAAAATAATATATTAACTTGGTGCACTCTTTATATGAATAACCAACCCAAATTCTTTTAGTTGTTTTTATTTTTTTATTTTATTTTTTTAACTTTGTAGGCGCATCTGAGGTTCATTCTTTAAATGAAAAATAAATTTATCTCCAAGAACCTTATTATATAGATTATCTATATATGAATTTATAAATTCATGAGAAATTTTCTAGTTATAATTTCAATTTGAAATTGGCATTATAATATGTATAAAAGAATCAAATAAGTTAATACCTCATAGATTTATCATTCGTTGTTGAAAAAAAGTGTGATGAATAAAAAAGAAAAATCTCCATGAATTAGATATTTTACTATATATTTACAACATTCGCGAATATATTCAAATATCGATCATTAGCATGATAGGATATTTTATATACAGTTGTCGTTAAAAAAAAAAATTGTGTGCACTGTTAATTAAAAAATCATTGCAAGATCCTTAAATATATTCAAATATATAATTAGTTCGTAGACACTAGGGTACTTTGTTTGTAAATATTAAAAATTATAAATATAGTTAATGTTGGACTACTGAATATCATACTTGCAGCGAAAATTATAAAACAAAATTATTTGAAAGTTCTTAGGATCTCATTAGACAGATTTAGTATTGTTTAGTGATTTATTACCTGAAGATCTAATCTTCATTGGCTTTGAATAATTTTTTAAAGGTTGGATTGTCACAAACCACAAGTTGTCCAATTCTTCGACCTTCAGCGGTAATTCACACAAACCACCAGTGAGAAATCTCCTAAATTCCTATCTAGGAGAGAAGGATTGTTGTGCGTAGAGTGTTAACTCTTTATTTTATGGCTTACGTAATTTTTCTATCTAACAAACAACCTTTTAAAAAAATAAAAAGCATCGTTTTATATTTATAGAGAATCATGAAAATACTATAAATAGCTAAATATTTGTTTTCCTCTTAAATAATATCCATATATAATTAAAGATAATTTTATAAATTTAATCAATTAAGTCTCTACTTGATTATTCTAAAACTAGAATTATAATCCCTGAATTAAATACATTCCAGTGCTTAATTTCTAAAATTACTTTCAATCAAGTCACACTTAATTAATATCTCAGTTTAATTTATGATAAATGATTTTTGATGTGTGTGATTGATTAGTTCCTAAATATAAATTATAATTATAAATAAATATTATTTTGATATATTTTAAAAAGTAACTATTACCGAAAAAAAAATTCTTAATTGATTAAAGTTGTCTGGATTGTAATTGAGTAGCAGCATATGAAAACTATGAGCATATATAACTAATATCACGCACATGTATGATGTGCATAGCAACCACATAATTAGCAACATAATTGCACTATTAAGAACAACAGAATCTTTAAATATGATATGCATATTAACCATAATTAGCAACATAATTGCACTATTAAGAACAACAGAGAATCTTAAAACAGGATGGAAACATACACCAGCCTTCCTTTATGTAGTCTTATCCAACAACATTGACCCACATGATGATTTTGTACTTTGAGTAATGGAGCGGCTACGTAGTCAACGTTCCCATTCTCCATGCTTTAACGCATCAAACTGCTTTTCTTCCATTAGTGCCATTCATTCCATGCTAATTGCTACCTAGCATTATAAACCGAATGTTTTGCAGTCCACATGCCACCTGCGCGCGCGTGGTATCACATGCTCCTTGTCGTTTTGCTTCAAAAATTCTTATCAGCCAACAAACCCTTTGACTTGCGCCCGGAGGGGAGGGAAGGGTGGGGGCAGAGACAGAGAGAGAGATTTCCCCGCCTTCACATGCAGAGTTCTTCTTTTTTATTTACTACTCCTATTCGAGGCTCTCTCTTCCTTTTCAATAATTTTTTTTAGTGTCCGGTCAGCTTGCGCGCATCTCGACTAATTCTACGAGTCCTGAAATTAACGACCATGTAAGCCTCTAGTGACCATCATATGAGCAACCACAGGGCTCGAACCTGAGAGCACAAAGGGAGCAAACCTCTTGGTCTCAAGCAGAGGCGGAGCAAGAAGAAAAAAGTAAGGGGGGGCAAATTAAAAGAAATATTTTAAAAAAATTAAAATTTTAAATATTTTACAAAGGGAGAGGCTGGGAAAAATTTCCTTGCAGGGGCCCGGGCCCCTGCCAGCCTCCTCCTGCCTCCGTCACTAGTCCCAAGCTCTTATAACTGGACTACCACCTAGATAATTAATTATATATCTTGTTGGTTGCCTTTATTTATTTATTTTAAATAAAACTTTTTTTTTATCAAATGTAAAAATATAAAGCTGCCAAGTAATATTTTAAATAAAACTTACTTTAAAAGGTAATTGCTTTTTTTTTTTTTTGTGGGTTTGGAGATTAGAACAAATAAGAGTGAAGATGAATTCGTGTTTCATCATCATCGATCATGCCAGGACAAATACAACTTTCGATCTCACCCTATTTATTGCTTGATTCAATCCTAGCTTTCCAAGTTTTGATATTGATAAGCCACGAAGATCTCTACTTGTGCCTATCAAGAATCCAAAGTTCATGTAGCTGTTAAGGATTTAATGGAGTTGAATTAGTCCATTGTGGGTGGTGTCCGACACAGGCAAGTAGAAGAAGGAGTCAAGTTTTGTTAGCTAGTGTTTTGTTATTTGAATAAGTGCCGACAATTTAGTTGGAATCAAATATTGTTACCGAGGTCAATTTGCATTAATAAAAAACCAATGATCAAAAAAAAAAAACACTTAAAATCAGAGTTGATAATTGAGTTTAACAGGGATAAAATTGCACGAAATTGAAAGTTGAAAAACAATTACAAGTGTAAAATCAAGAGATTAGGAATTAAATTGAATTTTAATCAAATCCCAGATTAAAACCTAATTAACATAGGGTTATCTAAATGACGTTACTTCATTTAAATAAAATAGTGTATTTTGACCAAAACAGTTTGTTTTGATTCATAACAACGTCGTTTTAATTAATCTTGGACAAAACAATAGCCTCCCAGAAGAGCTTGGTTCTGTCACCACCTTACAAGGCCTATTTCTCCCTCATCTCTTACCCAAACAAGACAAGAAACATACATTCTCATAACCTGCATTTTGCATTTTTACCCAGACAAAACAAAGGCTCTTTTATAGCCTTGAAGGTGCTGCTATAAAAAGCCAAAACCCACACCTCGATCAATCATGTCTGCCAGTGTACTCCCTTTGTCATCTCTGAAACAATACAAAGGCTGATCCTTAATCTCAATGGATGGCTTGGATTCATTGATCGAAATCAAAGGGTAAGGATAACCCAGCTCATGGCCTCTAACTGATCCCCATTGCCCTTTAAAATCCTATGACAAAGGCCATAAAGGGGGGGGGGGAATCTGGAAAACTATATACTCTCATATTGCCAAACTTAAAAACTCAATTTTTTTTATGTCGAGTTAATGCTCAATTTGATAAAATAAAATTTGATTTTATTGATTTAAACCAATAAAAACTTTCAGGAACTAATTTTAAATGGAAAAAACACTTTGTTTTTAATAGATTTATTATCATTTATTGAAACATATAATTATCAATTTATTTTATTCAATACACGTATAAACTTTTTAGTTTATAGTAAATTTTTTCTTGATGGTAGAAAAATATTAACAACGCCAATACTTTGTTTTTTATATTGAGAAAAAAAAAACTCAATCTCATAGTATAACACGAGGAATCAAACTATCAATCGTTATGTATAAGTTATTTGACCCACGCTACGTTGCGGGTTGGATAATTTTTTTGGAAAAAAGAAAAAATATATACAACCTTTCAAATGTGTGTTTTTTTTCTTAAAAATTCTAATTATAAATCAAAAAGCTGATGCATGCATTTAGTTAAATACATCAAGAACCATCTATGCCAATAAATGCAAAAAAAACAAAATGTTAACACGTCAATTCTACTCATCTCGCTGCAGGTTGAATAATTTTTTTTCTAATACAAAACAATTAATGTGTAGGTGTTAATAACATTTTTTTGACATCGAGTAAAAAATATAATCATGAATCAAAATGTTAATGCTTATATATAATAAAATATAGTAAAAATCATATGTGTGTAATAAAAATATGTAAGATCTCAAGATAATTTTTAACGTAGTAGAAAAATGGAACAATGTTGCAATTACTACAATGAAACACCATTTTTTAATCTTTGTATAATAATTTTTCAAAAAAAAGTATAAAGAAAAAAAATAAAAAAATAAAGATAAGAACAAAAAGAATTATATAAATAGGCCAAGTGTAAAATGAAAAATATTCAAAGTGTAAAAAATAATATTTTTTTCCAAAAAAATGTAAAAAAAGTTGAAAACATATAAGAAAAAAATAAAGATAAGAAAAAAAACTGGTGATAAATAGACAAAGCGTAAAATGATTAAAATATCAAGTACAAGGAGAAAAAAAATATAAAAACAACTTATTTTTTTTAAAAAATAAAAAATCATAATTTTTCCATCATTATAGGAAATTATTGGTAAAATTTACAATTATATCATTTCTATACGAAAATATTAAAAGTATAATTTTTAAGGGTAAAATTGTCATGCAAAACAAAAACTCGCCCATTTGGGCCCGGGCTTTTCTCAAAAAACCAAGAACACCTACTCGCTCGCGCCAAGCCGCCAATAGCGGGAGAAGACAAGAACACCCTCACTCCAAAAGAGACAAGCCCGCTCCATCCAAATCCGACCCAGCTAACTCATTTTCGTTGACCGAACCACTTTCCTTACCGTATAAAACCTAAACCTTCATTCATCACTCCGTCAAAAACTAACCAGTCTGGCACTTTGCCACGTGGCGTGCCCAAACTAAGACCCCGCATACTATCCTCTGGCCGCTTACCTGGAGCCCACGCCTCACACCTAGCTAAAAATGGCCAGGTGTAACCGTCAACCAAAAAAAAAAAACAACTGTACCCAACAGATCACCCAAACAAAAAAACAAAATTCAAATTCACTCCCTCAAAAACCCGTCTCTCCCTCCGTGTGCATATATGTGTGTGTGTGTGTGTGTGTGTGTGTACAAAGAAAAGAAAAAGGAAATCAAATAAACAAGTCTCCTCTCTGTCTTCCCTTTAGTTACTTTCTCTCTCTTTGAAACTTGAAAAAAAAGAGAGAGAAAAAAACAAATTCATTTTCTTTGATTTTCTGAGCTCCCAAACAGAAAGTGGAAGAGAGGGGGAGGAGACTATCAAATGTGATGGGAAGTGGACTCTCCACAATCTTCCCTTGCTTCAAACCGCCAAACAACAATCAACAGGACTTGATTTTCACTGCTTCTGAGCCGTTAGATGAAACCCTAGGTCACTCCTTCTGTTACGTCCGATCTTCCAACCGTTTTCTCTCCCCTACTCACTCCGATCGCTTTCTCTCTCCTTCTCACTCTCTCCGTTTCTCCCCGACCCGGCCGGTACCCGAAACCGGTTTCAAGTCCATTTCCGGCGCTTCTGTTTCTGCCAATACTTCCACTCCTAGAACTGTCCTCCAACTTGACAATATCTACGACGATGCCGCTGATGTTATTAACTCTTCTAATAATAGTGGCGGTTTTGTTACTTCTTCTAGTGGAGGTGTAAGGGTTACTAACACTGGCAGTATTGTGAATAATGTGACTGGTTTTGAGAGCACGGCGTCGTTTAGTGCGTTGCCGTTACAGCCAGTGCCACGTGGAGGGGAGGGTTTTTTTATGTCGGGTCCGATCGAGAGAGGCGCCCTGTCCGGTCCGCTTGACCCGAATACTGCTGGAGCAACCGATGGGAGTGGCGGGCGGGTGCATTTTTCTGCTCCACTTGGTGGCATTTATGCAAAAAACAAAAAGAGGAGGGGGAAGGGTATTTCGAGGATTAAAAAGGCGATTTATCGGAATATATCTGAGAAGAATCGGCCGTGGGTTGTTCCGGTGTTGAATTTTGTGAACCGGAGGGAAAACTCGGGGATTGAAGAGGAGAGGGAGGGGAGAGAAGAAGGTGACAGTGTGCAGTGGGCATTAGGGAAGGCAGGAGAGGATAGGGTGCATGTGGTTGTATCCGAGGAACACGGGTGGTTGTTTGTTGGGGTTTATGATGGGTTTAATGGACCTGATGCGCCGGAATTCTTGATGGGGAATCTTTATAGAGCTGTTTTTAATGAACTTCAAGGTTTGTTTTGGGAGGTTGCTGGAGAGGAGCCTCAAGAGACTATTCACGCTGAGGGAATTGAAAGTAAAACTGACCCATTAATGGAAAAGAGTGGTGCAAGTGACGTGAAGGGTTCAATTGTGATAAGTGAATGCAATTTGGTGTCAAAAACAGATCCTTTAGAGGAAGTTTGTGTTAAAAAGGATGGCGATGGTTTAATTTGTGGAATGGCATCTAATGTGGTCAATCAGGATAGAGTGAAGAGGGTTACGTTTCAACCAGAGGAGACGGAGGGGACAGCCAGTACCCGGAGTAGGAGGTTATGGGAGTTTCTAGCGGAGGATGATATTGAAGATGGGCTTGATCTTTCGGGGTCAGATAGGTTTGCTTTTTCTGTAGATGATGCAATTAGTGTTGGTAATGCCGGGTCACCTGTTAGCAGAAGGTGGTTATTGTTGTCAAAATTGAAACAAGGGTTGTCGAAACATAAGGAGAGGAAGTTGTTTCCATGGAAATTTGGATTGGAGGGGAAGGGGAAGGTGGAGGTGGAGGTGGAGGTGGAGGTGGAGAGTAGTAAAGTAGAGGAAAGGGTTTTGAAGAGGAAGTGGAAGGCAGGACCGGTTGACCATGAGCTGGTTTTGGGGGCATTGTCGAGGGCATTAGAAGCGACTGAATTAGCGTACTTGGATATGACAGATAAGGTGTTGGATACCAATCCAGAGTTGGCATTGATGGGTTCATGTTTGTTGGCTGTGTTGATGAGGGATGAAGATGTGTATGTGATGAATGTGGGTGATAGCAGGGCAATTGTTGCACAGTATGAGCCACAAGAAGTTGGTTCCAGTGTGAATGAAAATGAACTGAGCACAGAGGCAATAGTTGAAACGAGATTGACTGCATTGCAGCTATCTACTGATCACAGCACAAACATTGAAGAAGTAAGTTTTCGATTCTGGTAAATTGAATTTACTTTTTTGTTAGAAATAGTTGAATGCTTTTGTTGATCACTTTACATTGGTAAGAATTCCATGGTGGGCGGGGTTTGTCTGTTCATTAGTCTATAAGTTTATTTTTTCATTAAACAATGGCTGGTGCTTAGAATCAGTATGAGATATTGTCTTGACTATTCATATATGTACTGGGACTTTCACTTGCTTTTCGTCACCATAAACTTCAAGAAGTTAAGTGCAGAGGTGTATAGGTAATTTGCTTTAGACGCTCAAGCTGATCAATAAGTTACATGCTTGTATGGCAATAGTTGATGCCTTCAACATCATATGAAAGTTTGAAAGCCTTGCTATTTAGCATAGAGAATTAAGTATTTGAACTTCCTTGCTACGACTTTGCTGGTGCTTGAACCAAACGATTATTTTATCTGTCTTGGTCTGGAAGGATTAAAGTATGTTTTTGGTATTTTTGATATTTTTTTCTGGTAGCATGAAGATTTGCCACTTGTATATTCTTTCTGTGATGAGCGATGAATATTCATATTTCTGCTACCACCAAGGAGAAAAAAAGAAGAAGAAGAAAAACAGATCTTTCATCATGCATGTGCATGCTTGCTTTGTGCATTTTGTCTTTCATGTGCAGTGCAATTATAACTTTTGTGATCTTCATTGTTTTGTGGGCCTTGTTGTTGGTAGATGAAGCGGCTGATAAGTTTTCATCTTTGCTCAACCTATGCAGGAAGTCATTAGAATCAAGAACGAGCACCCAGACGATAACCAGTGCATTGTGAATGACAGGGTGAAAGGTCGTCTGATGGTTACCAGAGCGTTTGGGGCAGGATTTCTGAAAAGGGTACTTGAAATAAACTTTTAATGTAGATATTTTTATCTCGGTTGAGGATCGTGTGTTATCGATACTTATTGACTCACAACAATTTATGTCGGCACAGCCCAAGTTGAATGACGCCTTGCTGGAAATGTTCCGAAATGAGTATATCGGTACTGCACCGTATATATCCTGTTCACCTTCTCTTCGTCACCATCAACTGTGTCCAAGAGATCAATTTTTAGTTCTCTCATCTGATGGATTATATCAGTATCTGACCAATCAGGAAGTGGTTTCTCATATTGAGAGTTTCATGGAGAAGTTTCCAGATGGAGACCCTGCACAGCACCTGATAGAGGAGCTTCTTTTTCGTGCAGCAAGGAAAGCTGGTAAACCTGGTTATCTTTTTGGTTTATATCAATTGCTTGATATTCACATCCGCTTTTGCTTGTCTATAAAGGGGAAAAACATCTATATCCCAGAAAGCCAGGTAGCAAAATGTGGGGTACCTGCTGTCCCATACACAATTAAAAACTTCCCCATAATAATAAAGTGGAAGGTGATATTGCATGGTTATTCCTGCTGTCCCACTTGTGTGATTCTGCAATTTGTGATGCAGATATTAGATCGACTTTCCTTTTGTCTAGGGACCAACCTTCATTCTTCTTGGTTTCCTGTTCTGCCCTGGGAAACCTTATTTTTCTGCCCTAAGGTCACTTTCTGCCATATAAAATTGTTGCATCACAGCAATATTTGACCATCATTGGTTTCTTATTTGCTGTTAGAAGTCTAGCTGACTTCTGTTGTTAGATAGATATTTAATTTGCAAATGACATGCTGCAACCTGGGTCTTCAAGGGGGAGTGTGGTTGTCCATCCAAGTTCGTTATTAGATGCATGCTATTTCTGGGGATTTATTTTGAACAATGTTTATTCATGTCGCACAAGTAAGACTGGTGCATTCTATTCTCCATGTTTACCTTAGTTTAAGCTTTCCAGATGTTTGAGCAGTGCTGATTTTCATCCTCCATGGATTGTCTGCAGGGATGGATTTCCATGAATTACTGGACATCCCACAAGGAGATCGCAGAAAGTACCATGATGATGTTACTGTTATGGTGATATCGCTTGAAGGAAGAATCTGGAAATCATCAGGAAAGTACCTTTAAAAGTCTTCGTACTTTGGGCGATGTCTCAACTGCTGATGACCTTTCTACACTATTTGGGATGGAGTTTCAGTTCTCCGGTCTAGTTTTCTGTGAGCAGTTTAGAGAGTTTCAATTCTGACCCATTTTTGATGGCTCATAGAACCTTACTTGGGGTGGTATACAGTATAACAGGGGTAAAGTCCCAAATGATTTGGGCAAATACTAATGCTAGGTGTCTGTCAATAGCTCGGTAGATGTCCTGAGGATAAAAAGCAATCAGGCAAAACAATGGACGGGGGTTAGCAAATGCTCTAGGAATTAAAAGAAAAAGAAAAATCCTTTTTCCTTTTTTGTTTAGGCACAGATGTTTGCATAGGTGGAGGCTCACTCCATTCATAGTTGCCTTTATTTTTCTTTCTTTTCATTTTTTCATTTCTTTTTTTTTTAAGAGCAAAAAGAAGGGGGGGAACGTTTGTAATATGGTGAGGGGTATACTGAACTAGAGAACGTCCTGGTTAAAGGTGAGCTCTGTAATTTTGAAGGTGGATCTTCCACCACTGCGGTTTAAAAAGAAATGGGAGTTTTCTTCTCATACCCTTGTGTGGAATTTTATGATCTTCTGCCTTTACAAAGAAATGGGTGTACATTGCCATACTTATCAGCACAACTACCCCTAAAAGCTGCAATTACAGTATTAAATAGCCATGGATGTAGTAGGAAGGTAGTTGTATTTCTGCGGATATGCATTAGGGTGCTAGAGTTGGCTCAATAAAAATTCTGATCTGAATCATTTAGCGTTCAAAGAATGTTTGGTTAGATTATTATTAACCATTTTTCTTATCTTGATTAGGGTTAATTGATCTATTTATCGGGATATATCGGGTGTCTTTTTCCATGTCTTTTTAGTTAATTTATCCATGTACATTTATATTTTCTCCCATATGAAAAAGGCCTTCATCACTTCCTCTGAATGGTTTTATGTCTCCCGAAATCATTAGATGAAGGAAATCTGTAGTTGTGTTGGTTACAAATTAACTATAATAATGCCTAAAAGTAAAATTTTTTTGGGAATTTATTCCATCACTTTTTAAATTAACTAATTATTCTATAATTGTGTTGGTTACAAATAGTGTAGTGCAGCTGCGAATTCAATGAGTATCATTACCTTAAAGAAATAAAAATATATTATTCAATTTGTAACATTATAAACCAAACCAAACCGAAAAAAAAATTGAATTAACTAATTGGAAAACAAAAAAAACTGGTTTGGTTTCAGTTTTAAAAATCTGAAATTGATTAAACCGAATCAGACCGGTTGAGCTTCAAGTTTCAATCCCATTTCAAACCTAGATATAAAAGATTTTTTTTTTTTTATTAAAACCCTATTCTTCTACTTTTATTTCCTCTGCAGTCAACTCTCTCCTCCCTTCTTTTCTGCTCACATTTCCCCTACATGCCCCCTTCCCTCCACCCTCCCCTCTCCTCCCTCTCTTCCCTTTTCTCTCTAATTTCTTAGTTTTGTGTGATAAACCCAAGTATTTTTTCATTGTTTACTTGCTTGTATTCATTGAGAAAATAGATCTGGGTTTTTATGTTTTTTTTTAATGGGTTTCTTGAATTATTTGTGAATAGATAGAAAAATACTCCTAAAAATCTGTTTTGGTTTCCACACTTGGCTTAATATTAAATTTCTCATTAATTTTGCGTGTCTGAACTCTAAAGGTGTTTGTTCATTGGACTCACAAAGGAAGAACAACTTGGTTTTCAAGCAGGGAATGCATTTTCTTGTTACCTTTTGACCTTTTTTATTGGTTTTCTGGCTAAAGTTTCACTTGGAAATTATTCCTTTATTTTGTTATAGTTTGACAGTAAACTTTGTTTGAAATTCTCATTTGATTGTTGATAATTACCTAACTAGCAACTGATTAGTCAGTTTTGAAAGAAAAAAACCGAACCAGTTAGTCGGTTCGGTTTGGTTTAAAATTTAAAAAAATATAAATTTTGGTTTGGTTAGTTTTTTTAGTTTAAAACCAAACCGAACCGAAAATAATCACCCCTAACTGGTATCATAAAGATTTTCCATGATAATTACCTATAACCAAGCATGATTTTCACCAAAAAAAAAAAAAAACTAATTATTTCTTAGAAGAAAAGGATTATATTTATTTATGTAAAAAAAAAATTCAGTTTTATAATGAGTACACTTGTCGTGTGCATGATAAATCTTATCTTATTAGAAACAACAAAGACCATCTTAGATATATTTCAATAGCATTTATTGGACAATCATAAATATCCAAAATAACTCAAACCAGAGAGCACCAGAGAAGCAACATGATGATGATGATGATGATGATATTTGATATTTTCATGAGGCTAATGTTACAAACTAAAGACAAACAATTTTCAAGCATCTGTAGTTACATTTTGGTTCATCTTTTATGCTATAACAGAAGATGGAATCCTTGATTGCACCCAAAGTAACAAAATCCTCTCGCGATGCCACGAAATGACCAGCTCTTTCTTCACTCTGCCTGAATGGCGCTTCAAGTTTCTTCACATGGGAATCAAAGGAATTGGCTAGTCCTTGGGAGAACTTGTGAGTTCCTGTACCAGTGTGCGTCAGCTGAAAATAACTCGGGCAACTCCTCGCTGCGCTGCACCAACAGACAGTGAGCGGACATTCAAACTCCACTCTTTTACAGTTTTGTGGTGTAAATCTGGGTATAATCCGTGAAGGATTCCCAGATAGAGCAGCTCATGTGCTCTTCCATGAAGATCTCTCTTCCTACAGATATCAATTAAGCACTTACAGAAGGGTCTTCTTGTTTCAATTGCAGCGTCACTGACAACAGCCCTAAACTCCTCTTTCAGAGTCTCAAAGCTAGTCTCTTCGTCTTCAAACAATTTAACAAGGGCAACCAACTTTGGATTAGCTTGCTGCAAACAAGCTAGGACCTTAGCCACATCCTCACTCTCATCACTTAGTGATGCAACAGAGAGCAAGCAACCACAAAACCTATCATCCAACTTAACCCCTCCATCAATCGCAACATTAAAAACTTTAACCAAAGTCAACGATTCTTCTAGCCTTCCCAAAGCACTGAACCAAACAAGTGCTCCCCATTACATTAAGCCCAATACCCAACTTAGACATCTCTTCAAACAGCTCTCCCTCCACTACCATATATATTCAGCATAGCAGTGAAGGTCCCAACCATCTAGCCTTCAGCATAGCAGTGAAGGTCCCAACTATCTGGCCTACATTTCTCTGATCTCTTCATGTCGTCAAACAACATCTCAGCCTACTCCATGAGGCCAAGATCTGTACACATATTCAATAATGTATTATATAAAATGAAATCCGATGGCCAGTTATTCGACCTCAGTAGTTATTTGACCTCAGTCGTTCCCATAATTCCATTGCGTCCTTAGCCCACCTAGCCTTAACATAAATCTTAGTCAGTGCAGTAAGTTTTCTTGTTCGAAAATAAATTTAAATGTAAAAGAACCATATCTAATAATATTGACTCCCACTCAATTTTGAGTGAAAAACATAAAAACCTAGAAGTAATAGGTTCAAGTGAATTAAAAAGTCAAAGAGTTAAAAAGAAAAAACACAAACACAAATTTTATTTCTACTAATTCAATTGTATTTTTAGTTGAATGTAATAAAAACATAGCATTGAAAAGGACATCTATGATCCTAAATATAAAAGATGATCTAAAGACATTTCGTGAAACTATGTCATTTAGGGATGTTTTTTGGAAAAAAGCGATAAAAAATGAAATGGATTCAATATTGTCTAACAATACTTGGGTCCTTGTAGATTTACCTCCTGGTTATAAGCCAATAGGATGCAAGTACGTATTTTAAAAAAATTACGATACTGATAGTTCTATATAAACCTTCAAGGCAAGATTAGTTGCCAAAGACTTTACTTAAAAGGAAAGTGTTGATTATTTTGACACTTATTTGCAGTGGCAAGAATTACATCCATTAGAGTTTTATTTGCATTAACATCAATTTATAAATTGTATGTTCATCAAATGAACATTAAGGCTCCGTTTGTTTGCTGGAAAGTAGTTTTCTTTTGGAAAGTGAATTCCGGGAAAATGAATTATTTTCTGATGTTTGACAGAGTAATGAAAAATAAGTTGGAAAATATTTTCCAGTGTTTGGTTATGTCATGGAAAATGAGCTGGAAAATAACTTATTAATGTTTTATTTTTCTTAAGTTTATTAAAATAATGAGGAACAAATCTTACAAATTAAAAAGTTGAATGAGAATGAAATTGAAAAAAAAATATAATTTCATAAATTATCTCAAATAAAATAAATAATAATCAAAATAATAGAGAT
>Ga0307517_10007407_pt1 | contig 15999 bp, 12 predicted proteins | sample 23_EM_MG_FD_194515 | JGI IMG/M metagenome (GOLD analysis project Ga0307517, IMG submission 194515) | Populus trichocarpa ectomycorrhiza microbial communities from riparian zone in the Pacific Northwest, United States - 23_EM | ecosystem: Host-associated > Plants > Roots > Unclassified | place... | reverse complement strand
TTTAAAGCAAAAACTAAATAAAATAAAAAAAACTTTTAAAAAAATATTTTTAATATTCAAAAACAAATATACCCCATCTCCAATCCGTCACCAACCCATTCAATATCTTGATGTAACACTACAGTACAAGATAAATCGTGAAGTCTTTGGCAAATCTAATCCCATTTGATACTGATTCGGTGGTGTTTAGAAGTTTGGTGTTCATTTTTTTTTAAAGTATTTTGATTTAAAAATATATTTAAATAATATTTTTTATTTTAAAAAATTATTTTTAATATTAACATATTAAAATGATTTAAAAACACCAGAAAAAATTAATTAAAAATAAATAAAAAATTAAAAAACTAAAAACTATCATTCACATTAAGACGTATGGAACGTGACATCTTCTTTGAACAGAATTAATTATTTCAGAGCGGTTATGAGTTGTGAGGAGAATTTGAGAAATTATAAAAAGAAAAATACTGATAATTAGCGTGTCTCTTCAGCACCTTCATTATCAGATTAGGTGAAACCTCGTCGTATGTGCACTGTATATATCTATGAATGAATTTCAATATCAACGCCAAAAATGTGCCGCTTTGTCAGCAGTATTTATTTTATTTATTTATTTATTCGGTAATACCAGTCATATATCTACTCGCCCGTTTCAATGAAAGAAGAGTGGACCGGGCCGACATGCACCGACATCGTCCCTGTTTTTTGAGATGAGATTGAGGCCTCTTAACTTATAAACACGTCCATGATTCCCAGCTGCCCCTTAACTTATTTTTATTCACATCTTTAAAGAGTTTCTGAATTTTTTTAGGTCATCCGATTGCCAGAAACTAAATTTGAAACAAAGTAACAAGGACTCGATTTTTTTCACATTACCATTCTTCTGATATGTTGGCACAAGTGATATTTAAGATTGGTTTTCACATTATCATCTTTTATTTTTTTAGAAAAAACTAGAAAATTGCTAAAAAGAAATTTAAAGTCTAACTAATTAAATGATATTTCAGTGAAAAAAATAAATATATAGGTTTTTCCAACGCGTGTTTGGAAATAAAAAATTCTTAATTATAAATCATAAATTGATATCTAATCAAAAAATATTTAATATTAAAACATTTGATACTGCAACACATACAATATACATGTTTGTATCTATTGTTTTTGTTAATATTTTATACTCATTAAAAGATAAAGTGCCCATTAGTCCTCCAAACTATAATAAACAAAGTCAGGATTGAAAGGCCAAAAAGCCCCTGTAAGGAAGCTTTGGATTTTTTTATTGATGGCAGTTAGGTAATTTAAATGTGTATTAAAAATTAAATTTTCAATAAAGCATTGATTATTACAAAAGTAAAAATATAAAAATGCCCCGACTATTGAGACTTTATTTTTTATGGTTAATTTATCCATTTTACCATGTATAAGAAATTAAAAAGATAAAAATGCTCCTATCTTTGAAAATTTTGATCACAATAATAATGTAATCATTTTATTATCCACAATAAACATAAAAAAACCGATTCCTCCATTAATATGGCAATGATTAATGGACCCATGTGAAAAAAAAATTAAAACTCTAAAAAATATATATTTTATTAGTTCGTTTTAAAAGGGATAAAATGAAAAAAAATTTCATGTATTTCTACAATATCTTACTCATACTTTTTAAATTTATTTATAATAATAATAATAATGCCACGCCACAATATTTATGTGGCTATGATCACAATCAACATACCCGCCACTAAAATTTCAAGAAAAAGGGACATACTCCATTAATACTAATTGTGTGGACACAATAAATACGAGGAGAGATAAAAGAAGACCAGACAACCCAGTCCTCCGGTACATGTCCTTTCAATTCAAGCAAGAGAGTTCCATCTGGTGGTGGAGGGAGTTCCCGAGGAGGTCCAATTACCTTCACACCCTTCATTGACCGGTACCCCTCGCTGCCACCAACCCAGTCCATCACACATCACCACATAACATAATAGTCTCTCTCTCTCTCTCTTACGTGTTAGATACTCTTTTTTAACAATTCTCCGTTAAAGTAGGGGTGGATAAGATAGGGCACGCTTTTCGAGGAACCATCTCACTTTTTTATTTATTTATTTTAATTAAAATTCATCCCTGTCTTTTTTTTCCTTCCTTACCCTCCTCCGTCAGATAAAGCCTGTCCAGTACTATACGATGTTTTTAGTTTTTACTCATTGTTTTTGCCGCAGTAACATTATTTTTAAAACAATTAAAAATATATTTTTATTTTTTAAAAAAATATTTTTAATAATTTCAAGGTAATGAATCAAAAATAAATTTTAAAAAAATATTATTTTAATATATTTTTAACCAATAATCAACAAAACCACTAAAAAGTAATTTTGTGAATGCAAAAACAAAGGAACTGGAACGACTACAAAAAGGGAAAATAGAAAATCTATAGGTATGAGAATATAATTTTATTACTATCTTGACCTTTCATCCGTGATCTAAAACAGAGAATTTGTTCCCAGATAATTTATCCGATCCTTGTTTGACTGGTTAAGGCAAATAAATAAATAAACACGAGCTTTTGCTTTATTATTATTTAAAAAAAAAAAAACTGGAATTAAAAGTAAACATGAGGTGTTACTTTACTAAAAATTGTAATTTTTCCACGCTTTAGTTGACGGGTTCAAAAATCTCCCTTGACTCGGCTGTTTCCTATAAAATGCGTGTCCACACGTTTGCTCGTGTTACACAGAACAGATTTTTGAATTTCGATTAAAAATCCCGTTTATGTTCTTGCTTGCCTCTTTCGATACCTCTCTCACCGTCGAGCAATTAAGGTAGCGCCTCTCTCTCTCTCCTTACATAATTTAGATTTGGGATTTCTCTTGTAGATTTCTGGCCTTGTTCAATTTTGTTTTTTGCCTGTTCAGATCATGCTTGACAGAGATTTTTTCACCGAGTATGGAGAAGCAAGCCAGTATGAAATTCAAGAAGTAGTCGGGAAAGGAAGCTATGGCGTTGTCGCATCCGCCATAGATACTCACACGGGAGAGAGGGTTGCTATCAAGAAGATGAACAATGTCTTTGAGCATGTCTCTGATGCTACTCGGATTCTACGTGAGATCAAGCTGCTTCGGCTGCTTAAACACGCTGATATCGTAGAAATCAAACATATTATGCTCCCTCCTTCTCCAAGAGAGTTTAAAGATGTTTATGTTGTGTTTGAGTTGATGGAATCTGACCTTCATCAAGTTATCAAGTTAAATGACGATCTCACTCCTGAACATCATCAGTTTTTCCTGTACCAGCTTCTTCGCGGTCTCAAATATATACATACAGGTTTTTAGAAGGACTGCTTTCTAGTTTATTTTTTTTTGGGTTTTTGAACATCATGAGTTGCGGACTTCTCGTTGCCGAAATGTTTTTGTTTGTCATGTTGGTTTTTGCAGGAAATGTGTTTCATCGAGATTTGAAGCCCAAAAATATTCTGGCTAATGCAGATTGTAAAGTAAAGCTTTGTGATTTTGGGCTGGCTCGTGTGTCATTTACTAATGCTCCTTCTGCTATTTTTTGGACTGTATGTGTCTTCTTGAAGCCCGGTTTCACCTTTCAGTGCTTAATTGTATTATATTATACCGTTTAATTGTAATGTTCGTGGATTATAACATTAGTTAGATTATATTCTGTATGGTATCGACGTTGGCTTACAGAATGTTTTCTTTTTGTTAAGGATTATGTGGCAACTAGATGGTACCGTGCCCCTGAACTCTGCGGCTCGTTTTCCTCCAAGGCATGTAAATATGAACTGTTTTTCCTTCTTACTGAGTTTATTATTGCATTCATGATTGAAAAAAATAAAATAAAATTGATTGTCGGTATGTGTTATTTTTGAAATCCAGCTTTTAAGTTCTGCTCAGTCTACTTATTGATTTTTATTATTTCAATCCAGCTTAGTGTTTTGGAGGTTTCACACATGCATTTTGCTATGCTAATTAATTATCTGCGGAGAATTTTTTGAGATGAGCACAAGAATGTGGATGAATTGGTTTTAATTCGAACCCCTCCCACCTTCAATATCATTAAAAGAATGAAAGATGTCCTCCACAAGTTCAAACGGCAAAGTTTGCAACCCTCCAACATCATCTATCGCATCAATGTGCAGCTTGTTATCCTTGAAAGTTGAATTTGGTTAAGAAAATCATGTCAGATACCCGATTTGTTTTTCTGCCGCTATAGTTTGACATGACAGATTGATCAACTGTGGTGGTTCATTTTTTGCATTGTTTCATCTACTATCCAGCATTTCCCAATGCTCGATAATGTTTTGTGCACCATGGTTCATTTTTCTTCTTCTTTTGGATGTGACCTAAATTGCATTGCTCGTGCCATTATTCATTTGGCGTTCAAGATTTTGTTTGACATTTTTTCTTAAAATTTGTGTTCTGCAGTACACTCCTGCCATTGATATTTGGAGCATAGGATGCATATTTGCAGAGTTGTTGACGGGGAAACCTTTATTTCCTGGAAAAAATGTGGTGCATCAATTAGAACTCATAACTGATTTGCTTGGCACTCCTGCTGCTGATACAATTGCACGAGTTTGTTACTTTTCTCAATCAATTTCGTTTGCTATCTTAGAAACTGCAGCCTTTCCTAATTCTGGTTATGCCCCTGTTCTCATCAACTTTTTTTTTTGTGATACGTGCAGGTTGGGAATGAAAAAGCTAGGAAGTATTTGAGTAGCATGAGGAAAAAGCAGCCAATTCCTTTCTCTAAAAAATTTCCAGATGTAGACCGATCAGCTTTGTGTATACTTGAGCGGTTGCTGGCATTTGATCCTAAAGACCGTCCATCTGCTGAAGAGGTAAGATTTAGCAAAAAAATAGTTTAACATAGAACTTTTTATATCACCCCTTTTATTCATGATCCTCTTATCTAGATTTATACAGTTTCCATCCTGATATTGGTTTCTGTTCACTCTCCAGGCTTTAGCTGATCTGTATTTTGACGGGCTGGCAGATAAGGAGCAAGAACCTTCAAGACAACCCATTTCAAAACTTGAGTTTGAATTTGAAAGGAGGAAATTGACAAGAGATGATGTGAGAGAGCTAATTTACAGAGAGGTAAGACGATATTGGGCGATGCTTGCTTCAGTTTTGCTACTCTGCTTGTTTCGGTGGTACCCTACTTCCTTAGTTTTGAATTGTGATTTATCTTATTTTCAATTAAACAGATTTTGGAGTATCATCCAGAGATGCTGAAGGAGTACCTTCAGGGCACAGATCAGACTCACTTTGTGTATCCAAGGTCAATAACAAAAATGTTATTACAGTGAAATGAATGAAAAAGGAAAATGCACGTGCATAAAACAATGGAACACCCTATTTAGAGTCAGTCATGCTTGCCCAAATCTGTGATTAGCTTACCTGCTGTAGCTGTCATTAAAAAAACATCAATCAATTTCCTTAGGATGTTGACAACATTATTATATGTAGAGAGATTTCAAGAAAACACCGGATACTGTCTTTTCTTGCAGCATGTTTGTTAGTTACTATATTATCCAGTTGATGCTTCATTATAGAGATGAGAGATCCATTTCACTATTAGCATGCAACAAAAATGATGATACCAAACAAGATTGCTAGTGTGCATGAGAAAGAAGCAGAGCATGTTATGCAGTAAAAGTTTGTGTGAGAGACAATTTTAAGCTTGATTCCAAATGAAAATATCATTTGCAAGTTAGATTTATTAATTGCATTAGTTCAGAACTTTGCATCATTTGATAATACCATGGTTTCTCCTTGTTTGTTCAAAGAGCAGTCATTGATTATTATTTCATTTGGATTTCATTTGTCCAGTGGAGTTGATCGATTTAAGGAACAATTTGCTCATCTTGAGGAAGGAGATGGTAAAAGTGATAGAAACAGCCCCCACCACAGGAAGCATGCGACGTCCTTGCCTAGGTAATGTGGTGGAAACACTTCTTTTTCTACATGGTTTACTTGATCAAACTATTTATATTTATTTGTGCCCCTTCTTTTTTGTAGGGAGCGAATCTGCACAGCCGATGAAACCGAGAATACTGTAAAGCGCAGTACATCTTCTCTTTCTCGTGCAGCTAAGCAGAGCCCCCAAAAGTCGGAAGCTACTGAAGAACTACAATCTGCTAACCGAAATGCTGTAGCCATGCAGACCAGCTCTACCAAACCCAAGTGTAGCCCACGTACTCTGTTGAGAAGCGACAGCATTTGCGCTTCAACATCTGTGGGACTAATTGGAAATGATCGCCAGGTACATGCTCTCTGATCAATATTGGGATCCTATTTGCACATCTTGGAGGGTATCTACTGGAGGTTGGTTCAGAAAGCATGAATTTATTCAGCTAACAAACTGCTGGAGGTTTTAGCATAGGTTACTACTTGGTATGTTCCTCACTAAATGTACTACCGCTAACACTTTTACTCCTTGCATTCTCTAATAATATTTGCATATGCTACAAATGATGTGAAAATCATGCCTCAAAAAGCGGGGCATGAAGAATGTACCCCCACATGGTATGCATCTCCGGTTTATTGTTACCTCTCTGTGCTGGGGAAATTAAATAGCTGGGCACTGGTTTATTTTAGGCGACAGTTCCGCATGTATAATGTTGTGCTTTTTTATCAGACAAACTGAAAATAGGATTGCTTCATTTTGCTGCATGCCTTCTCTTTACTGGTGTAAGATCCTTAAATGAGCTGCATCAGTGCTGTTCTGTTATTCATGGCAATTTGGAATCATATAAATGAATCACTGGTGATAGCACAACAGGCTACCTGTCTAATGCAAGGAAGTAAATATAACTGGCATTACCATTGGATAAGACCATACATGAGTGATTTTGGCAGACATATAATTGTTCTAAGAAAAGAGAGAACTTCCTCAACTTCTTGTTTCAGAGGACGTTAAACTAATGCTTCAGAATACAAATATCAAGTTTAAGAATCATGGTCATTGCGATACTTAGATGAGATTGACAAGTTGCTTTCTGGTTAGTAAAGCATGGCTAAAGCTAAACAACATGGATATGGTATGACAAAATATCGAAAGGCACGGGCTTAAGTTCTGCTCCAGATCAAACTTGCTCCCGGTGCCTGCAGGAAAGGAGTGTGGCTGAACTTGCTTTTTTGGCCTTTTATTATATTGCTTGAGAGGCCTTCCACTTGTTTGATTCTATACTACAACAAACGGTTGGCCCTTGCAACCGAAAGGGTTGTGATCGCTGGGTATTTGATTAGGTAGCAGCGGGTGCATGCTTCCTTCCCTGGCTTCTTCCATTTAATCAACATTTCTGACAAATCTCAGCATGAAACTACATTTCCTGTTTACATGGTTGCGAATTTTATTCAAGCAAAGCTAACGATTGAGGTTGAGCTACTGTTCTGCCCCAGTCGTTGAGAGTTAAGAAGGGAATCCTAGAAATCATGACTGATCTTAGCTTATGTTTCCTTTAAGGTTTTCCAACAATAGTTAAGATAAAGTTCTACCTGTATTGTTGGGTGGAGATCCATAGTAGCATCAAATGTTGCCCTTAACAGTTCGCAGATTACTTTATTGACTAACAACACATAATTTTTGAGGACTTGAACCTTTGTTCTTTGACTGGCAGGGCAGTCCTGTTACTGTACATGAACTGACAGCAGTTTCACTTCCGTGGAACCGGGAGAAACTGATAATGTTGTTGTACCCTCTATGGAAAACCTTTAGTTGATCTGTTACCAAACCAAAAGCATAGGAAAATGTCATCCACAAAACACATTCTAGGTGAGGTTGCTCCATCAATTAAAGATTTGATGACCAAAATATATATATATATATATATATAAAAGTGCTGTAGGGTAACAGCCTGCCTTACTATATAATTTTTTGTTTTTATATTTTAAAAGTATTTTAAAAAAAAATTAAAAGTTTTATTTTTTTGACTTCCAAAAACCCCCCTTGTCATATCCGATCTGTTGCCAGAATTTCAAGGTGTTGATGTCAGCGCGCGGTAAAAAAGTTGAACAGGGTGGCATTTTTTTCTCGCGTAATTGCAATATTGCATGCACCCTGTAATAGTTATTGCCCGCTTCATCCAAATATATCTGATGAAAACAGGAGGATAGTACATTCATTTCCCACAAACTTTGTGAATGAATACAAGATCTGTTTTCCCTCACCCCAAGAAGTAAGAGGAGAACATTGGTATCTACTTGCATATTAGTGACAAAGTACTAGCTTTCAAGAATGAAAAGACCAGATGAAACTTCTATTGAAAAAAAAAAAGCCACCTGATTCAGGATGTGACACAGAACAAATACAATATGGACCCAATGAGCAACTCTGCTGCTGCTCCATTTCAAAAAATAAATAAAATTGGAACGCGTTCCTGGCATCCCAAGACAGAAATTCCAATGGTCTTCTCATCATTCAACAAACTAAATATTGCAATGGTTTTAGTTCTACATATTTACTGTTGAAACTTCACTCATTCAGGAGGTGTTGTAGTATTTCTACGCTAGCCATTTCCATCAAGCTGTCCGTGAGAAAGGAGGTGTGCCATATATTGCTGCAAGAATATAAATATATAAATGCATGGGTTAAAAAGCAGAAGAGCACGGGAACGTCAGTTCACACACAGAAAGAAAGATCACGAGAACTTTCAGGCTTAAGTTAATGCAGACTCGGTAGGCTTAATTTCCACTTTCTCATAAGTCATAATTGGTATTATCTAATCGAGAGAGAAAGCAAATGCTTGAAGCATTGGTAATTACAAAACATCGACTCCAAATATCTTCTATAATAGTGACGAGAATCTCTCTTTCTCAGGTCAAAACTTGAAGGCTATATTAAAATAACAGCTGAAGAAAGAAATTTTATTCAATAGCACCAGATTCTTCAACTTTTATCACCTATCAATGTGCAAAGAACATGATGTTCAGAGCAGGCAGGATGGTTTCCAACCGTTATATATGTGTTCTTGGGGTTTTGACATCATGATTCATATCCTTCTTTTCTGAATACCAAATGAAGAGCCATTATCAAGAATGCCAAAATGAATTCACCAATCCATTGAGTACTGCTGGTATTAAAAGATGCAGTCGCAAGTAGAAGAGGCTCTTAATTGCCCCTTTCTGCACTATCTTATTCCAAAAAAAATACTTATACTTCAGTACCTTTATAGAATAAATCTCGACAATCTAACAATCCACAGAAAACTACATGCTATGATGTACATTCTTTTGTTTAGTATTTGAAGGAATAATGTAAAAGAGTTCACGTCACACAACTTATATCACACAATCAGTTTTTAGGGTTTTGGAAAGACAGCACAATTTAATAATTTCACCATCAGTGCAAATTGATGAGACTCAAATCTTGTAAAGGTCATTCATGACGATCCGTTTGCACAGAAACACTATATGATATATGCAGTGTAATAAAGAATTCAACTCCCAAACACAATATTGAGTATACAGATGAGAGGATGAAGTATAACTGTATTCAATTACCAGCATTGTGAAACTTACTGCATGATATGCATATGGCGATTTCCCCTGGCGTTCAAAGTGCTTGGCCATGATGGAGTACTCAATTGGACCCCACTCCTCTGATTCAAAGCAATTTCCAAGTGCAGCTTTATATAGCTACCATCAACAAAAATCAAACAGCACATATAAAATTCTTAAATCCAAATCAAGCATAAATGCACACGAAAACCACAAAAGTTATTTGACAGCAATCATTGATCACAGACCTTGGTGGCGTCAGTTAAAAGCTCAGTCCCAGCAGGATAAGCTGCATAGAATTGGTCACCTCTAGAATATCCAGCTCTAGTTCTACAACATCCAAGAAAAGAAAAAATAGAATCAAGGTCCAGATAGTGTGTGTGTGTGTGTGTGTGATGAACAGACTAATCTCTGGTAATAACAGAAAATCAAAATAACCATTAAGATTCAAGCCACAAAAAAATTGCAAAAAAAGAGACAAAAAAAATTAAACGTTAAAACCCACCAGAGAAAAGGAGCAAAAAACATAATTAGAAATCACAACACATGCATTTGTAGACTTGAGTAAAAGAGCATTTGACTCACGTATTGGTTGTATAAGCATAGCTCATGACAGCAACAAAGCAATAGAAACCAGTATAAGAAACGACTCTGCGAAGCTTTTGAATCTTTGATATTTCTTTTAACCCATGATAGAGCATCGGCATTATCGGTTAAACTGCAAGGTGAAGAGACACCAGATATGGTTAAGGAATAACAAATAGAAACATTTAATCGAACACCTTGCGTGCATGGTCTAGTATAATAGTTTTGAAACTGAGAACTTACAACTTGTCAGAAAAATAAATGCAGCTTCAATTAATGAGAAGTGATCGAAATTTTTAGACGTAATATGAGAAGTGAAAATTTGTAGACGTAATATGAGAAGTGAAAAGGAGATGCAGTGCTTGTTCATGGTATTTGGCACTCTCTAGCAAATACTACTACCATTTTTCTACTTCCTTTTTAACTGTTCGAATCGCATGTTCAGCACCGGAGTGTGTCATAGTAGCGGGACATATTTGATGGCCCCTTCTTCGCTACACGTCATATTAAAAAAAATAATTGAGGTTGAGCTTATAATTTTATTTTTTTTTGTAAAAAAATAAAATATGTAAGGTTTGATTTGATATGGTCGGGTAGTTTTAGTGGGTCTAGAAGTAAATTTAATGGCTAGTCAAATATAGTTCAACTTGAAAAAAATATTTATTTTTAAAAATTATTAAAATAGAAATATATTAGATTCATCCAGATCAATCCAATTTAATCTGTCATAACTACAACATAAGTTATGAGACCATGATAATATAATATAAAGCAAATCAAGCATATTATAAAACTCAATTCAAAATCAATCAAGTGTGGAATGATAAAATTAAAAGAGAATTAATCAGAAAACAATTCGAGTTAATCTAACAAACTCATAACCCAAGACATGAGACCAAGATAATCCCGTATAAAGTAAATTGAAACAAATTATGAAATTTAATTTCAATCAATCTAACTATGAAAAATGAAATTGAAAAAAAATTAATTAAAAAAAGATATGAAAAATGACCTGGGTCAACTTGAGTTAAGTCACCAAACTCATAACCGGTACATGACACTAAGATAGCCTCATAGAATGTAAACCGAAAAACTAATCAGAGTAAATCTAAGTTAACTTATTAAATCTGCATCACAACTCATGAGATCATAATAACCCAATATAAATGAAATTAAAAAAATTATGAAACTTAATTCTTAAAATAAATTAAAAAAATAGAAAAATAAAGGTTGGCATCAAAATTAATTAGACTAATCACCTATTAACTGAAAAAAATAAAAGGCAAAAATAAATTTTTTTATATGAAATTCAATGTCATCATTTATTTGCATAATGTTTTTACTTCGATTCTTTATTTTTCAATTGAACTCTTTTCTTTAAAAAAAAAAGTAATTAGGCACTAATTTGGAATTAAAATGGTTTAATTGTAAAAAAAAAATTAATGATCAAATTAAATACTTACTGCTCCGTTCCACAATTATCTGTAAGAGAATGCACAGTGCAAAGTCTACGAGAAAAGCACCTCGCGGCAGTGTTTTTATAATAATGTTTGACTTCAAATTCTGGAGCTCAACTAGAACCACTAATATAATTAAGGGCTTATTTTAGTTGCTTGTAGCTTTTCGAAGGAAAAAAAAAAAAACAGAGAGTGAAATAAATAATAATAATGCTAGTTTTTTATATTATCAATATGTACTAAAAGAATTTGGTATTTTATTACAGCAATGAACAATGAAATGTCATGATTTTTTTTCATTGAAATTTTTTAGGATCTTTTTTTTTTAATTTTATATTTCAATATTAAATAAATTTAGAATTAAATTTTATTTATTTATTTGCTTTATTACCGAGCGGCACAATTACATCTGATTAGTTACTAAACTGTTTTACACGTGATTAATTACAATAAAATTTCTTTTTTGCCTTACCAAACAGGATTAGTTACTAAACTGATGCGAATATCAGAAGTAAAGAAGGCATTGAGGGCAAATGAATCTATAGTTTTTGCAGATTGTAGCGACAAGGTGGGGATAGCATTGAGTGAAGATGTGATGCAGAGTGTTTAAGTAAGGTATTGTTGTATCAAGGGCATTTTGATTTGAGAGATGGAGTGGTTTCTGCTGAGGCCTGGGTTAAGACGATGGAATGGGAAGGGTTAGGGAAGTACTTGATGGCTGAGAGAAAGGCATGGAAAGTGAAAGGAGTGCTTGCTGGGTATGTGCAGAAGTGGGGGAGTTTTAGCAATACTGCGGTGTTGGAGGCTGGGCATCTTGTCCCTACTGATCAGGCAGTGTATTCTCCGGCAATGACGGAGGATTGGGTCCTAGACAAGGGGGTCTTTGCTATTGAGCAAGGAGAGGATTCGGCGTCAGATTTCAGGGCTGCCGTCGGAAATCAGTAGCTACTGCATTGACTCTGCATTTGAACAAATTCCACTGTTTTTTTCCCTCATCAATCATGCACCATCTAAACGATATTTCAGTTTGCTATGTATAGCTCAGCATAACAATGCGTATCACCATACTGGGACTAAATCAGCCAGATTTTGAATCCATTAGAATAAAACGTCATTCAAAACTGGACCAAAATCTTACCCAGTCGCCTATGCAATTCCTTCTCTCTCGTCTCTGCCATGCTATCTAAACAAGCTGGAAAAGTGATATGAACTGTCACGAAACGAGGTAGGCATATATTTCATCTTTTACCATCTGAAATTTTATAGTTTGTGGGAAATTCGCCATTTTAATATCTGATGGCTGCAAAAGAAATCTTGTCTGGTGCATCATGTATTTAATTTAGAAAACCACTCACAGTTTTATAGTTTTACTTCTAGATTTACAGAAATCTGAACTATAGAACAATTTTTTATTCTTCTACATCATTCGCAGTAACTATTAATCATTCAGTGACTTCATTTGTAATTAGCTTAATCGTTTCATTTTCAGTGGCTTTTTTGTGCAGCAATTCGCTTTTGCTGGCAAGCATTTCTCAGCCAGGGGAGATCCCCGTCTCCGACAATACTTAACAAAACCAAAAGCTACTCTCGAAGTTTCTTTGTTTAGCTAAAGTATGTAGATCCCCGAGGAGTTTTATTTTTTCCCAATATTTTCAAGTCCTTTATTTGTAAAGGATTGGAAAAGTTTAGCTAAATTCCAGAGAAAAAGTTATTATTTTTTATGTTCCGAATACCAAATTGGTTAATTTTAGTGTTAACAAGTTTTATTTTAAGAAAAAACTCAATGGTAGTTGTTCAAAGAAAAACTTAACCTGGATTATAGGTATTTTGAGGATTTTTGGGAGATGGTTTTTTAGTTAAACGAAAACAATAATGAAGAAACACAGAAGAAAATAAGTGAAATTGAAATGTTTGTCTCATGGCCAGTCCCAAAATGTAAAGGCAGCGACGCTGCTACACAAGGCAATGGAATATGAGACCCCCCTTCAACGGAGGAGCACCCCATGGAGGACCTCAACGTATCCGGGCATTTATATATGACGTTTACTTTGGACTATACAAACATGAAACTTGTTTGCTCCAGTCAAGTTAAGGATTCCTTGGACGAATCCCCCGTCACTTTACAAAGTTCAGATCATAGGAATTTCTCAAGCTTTAAACCTCAAATAAAAAAAACCTCAGATTAGCATTTTGGCACATTACTCTTTGCTAACAACAACCCATGTATCTCTACATGGTGCGCAAATTATAGTTGTTGCAAGCTCATGCCCAAATCTTGTCTTCCTTGGTAGCTTAAAGGATTAATAAAATAAGAAATAAAGAGAATTGAAAAGTATTATGAAATGGATTATGTAATGGCGTTTGGAGGCGGGCTTGTGAGAAGGGAAAGATTGATTATGCAGAAAGAGAGATTTGGTCAAAGAAAACTTTGAACTCAAAAATAACTTTCATGAATAACCGATCAAAGCACAAAACCCGTACTATGATGCCATTGGATTTTGATTTCAAGGGCTGTTAAAGGACAGGGCATCCAGTAGAGAACCTACCGGTATTTGAGAGCCATTGATTGATCTTATCTTGTTCTCCCCTATTTGCCTCAGCCCTCGTGCAAAAAATTATCAAATACAGAAGAAATTGTTGCAGTGAAAACAGATCGATCTCTCAAACCCTAGACGCCGCTAACACAATACATGCTTTTGCCTTTACAGGGTAGCCTCCAAACCCTAGATGAGATGTGTGATGTATTTATACAGCATAGCGGGTGACATTTTTTTCCTCACAGCTAGGAGCAGAGCGTAAGCCCGAGGAGTTAATAATAGCCCCATCCCTTAGTTTAGCTAAACCAGTTCCATCAGTCCTTGTAGTTTAAAATAGTATAAAGGTAGTCCCTGTGTTTTAAAATCCGTATATAGCTAATGGCTTAGTTTTTTTTTTTTTCCATGAAATTAAGATATTTTCCAATTTATTCCGTTCACGTTCATTTAAAAACAAACATAAGAAGAAAAAAAATGAAAAATAGAAAGGGTAGAAAATTTTGATTGAAGAGTAGTGCATTTCTAAGAAAAACATTGTTAAATTAATTTTATACTATAGTTAATTTCAGTGAACTATAAAAACTAAATTATTTTTCACTCGAACTTTGAGATATATAAAATAAAAGTTATATTGTTTGTTATTCTTAATTTTTAATATCCAAGATACTTTCATTTCTATTTAAAAAGTTTTAATATTATTTTCGGAAGATTAATTTTTTAATATTTTAAGCTTGTAAGTATTGTTGTAAAACATGATATTTATTGTACATAACAAGCCATACACGATAATTTTTAAAAATCTAATTTTTAAAGTTAATTCACTTCTAAGGTGTGTTAGGTTTTAATTGTGTTTTGAAAAAAATATTATTTTTTAATTATTTTGATGCATTGATGATAAAAATAAATTTATAAAAATAAAAAATATTATTTTAATATATTTTTAAATAAAAAAATACTTTAAAAAATAATCAATATTATTATCCTAAACAGTCTCTAAACGGGTTGTATATTAAAGCAATTCATATCTTTTTTTTTCTTGCATATAAAATCTTGTTTCGTTTCTATTCACTTTATTGTTTAAGTGGATATTATAATTTGGTTTTCAAATAATTTTTTTTCAACTAAATTATGCAAGTTTCAACGTGCTCCTAACATTTCATATAAAAAAATTCCATGCAGAAATTGGTCATTTTATCCCTAATCGAAAGGTTGGTTCACAAATACTTGACGCTAATCAGTTGTGACTGACACAATTGAAACTACGGGGGTACATATCGACTTCAAAGACAAATGCAGTGACTAAATTAAATCGATTTCGGCCTATTTTCACATGAAGAGATGTGGGCTCATGAATTGGGCCGGGAAAGCAAAGCAGGGCTTTTGTTATAACAATAACAATAATAATATCTCCCGCCTCTGGATACGAGCTCTTCTTCTTTCCACACCCACTGATATTAATTATTACAGTTCGTGTCAAAGGGTAGAGGGAAGAAGCAAGAAGCAATGTATTTCTTCTTTTTAAAAATTAATCGAAACTAGTCATAAATTAGATACAGATTATAAACACGGAATCGAACTGGAGGTGTCTCTTTCTTTCATTCTTTCTTCTTTCTTCATTGCATCGACTTTATAATTAGGAAGGACAGGACAGGACATGCTCTTGTTTTGAGCTTGCTTCTCATGGCACCGACTCTATCGGCTATGGGATCGTTTCGTATTGTAAGCATAGGAATGCTATTTCCTTATTTGTTTTTCTATAAATTGTTATTGAAATAATTATCTAGGTTTTTTTTTTTTACAAAAAGAAGAACTACAGTTCTTTATTTATTTATCTCTTGATCAAAGATTCCATTTCAGTGTTGTAGTGGAAAATGGCCGACGACTATAGTTTTCTTTAAAGCTGAGAGAGGG
>Ga0307517_10007406_pt1 | contig 15999 bp, 15 predicted proteins | sample 23_EM_MG_FD_194515 | JGI IMG/M metagenome (GOLD analysis project Ga0307517, IMG submission 194515) | Populus trichocarpa ectomycorrhiza microbial communities from riparian zone in the Pacific Northwest, United States - 23_EM | ecosystem: Host-associated > Plants > Roots > Unclassified | place... | reverse complement strand
AGTGATTTAGGTTCAAGTTCTTAGAGTATTAGAGATTTCTTATAGACTGCAGATTCGCTCATGAGGCTAAGCATTCGGGGTTAGGTCGTGTTGAGGATACTAGTATGATAGTAGGCTGAGGCTGACGTCAAGAGACATTACAGTACACGAGGTCTCTTGGCGGATGCTTAAAAGTGAGGCTTAAAACGATATTTTAGGGGGTGCATGTATCACCTGTGACAATCATGACTTTTCACGATCATTCAATAGTCTTTGTTTTATCTAAGTGCTACATCATTATCCATCGCCATTTGGCGAATTGCGTTCGTTATCCATCCCATGATACTACGACGTCGCGCCCCACGTCATGACGTCGCGCCCTACATCACGACATCGCGGTACACCCTAAGTCGCATTCCCTGCTTGTTCAGCCCGTAGGACTCACAGTCGTCGAAATGTACCGCGTCGGCAAAATCTATATAAGGACCCCTCCGACCCCTCCGACCCCTCACGCTCCGCGCCCTCTACACCTCCAGTCATTGAAATCACAACACCACGTCGTTCAGTGCACGATCCCCCCTCGCCCCCTAAGTTCCCCTGCCTTTCAGGCTTCGCGTCCCTGATCCTCTGTCGTCACGATGGAAGACCTCCCTCCTCTCCCCTCTTCGAGGAACTCCTCCAGAGCTCCTTCTCGCCAGTCTTCCCAGCCGGAACTCAATGAGTCCCACCTCTACATACGCGACTTCGTTCGTGAGACCCGCCAACGGCTTAACTTCACCTCGGTCCAAGTTCCAATCCTCGACGATAACCAGCTCTCTGAACTGTCGGACGGGGAGATGATCCTCGTTCCCCTCTCCTGCTCCACCCTGAACGCGCTCGCGTCCATGACGCGTCAGCTCGACACCATAACAACCCAATTAGGCAACATCCAGCAAGCCGCCCACACCATGCCCACCTGGCCAGCCCTTCAGGGCGTTCTCGAGCCAATCAACGCAGCCATACGCGACCTGTCATTAAGAGTCACGTCTCCGATTCCCCAAGTGCCAGCCCCCACCCGGCACCCTATTCCTCCGAGCAATGCCGCCTCCCGTCCTGCCCCAGCCCCCACTCGGCGTGTTGTTCCCCCGACCGGTGCGACCACACACCCTGCCCCCACGGTGCCAAAACCAGTGGCCAGAGCGCGACCGCCCCCACCCAGCAAGAACCCCCCCCCCCTTTGATACAGACATACCTAGGTACGACCCTGACACACGCTCATTCTATGGTGACCCTCGCGCATACGCGGTCAAGTTTCCCGACTCCTGGGAAGCCAACGCTTTTCGCGAAGGAAAGTACCCCGACCCCACCACCTTCATCGCCGGGCATCTAGCTCCGGACTGCCCCAAGCCCCAACAGTCGTATGCGAAGGTCGCCTCCGGCGCTCCCAGGGGCAAGAAGAATAAGAGCTCTCTCACGGCCGCCAAAGTCGCGTCAGCCAGCAACGAGGTGTCTGCCCCCCAGCCACCCAGGTCTCTCCCCACAGCCGAGAGAAGATTTTACGCTCCCCGTTCCTCACCCGCCGAGCACCCGCAAGTGTCACTGATTGCCGCTACTTTCCCAGACATCGCTGCCCGCGTCCTTAGGGATGCCAACTGCATCCTCCCCCTGGCTGTTACTACCAAAGTCAATGACCGAGGTTCAGTCACTCTCCTTGTCACCGACCCTGCCACCCCGGCTGCTGCCTTCGCACCCTATTTCGACGCCCTCTCCTCCCAGCTCAACAAGTCTTTCCCGGTGGGAGAGTCTCCCTGGTTGCCCTTCCGCCTCGCCCCCAACGAAGCCCAGCTCGCCATCCACTCCCTGCCAATTGCCTTCCTTCCGGAGGACCCGGAGGAGCTTTTCCCCTGCCTCGCGGAGTCCATCCTCAACTCCAAAGACATACGCATCCTCGCCGCCAGATACCTCAACCCAAACGCACAATCCAGGGAAGGCATGTCTGCCACCTCCATCATCGTTTCCGTCCACCCAGGGGATGTCCCGGCAATGGGCGCCTCGATCCGTCTATTCTCCCGTTCAAGGACGATTGAGCGCGCATACTCTTCCAATAGATACACCCAGTGTAAGAACTGCTGGGGGTTCGGCCATGTCGCCCCCAGATGCCCAACTACTGGGCTCATATGCCCCATCTGTTCCCTCAATCACTCCCGTGCCCTGCACCGGTGCCCCAACCCCACCTGCCCTGGAGGTCGCAACCTTAAGGCTACTCCTGGCTGTTGCTCTTCCTCCCCACCGCCGTGCACCAACTGCGGCGGGTGCCACACTGCGACTCACAGGGATTGTGAGTCCCGTCCAACTCCGCCCCCTCTCAGGCGTACCACCGCTGCCGAAACGATTGTTCTCCCGCCGCCCGCTGGTGACGAGATGGACACGGCCACCGACGATGACGACCTCTCGCCCCCCGCTTCACCCACCCGCTCTCTCCAGTCGGCGTTCGAGATGGCTACTCCAAGAGCCAGGGGCACAACGATACTTCCGGCCCCTCTAGGGCCCAACCCAGGCAACCGGCCGCTCCCTCCCGTGGAGCCCGTTAGCCCCTCTCCCATGAGCAGAAACCCATCGGGCCTGGCCCGCTAATACAGCACAATCGTACGTTTGGAGATAGGGAGCTGGCCTCCTCTCCCCCACCGAAACCCTTTACACTCATTCAACACAACTGCCTCGGGAGCTGGGATGTGTTCCTCTCCCTTTTCGGGTCATTCTCGCAACTGGCCCTCCCCCCCTCCATTGTTGCCCTACAGGACCCTCCTGTTTACAGGGGCAAGCTTCCTTCCTTTAATTTGTTTACAGTTTTTTCCCCACCCACCGACCGGGGGTGCAAACCCCGTGTCGGTTTTTACGTTTTTAGGTCTTTTTTGGACTCTGTCTCCCTCCTGCCCCGCTTCTTCGGAAGGGGTGACGTCATGGCTTTGGACCTATTCACCCCGGACGGATTCTTTAACCCCTCCACGACTGGTTTCACGATCATTAACTCCAACAGCACGAAAGGTCGTCTCAATAACACCCGCTCCGTTCCTCCGGAAGTTATCTTTCCCGAGTTCCCCCTCCCTACCCTTACGCTGGGCGACCTAAACATTCACCACCCCACTGCAGATCCCCTTAGGGTCTTCAAGGAGGACGAGATCGCCACCTCGACCCCCTACTTCGACAGGGCTACAGACCTGGGGTTCACCCTCCTTAACGTTCCCGGTATTTTCACTCGGGTTTCCTTGTCTCTCATTGGGTGCCCTGGCGTCATAGATCTTGCTTTTGCCTGCCCCTTCCTCGCTCCGTAATTCACGGAGTGGTCTGACCCTCTCCCCTCCACTGGCTCCGACCATATCCCAATCCTCCTCCGTTTCGAAGCCCCCGTCTTTAGAGCGCCCCCGCCGGTCCCCAACTGGGCCCTGACTGATTGGCCTACACTCGAATCCTCACTCAAAGCGACCCGCATCCCACCTCCCCCCTCCATCCCAACCACCCGTTCAATGGACATCTGGTTCAAAACAAACCTGGACAAGATAACGGCTGAGCTGGCCCTCCACACCCCGATGAAACGGGTGACCTTCCGGTCGAAACCCTGGTGGTCCGACATCCTCTCTCAACTCAGGAAAGCCTACAACTCTGCCCTCCGCTCCACGAAGGTAGACAGGTTCGACGCGGCTCTCCTTGCCTCTGCAAGGGCTGCTAGAACAGCCTACTTCAGAGCAATTAAGAAGGCCAAAAGGGACCACTGGTCCGCTTTCTTGGCCACAGCAACCCCGCAGACGGTAAGGACAGCGAAGAAGTTTGCTGTGGGACGCCCCCCCCCTCGCTTCCATGAGCTACCAGGTGCAACCACGCCACCGGAGCTCAACAGGGCCCTACTCGACCATTTCTTCCCTGGCGACCCAACCTGGTCCGTCAACTCCGTCCTGCTCCCGTTTAGAGACTGCCCGGCACTGGCGGCAGACGAGATCGGCAGAGCCCTAGCCCGTTCATCACCATCCTCCGCCCCCAGCCCTGACATGACCCCCAACTCAGTATGGAAAAGAATACATCGGGTGGCTCCGCACCTGATTCAGGACCTCCTCGCCCCGCTGGTAGCCCATGGCTTCCACCCCCCAGCCCTCAAAACGGCCGACGGCATCGTGCTCGACAAACCGGGAAAGCCCTCCTACGACTCACCGTCCTCCTTCCGCGTCATTGTTCTGCGGCAAACATTTTCTAAAATCCTGGAGAGGATAATGAACTCAAGACTCTCGTGCGTGGCCCGCGTGGCAGGCCTCCTCAACCCCCACCAATGTGGATCGCTGGCCGGCTTGTCGACTTCCGATGCCACCACCACTCTGACCCACGAAGTGAGGACCCTCCAGATGGCCGGAAAGAAAGCCTCAACCCTTTTCCTAGACATCAAGGGTGAGTTCGACAACGTGAACCCCTCAACTCTGTGCAGCATGCCGAAAGCAAAGGCTGTAAACCCGTACCTTGTCTCTTGGGCCAGGTCTTTCCTGACTGGCAGGACATGCCGTCTCCGCTACCAAGGCTCGCCAAGAGTGTTTGCCCCGGTCGCCGTGGGCACCCCTCAGGGCTCCCCTGTCTCCCCGCTTTTGTTTGTTATCTATGTGTCCAGACTCCACTGCGAGATCCCCCAGGGTCTCACCCTCTCCTACGTCGACGACTTTGGCCTGACGGTTTCATCTTCGACCTACCGGCGTAACATCCAATCCCTACAGAGGCATTACGCGGTGCTGAAGGCCAGAGGGACACGGCTGGGCGTTGGCTTCTCCATACCGAAAACAGAACTCATCCACTGGAGGACGAACAGGGACAGAGGCCCTATCTCCCAGTCCCCAATACACCTAGACGGCTCGATCTTTCACCCCAAGCACGAGGTCCGATGGCTCGGATATTGGTTCACACCCTCGATCTCGACTACCACACACTTCACCAAAAGGCTTGCCAAAGCCCAAGCTGCCTTCGTGGCCATCAAAAGGCTCTCCCCTCCCGGGATGGTCCTGCCCCCTTTCCTGTGCCACCGGTTGGCATCTTCACTACTTTTCCCGATCCTCAGCTATGGCGCGGACGTGTTCAAACCCACTGTTCACATGACAAGGAAGCTCTCATTCTTCTGGCATAAGGTCCAGAGGTGGTCAACCAACAGCTTCATGTGTACCCCTATCGACATCCTGGCCATCGAGGCCTGCCTCCCCCCCTCGACCTCCTCCTCGCATACAAACGCCGCCTAGCCAGCCACAGGGTGATGTGCTCCCCACCGGAGATCAACCCGGCAGCGGCCAGACTTCCAGCCTCCCTCCAAACTCCGTCACTGAGCCGCCACGCCCCCGACCACAGGGTCCTCTCCCGTACAAACGCGGGCAGCCGCCTGCCTCTACCTTGGCTCCAACCAAGACCCCCCACGAAGAATAGGGCCCACCTCCCCCTGGACGCCCTCCCCCACTCGATGCTTTTCCTCCTTGGACCTGACGGCCACGCCCCCCTGCCGGTCACCTCACAGCACTTGCTGGGTGCAGTATACCCCAGCCCCCCTCTGGGCCGTGCATACCCGCAGCTTAAGCTCCTATGTAAGAAACTCCTTATGGAGGAATGAGAGAGAGCAGCACCGGACAGTGCGAGATACGCCTACCGCCCCTCACTGAAGCCTCACCCGTTCATGGGCCTCCCCAAATTCGACGCAGGTCGCCTCCACCAGATGAGGTCTGGCAAAAGCTACCTCCGCGCCCACCCGTCCTGGGACGACGACCGCCCAACCACCTGCCCCAGCTGTGACGAGGCCCCCGAGACCTTCGAACACGCCATCCTCTGCTGTCCAGCGAAAGAGCCTTCCAGGACCCGCCACCTTCAGGGGGTCACTCAGCTCGGCCCTGACGCTCCCGTATGGTCTTCGGTAGCCCTCCTGGGCACACTCTCACGTTTCATAAGGTCTACAGCCACAGCTTTCCCACCGGGCATGTTTTCTCGCCCCTCTTCGTCCGCTGGTTCAGTGTCTTCCCGCTCGTCTAATTTAGTTTCTTTTGGTTACTTTATGTCGTCTCAAGAAAGCTAGGTTTAAGTTTTTTGGTTTTTCATGCTATCCGCTGGTGTAAGGAGGGTTTCCTTTGATTTATGTGTTTGAATTTCGCGCCCGTATGTGGGCCTGGGACCGGTACGGACCCCAGATGAAGAAGTATTGTTCCGGATGTTTCTTTTGTTAGTTCGTTTTGGATTTTGGGTTTTGTTTTCGCCATAGCTAGCGCTCCATGCGATTTCTTGTACCTTAACAACGAATATATGATATAAAAAAATAAAAATAAAAAAAAAAGACCCCTCCGACCCCTCACGCTCCCCGCCCTCTACACCTCCAGTCATTGAAATCACAACTCCACGTCGTTCAGTGCACGATCCCCCCTCGCCCCCTAACTTCTCCTGCCTTTCAGGCTTCGCGTCCCTGATCCCCCATCATCATGATGGAAGACCTCCCTCCCCTTCCCTCCTCAAGGAGCTCATCGAGAGCCCCTTCAGCACAGTGTTCGTTCCCTGAACTCAATGAGTCACATCTATACATACGCGATTTCATTCGTGAGACCCGCCAGAGACTGAACTTCACCGCAGTCCAACTCCCAATCCTCGACGACCACCAACTCTCCGGCCGTTCGGACGGCGAGACAATCCTCGTCCCCCTCTCCTGCTCCGCCCTCAACGCGCTCGCGTCCATGACGCGTCAGCTGGACACCATAACAACCCAACTAGGAAACATCCAACAAGCAGTCCACACCATGCCGACCTGGACAGCCCTCCAGGGCACCCTCGAACCCATTAATGCGGCCATACGTGACCTGTCACATAGGGTGACAGCCCCCACACCTCATGCGCCTGCCCCCACTCGGCCTCCAATCCCCCCGACCGACGCAAACACACGTCAAGCCCCTACCCACACTCGGCCTCCTGTTCCCCCGTCCGGTGCTACCACACTGCCTCCCCCCAAGCCCAGAACGCGTGTTCCCCCCCCCAGCAAGGGCTCTTCATCCTCCTGCGACCCGGACATACCAAGGTATGATGTGGACACCCGGTCTTTCTATGGCGACCCCCGGGCGTACGCGGCTAAGTTCCCTGATTCATGGGAGGCAAACGGGTTCCAAGAGGGGAAATACCCTGACCCCACCACCTTTATTGCCGGTCACCTTGCCCGTGACTGCCCCAAACCCCAGCAAACGTATGCCAAGGCCGCCTCGACTGGCGTTCCCAGAGGCAAGAAGAATAAGAGCTCCCTTACAGCCGCCAAAGTCGCGTCAGCCAGCAACAGTGTGCCTGCCACGCAGTCACCCACGTCGCTCCCCACGGCCGAAAGAAGATTCTACGCTCCTCGTTCTTCCCCCTCCGAACACCAACAAGCGTCCCTGATTGCCGCGACTTTCCCCGACATAGCTGCGCGCGTCCTTAGAGATGCGCACTGCGCCCTCCCCCTCGCGGTCACGACAAAGGTCAACGATCGCGGTTCTGTCACCCTCCTCGTCACCGACCCTACCACCCCAGCTGCCGCCTTCGCACCCTATTTCGACGCTCTGTCCTCCCAGCTTAACAAATCATTCCCAGTGGGCGAGTCCCCCTGGCTGCCCTTCCGCCTCGCCCCGAAAGAGGTCCAGCTCGCCATTCACTCCCTCCCCATCGCCTTCCTCCCAGAGGACCCGGAAGAACTCTTCCCCTGCCTTGCGGAATCGATCCTCAACTCGAAGGACGTGCGGATCCTCGCAGCCAGATATCTCAATCCCAATGCGCAATCGAGAGAGGGCAAAACCGCCACCTCCGTTATCGTTTCCGTCCACCCAGGTGACGTCCCAACAATGGGAAGCTCCATCCGTCTGTTCTCGCGCTCAAGGACGATTGAGCGGGCATGCTCCTCCAATAGGTACACGCAGTGTAAAAACTGCTGGGGTTTTCGGCCACGTTGCCCCTAGGTGCCCCTCCATTGACCCAGTCTGCCCCATCTGCTCCCTCAACCACACCCGAGCGTCGCACCGATGCACCAACCCCACCTGCCCTGGAAGTGGCAACCTTAAGGCTACTCCTGGCTGTTGCTCTTCCTCACCGCCGCGGTGCGCTAACTGCGGCGGGCCCCACACTGCGACTAACAGGGATTGTGAGTCCCGCCCGTCTCCGCCCACTCTCAGGCGTTCCACCGCTGCCGAAACGATTGTCCTCCCGCCGCCCGCTGGCGACGAGATGGACACGGCCACCGACGATAACGACCTCTCGCCCCCCGCTTCACCCACCCGCTCCCTCCAGTCGGCGTTCGAGATGGCTACTCCAAGAGCCAGAAGCCCAACGATTCTTCTGGCCCAGGTAGGCCCCAGCCAAGGTAACCGGCCGCTCCCTCCCGCGGAGCGCGTGAGCCCCTCACCCATGAGCCGTAACCCGTCGGGCCTGGCCCGGTCATGCAGTACAACCGCGCATCTGGAGAAGGGGAGCAGGTCTCTCCCCCCCTCCCTAAACCCTTCACACTCGTTCAACACAACTGCCTCGGGAGCTGGGATGTGTTTCTTTCGCTTTTTGGTTCTTTCTCGCAACTGGCCCTCCCTCCTTCCATTGTAGCCCTGCAAGACCCTCCTGTCTACAGGGGCAAACTTCCTTCCTTTAATTTGTTTACTGTTTTTTCCCCACCCACCGACCGGGGCTGCAAACCCCGCGTCGCCTTTTACGTTTATAGATCTTTTTTGGAGTCTGTTTCTCTCTCACCTCGTTTTTTCGGAAGGGGTGACGTCATGGCGCTTGACCTCCTTACCCCTGACGGCTTCTTTAACCCGTCCACGACTGGCTTTACGATCATCAACTCATACAGTACGAAGGGTCGTCTCAACAACACCCGCTCCGTTCCCCCGGATATGGTTTTTCCCCCGTCCTCCCTCCCCACACTCACGCTAGGCGACCTAAACATCCACCACCCCATGGCAGACCCCCTCAGGGTCTTCAAAGAGGACGAGATTGCCACCTCGACCCCCTACTTTGACAGGGCCACAGAATTGGGGTTCACCCTCCTTAACGTACCGGGAGTCTTTACTCGGTTCTCCATGTCCCTTATCGGGTGCCCCGGCGTCATAGATCTGGCCTTTGCTTGCCCCCTCCTTGCTCCATACTTCACAGAATGGTCCGACCCCCTCCCCTCTACTGGCTCCGACCACATCCCGATCCTCCTTCGTTTTGAAGCCCCGCTGTTTAGGGCACCCCCCCCTGCCCCCAACTGGGCCCTGACTGATTGGCCCGCACTTGAAACCTCACTTAAAGCGACACGCATCTCGCCTGCCCCCCCCATCCCGACCACCCGCTCAATGGACATCTGGTTCAAGACGAACTTGGACAGGGTAACGGCTGAGCTGGCCCTCCACACCCCGGTAAAACGGGTGACATTCCGATCGAAACCCTGGTGGTCCGACCTTCTCTCTCAACTCAGGAAAGCTTACAATTCCGCCCTCCGCAGCTCGAAGGTAGACAGGTTCGATGCGTCACTCCTTGCGTCAGCAAGAGCCGCCAGGACAGCCTACTTCAAAGCCATTAAGAAAGCCAAAAGGGACCACTGGTCCGCCTTCCTGGCCACAGCGACCCCGCAGACGGTATGGACCGCGAAGAAGTTCGCCGTTGGACGCCCCCCCCCTCGTTTCCCTGAGCTGCCAGGCACCTCGACGCCAGTGGAGCTTAATAAAGCCCTCCTCGACCACTTTTTCCCCGGTGTCCCAGTCGGACCCCTCAACTCCGTCCTGCTCCCGTTTAGAGACTGCCCGGCGCTGGCGGCAGACGAGATTGGCAGAGCCCTAGCCCGTTCATCAGCCTCCTCCGCTCCCGGCCCTGACATGACCCCCAACTCAGTGTGGAAAAGGGTGCATCGGGTGGCCCCACACCTGATCCAGGACCTCCTCGCCCCACTGGTAGCCGACGGCTTCCACCCTCCAGCCCTCAAAGTGGCAGACGGGATTGTGCTCAACAAGCCGGGGAAACCCTCCTACGACTCGCCCTCCTCTTTCCGCGTCATTGTGCTACTACAGACGTTTTCTAAAATCCTGGAGAGGATAATGAACTCAAAACTCTCATGCGTGGCCCGCGCTGCGGGCCTCCTGGACACCCATCAATGCGGTTCGCTGGCGGGCCTATCGGGCTCCGATGCAATCAACACACTGACCCACGAGGTCAAAACCCTCCAGATGGCCGGGAGGAAAGTTTCAACGCTGTTCCTGGACATCAAAGGAGGTTTCGACAACGTCAACCCCTCAACCCTGTGCAGCATGCTCAAAGCGCGGGCTGTAAACCCATACCTCGTCTCCTGGACCAGGTCCTTCCTTACTGGGAGGACGTGCCGACTCCGTTACCAAGGCTCCCCGAGAGTTTTTGCCCCGGTCGCTGTGGGCACTCCGCAAGGGTCCCCCGTCTCCCCGCTCCTGTTTGTTATCTATGTGTCCAGACTTCACTGCGAGATCCCCAAGGGTCTCACCCTCTCCTACGTCGACGACTTTGGGTTGACGGTTTCCTCTACGTCCTATCGGCGTAACATCCAGTCCCTACAGAGACACTACGCGGTGCTGGAGGCCAGAGGGGCCCGGCTGGGAGTTGGGTTCTCTGTCCCGAAAACCGAACTTATCCACTGGAGGACGAACAGGGACAGAGGTCCCGTCTCCCGGGCCCCGGTGCATCTGGATGGCTCATTTTTCCCCCCCAAAGACGAGGTCCGGTGGCTTGGATACTGGTTCACGCCCTCGATCTCGACCACTACACACTTCACTAAGAGGCTAGCCAAAGCCCAAGCAGCCTTCGTGGCAGTCAAGAGACTCTCCCCCCCCGGGATGGGCCTACCCCCTTTCCTATGCCATCGGCTGGCGTCTTCACTCCTCTTCCCAATCCTCAGCTACGGAGCGGATGTCTTCAAGCCCACGGTACACATGACAAGGAAGCTCTCGGTCTTCTGGCACAAGGTCCAGAGGTGGTCCAGGAACTGCTTTGCATGCACTCCCACTGATATTCTGGCCGTCGAGGCCTGCCTTCCCCCGCTTGACCTACTGATCTCTTACAAACGCCGCCTGGCCAACCTCAGGGTAATGTGTTCCCCCTCGGAGATTAACCCGGCAACGGCCAGACTCCCAGCCTCTCTCCAGACTCCGTCGCTAGTCCACCACGACCCCGACCATAGGGTCCTGTCCCGCAAGAATGCAGGAAGTCGCTTACCACTACCATGGCTTCAGCCAAGACCCCCCTCGAAAAACAGGGCCCACCTCCCCATGGACGCCCTCCCACACTCGATGCTTTTTCTCCTTAGCCCCGACGGCCACGCGCCCCTCCCAGTCACCTCCCAGCACCTGCTGGTCGAGTCGCATCCCAGCCCCCCCCCGGGCCGCAACTACCCGCAACTCAAGATCCTGTGCAGAAAACTCCTCATGGAAGAGTGGGAGAAGGAAGCACCGGAGGCCATGAGATACGCCTACCGCCCCTCGCTCAAGCCCCATCCGTTTATGGGCCTCTCCAAATTCGACGCGGGTCGCCGTCACCAGATGAGGTCTGGCAAGAGCTACCTCCGCGCTCACCCGTCCTGGGACGACGACGGCCCAACCACCTGCCCCAGATGCACCGAGGCTCCTGAGACCTTCGAGCACGCCATCCTCCACTGCCCAACAAAGGAGCCCGCCTGGACCCGCTACCTTCACGGGGTCTCTGAACTCGGCCCCGATGCCCCTGTTTGGTCTTCGGCAGCCCTCTTGGGCGCGCTATCCCGTTTCATTAGGTCTACGGCCACAGCCTTTCCTCCGGACATGTTCTCTCGCCCGTCATCCGCGGTTTCTTCTGTTTCTTCCCGCTCTTCTAATGTAGTTTCCTTTGGTTACTTTATGTCGTCTCAGGAAAGCTAGGTTTTAAAAATTTTGTTGTTTTTCACGTTGTCCGCTGGTTTAAGGAGGGATTCCTTTGATTTACTTGTTTGAATTTCGTGCCCGTATGTGGGCCTGGGACCGGTACGGACCCCAGTTGAAGAGACCTGAGCAAGATATTCCCTTTGTTAGTTCGTTTTAGATTTTTGGTTTTGTTTTCGCCATAGCTAGCGCTCCATGCGATTTCTTGTACCTTAACAACGAATATATGATATAAAAAAGAAAAAAAGAAAAAAAAAAAGAAAAAGAGACCCCTCCGACCCCTCCATCTTTCTTACCTCCTGGCTCAGAAGACCCCCACCTGCGTTCCTCCTCTCCAGCGTCCGAACATCTGGCGCCTTCAGATATACAAAGGTCAACCGGCATCCAAGTGGGTATCAAGAGACCACCGCGATTTTATTTTGATCACCCTTCATATTAGATTCCAAAATCGCCTACAAAACAATGGACCCTCCAGGCATAGCGAGACGTCACTTGCGGAAGGGAAAGTAAGCAAACTACATCTCCCAGTGTTTGTAACAGATGCTAATAGCTCTCTGCTACGTAGACTCCCCGCCGCGCAACCTCCCCCGCCAGAAGTTCGGGGCGGCATATGAAGAAGAACTCTTACACGTTCGGCCGCCCGTCGCGCAGCGGAAGAGCGAGCGTAAGCAATGCTGGAATTCTCTTTATATGGAATCTTAGGATCTCAAACTCACTACCCTTTTTTAATCAACAGAGGACCCGAGCCTGAGGAACGCGCTCACTTCCAACCTGCCGCGGGAGATTCGGTGTATAAAGACAAACTATCCCACAATCATCAGAATCTGGTATACTGACAATCTAAGAAACAGGACTGTGTATGGCGACATTGGGTACACCAAATCGTGGTGTGGATTCAAGCATCCGCGTGGCCAATCTTCTATCTATGCGACATGGCGCGAGCAAATAAAGGCCTACATGATTGCTCGCCACCTGGGCCCCGGTCGCCTAACCGAAACGCAAGTGGATTCAATTTTATTGTTCGCCCGTGGCCTATCACCTGTCAAGGAGCGAATTGAGCTCATCAAACGCCAGCACCACGCTGACGACCTTTTGGAACTGAACCGGCATCTGAAGATCCTTGTTAGGGATGCTGGAATGAAACTGCAAACGACCAAGGAGCGTCAAAGGGCTGGTCGTGATGGTCGCGGCGAACTTACAGAACCCCTGAGTAAGTGCTAGCCATCCTGATTCCGTGAGGTCCGCCCTGACATCTACTGCTAGTGGCTCTTGCGGATTGGGAGTCGCCCTTTTCGCCGCAAGCTGTCAGAATCCATATTGTTCGTCGATCTCGAGCACCGGCGGCCCCGCATCCCTTCCTTGGCCACCCCTGGTGTGAAAGAGATTCGGACCGCGGAATCGCGTGGGGGGTCCTCGCGACACCCAGCATCACGCATCGGCTATGCTTCGTCAGAGAGCAAGACGTCGAAGACGAAATCCGATGTCCCCGGTATCTCATCGGTGCGACAGGCGTGGGTGCTGCCAGACTACGTCAGGACCCCGAAGATCCTCTCCCCCTACGCCAACTTATATTCCTGAACCAAGATGACGACATTCGTATCTGGTTTCTCACCAACAGTGGCCAGGATCCGCTGGACCTCATGGTTATCGAGTCACGACCCAAAGATGGCGAGGACCTGGACGTGACCCCCGAGTCTCCCAATGGGAGGTACCCGTTTTTCGACCGCGCCATCTGGGAAGAGTCGGCCAGCGCAGAAGATGCGGCACGGGCAATGGAGGAGGAGGAGGAGTGGTTTGACGAGGACGAATGGCTACAGGCCGAGGCAGAGGGGGCGCCTCGGGCGCCTCCTGGTGCTGGCGTTATCGTTGTAGACGACGGCGGCGTAAGTATCTAGACTGAACAGGGACTTAGATCAAAATTGGATAGCTAATTGCTGATGTAGGACCAGTCACCGGGAGTTCCGGGCCCCTCAAGACGCCGGAGGAATATTCCATCGCAGACTGAGGAGCCAGCGCGCTCTCAACCATTAGCGCCGGTGTCGGGGGTGCCCTCCTCTCGCCCGTCTGGGCCTTCTGAGTCTGAGATGCTCCGTAAACTCCGCGAATTTGCCCAGGAGAACCCCTGGGCAAACAGATTGTTGGCGAATCCCGAGCTCGTAGCGGAGAGGCTTCAAGGGTATGATGGCGCGGAGGACACACCACCTGCCACACATATAAATCGCGACGAACACTCTGTCTCAGCTCCCTCTGCTTCAGCTGCCGGCCGCCATCTCTCGACTCCGGAGAGAACGATAGAACATCCCTCTCCCACAACTGATCTCCCGCCATCTACTGCCAATGTGGCCCCGACCCAGCCACCAGCATCCGTGACACCCCCGGCACGCCGATCTTCAGTTCAGAGTTCTGAGCACGCCTCAGAAAACTCCCCATCCGTACCCGAAATACGCCGTTCTGGAAGACGTCGCTCGGGTCGAAAATGAGATTTCTAGGTTTCGGGATGAATTCTTTTTTCATTTTTACCCCTACTACTGCCTTACACGCGCTGTGCGATTTCCTTTGAGACACGGTGTCATGTAATTTATTTTCTCCTTATGATTCCTAGCTAGTATAGTAATGATACCATTGCGCGCCCCTTGCTTCAGCTTCTCTCATCCTTACGTCCCCTTATGCTGATGTCTGATAACCTTTTCCGCTTTGGGCTGGACTCGCATTCTCTGTCCATAACTAGACTGGCGTTAGCCAAAAGGACTGGGGTATGCACTATGTGAAAACTGAGATCTAGAGATTTAGTGGTGTTGATTCGACGTCGGGAGATGAGGTTTGAGATATCTAATCCGCATTGGTCGTGGCGTGTGTCTTGCTAGACCTAGTGTCGCTAACGGATACTCGTTGTGGCTAGTTTTTGCATAGGCACTACTGATATTAGCGACGCCTCCTACTTTACTGACACCTCGAACCTTTTCATACCAGAGCGTAGACGAACATCATACCTGAGCTCGTCCAGAGTACGAACATAATGTTGAACAAGCAGAAAACACCTTTTTGCAGTTGAATAGATTCTTTCAATACCGAGTGATAGTACGTGAATCTCACACCCCCGCCCCTCCCAAAAGACGTAGCGTATAAGACCTGACGCGTTCCATTGCACAACAACTACAAACTACAAATATCCACATCGCGTGGGATACATTACACTCACGCATTCTAATCCCTATTCTCTCTGAAAAATCTTCATCAGTCTCCGGTATTCTACGATGTCTAGACAACCTCAAGGCAAATCACTCAGTCAGCCAACTTCACGAGTAGGCAATCTGGAGCGGCGTAGACGCGACGCCATACCCGCGCAGAGGGGATCTGGATCAGGAACACAGCGGACCGAATCAGGCAGCTCCCATAGTACAAGAACACTGCCTGCCGAATCAAGCAGCTCCCACGGTACACAGTCGTCCGGTCGCAGTTCTTCCCCACCACAAACCACAAGACGCCCCACATCACGACCCGTGAAGCGCGCCAGAAGGAGGACCTTACAGACCACGGCGTATAGTGAACCTGAGGGGGAACCAGATGCACAACAACAAATAGCGACAGTTCATCTGAGCGATGAGAGCAGCGATGAGTACCAGAACTCCCGCAGATCTGATGAAACTGAATCGGACACAGAACCAGACGCAGAAGACAATGATGTCCCGGATGACGACACTGGATCAGGGTCTCGTCACCGATCACGAACTGCAGACAGACGACAAGCAAATACCCGGGTTTCAACTGTGCGAGTTTCGACCACCTCCGGATCTCAAGGAGCGGCGCAAGTCGGGCGCACCCAAGCTGCTCGACCACGTATAATTCAGGGTGGTGCGTATACTCCACCGGCGTTCACATCTTCCAGTGTACCACCATATTCGTCGCCGCTGGCCACCCATAGTCCCACTACGTCCGGAGTCCGGAGCTCGAGTCCTCCCAGCCATCCCAATAATCAACAACACGAGCATCACATCTGGCCGGATACTAACTCACGGCGAAATACGGCCACCGGGGCCGAGGCTGCTGTAATAGTGCGGGCCAAGACTCTTATTCTATGGTACACCCTGTTTGTGAATCCTCTCCCAGCACCCGCTGTATTGATGTCTGAGGTCCACCGTGTTTG
>Ga0307517_10007405_pt1 | contig 16001 bp, 6 predicted proteins | sample 23_EM_MG_FD_194515 | JGI IMG/M metagenome (GOLD analysis project Ga0307517, IMG submission 194515) | Populus trichocarpa ectomycorrhiza microbial communities from riparian zone in the Pacific Northwest, United States - 23_EM | ecosystem: Host-associated > Plants > Roots > Unclassified | place... | reverse complement strand
ATTGAAATTTTTTATTTATCAAATTTGGTCCTCATTCTTTTGATTGTTACTTATTTTATTTGAAATAATTTATGAAATGTTAATTATTATTATTTTAATTTCTTCATCTTTCAAATTTTTTATTTTTTAGATTTGATCTCTATTATTTTGATTATTATTTATTTTATTTGAGATAATTTATGAAATTATATTTTTTTTCAATTTCATTCCCATTCAACTTTTTAATTTGTAATATTTGTTCCTCATTATTTTAATAAACTTGAAAAAAATAAAACATTAATAAGTTATTTTTTCAGCTCATTTTTCACGACATAACTAAACACTGGAAAATGTTTTCCAACTTATTTTTCATTACACTACCAAACATCGGAAAATAATTCACTTTCCCGAAATTCACTTTAAAAAAAAAAAACTACTTTCCAGCAAACAAACGGGGTCTAAATGTCAAATTACTGTAAAGGGATATTATTGAAAATTACTAATATCCCTAGGACAGCTAGGTCTTTTATAAATATCTCTGCTCTACTCAGTGCGCTTTGCTCCCCTTGCTCCGTTACGCTGCACTTTGGCATCTATCTATGAGCTACATACTATATTATTTTGCACATTTAAGGGGTCCTTTACACGTGGAGGAATTTTGTATTCCGGTAGTAAGACATTTAGAAATGCATGGCTTTAGTATTATTTCTCCTCCTTTCCTTTTTCTCTAATCCACTCCTTGGAATCTAACAGTTGTTGTTGATAAAATTTTTGGTTTTTATCCTTTCAGGAAAGAAAACATGTTCTTTTGAAAAATGTGCGTTGAGATGTCATGATTGCTGGTATTTGAAGGTTAGAACTTAAACGGCTATTCAAGTTAGTGTGTTTGTTAATTAACCTTTTTACATGGTGCGATTTTTTGTGAAATGTACTAAAACTGGTTGTTTCTTACTTGGCCTAAGCTATCAGTTTCATTGGTACACTTCTTGTTTGGTTTAAATGCACACACGAGTTAATTTTAATGTACACAATATACTATTCTTGTTCCCAAATGCTATAGCATTTGCCTATAATCTCAGGCCTAACTTTACTAGTAAAGATTGCTCTGCTCTATTGGATGAGAGAATCTGCAACTTTGAGCCGTGATGCTTTTGTAGTTGGTCATAAAATTTTGGTATGAAGGCAGTGTGATCTCTATGAGTTTTTGGACCAGAAAATTATGACATCATACTCTCTTTAGAATGGTGGTTAGATGAATCTTTAGAATGGATGTTAGATGTATCAGTTCTTAAAGAGAGGATGATTGAAAAAACAAAAATGCATAGCCAGTGCTTTTGTTGGATGCACAATATTTGAACATAAGTCAAGTTAGAAATATATAAAATCTAGAATCTAAGATTCATTCAAGTTATACTTAATAAATTTAAGCGATGAAAAACTTTTCTGTCATGACAGATTTCAAACTATATTCTTATCAGTTTGGGTCAAGATTCATAGCATTATTTTTGGCAGTTGTAAAAATCTTGATGAATATGGTTTATATGGCCAATATTTTGTTGAAATCGTACAATTTACACAATTTAAGCCATATATTCCCTTATATGGGGTGGGACCCCTCACAATTCGAATGAGTGGTGGTAATATATGAAATATCATACATGACTGAAAACTGGAAATGTAAGATCGATAGATGAATGGTATGGACCGTGGACATCATAAAATAAAACAACCTAAAATCAGAAGCCATTTTCCAAAGAGTTTGCAATCTCCATTATTGGTCAGATTAGTGTACATGTGAGTCTCATGGGCGTCATTGGTTTGACCAAGGAAGATGATTAAAGCTTTTGAAATTGAGAAGAGAAGAAAGGACACAGTTATGGGAAAAAAACAATTTCTTTTTTTCTCTGTTTTAAAATTGCCAAAGGAATCATTATTCAACTTTTGTTCAACTAACAGCCTTAATTGGTAATTTGACTAAAATAAAGGTGACTTCAAGAAATTTTACTGATGCATGATTTGGAGAAATTTATTCTGATCACTTCAGAATTTACTTTTTGTTTTTTTGATCTCTGTTATCATTAAGTCCATGGCTTGAACCGTAAAGAGAAACGCTAACAATTCCACATGAACCAAAAATGCTTACCCTCATTGCGCACCATTAACTACTGTAATTCATCTGGCCTTATGTGTGAACTAGTGTGGTGGTTCTCTGAAATGGTTTCAAGATTTACAGATGCTAAGTACGATAAGTGCATAATGGTTGCCTGCCTGGGCTCTTTAGAAATTTATCAAAGAAGTTTCAGTTTTTTCTTCATGGTGAATTATGTCTGGTTGTGTGCCCTGCAATTGTTGCACTCTGCTATATATGTTTCTGTTAATTGAATGTCGCACAGAGGAGAAGCAGAGGTCCCCTTTAACATATGCAAGTTATGTTATGAAAAAAAAAAGGAAGAATGAAGGTACGTTTTAGACTTTAGTTAGCTTAATAGCATTACTGTTCGTTGTACTAATTAAGAAACCAGTGACTTATTTGAGATGGACTAATTAAAGGAACCCTTATTCTGAGCAAGCATGTTTGTTGATCATAGAAAGAGGATGTCTGTTTTGGAAGTCTTTACCGGATCAGATGTTTGCATTTAAATTTCCCCTCTATAAATCAGTATGTTTTGGCAGAAAATGACGAGTGATAGGAGGATATCCTTGTTAAAATTCTATCACCACAATTTTTTACTAGTGTCAATAAGTATTCAATCAATGTACGCTTTGATTTTGCACTTTTTTAAATACAATCTGATTTATTGTATTCTATTAAATTTTGTTTTTTGTAGTAATCAATGCTTGAGCATTGGAGCATGGATCTCTCTTATTTTGAGAAAAACACCAATGAAGTTTTCACCATTCATAAGGCAATTACTGTTTCACATGACTATGGTTATGTACTTACTATGTTTGAGTGTTGTGTTGCAGAAGAAACCGGATCCAAATCTTTGTGGAGCGAAGAGGAAGGCTGTAACACCAGCTGCAGAAAGTGTTGGTGAACTTCCTTTTGCTGGTATAAAGAAGAAACCCAAGGAAGAATGGAGTTGTGCCCTATGTCAGGTTAGTGCTACAAGTGAGAGAGGTTTGAATGAACACCTTCAAGGCAGAAGGCACAAGGCCAAGGAAGCAGGATTGAGAGCCCAGAAGATGGCGAGGAATCCCAATAAAGCATCATTGCCAAAGGAAACCACAAAGACAGCTAAGGTAACCATCCCCACTGCAGGCTTAGAAATGGAGGCAAAAATCGAAGATGAATCACTTCAACTTAACAAGAGTGATAACTTTTCAAACAAGAAAATTGAGAATAAGGAAGAGAGAGGGAATAGAAACGATGTGCAATTAGAGCAGAAAAATCAGCAACTGGAGGACTTGAACAAAAGTATGGCAGAAGCAGTTCAGACAAAGGAGAGGACACCGGAGATTAAGATGAAAAAGAAATTTAAGTTCTGGTGTGAAATGTGCCAGATTGGAGCCTACTCTGAAATGGTGATGGAGGCTCATAAGAAAGGGAAGAAACACCTGGCTCGGCTTCAGAAATCTAGTCAAAACGGTGAAGCTGTACAGGCTGATAAGAAGGCAAAAGATTCAGAAGTTGCGGTTAAAGAAACTGAAGATTCAGAATTTGTGGCTGAAAGAGCAACTGATTCAGGACTCGCCGCAAGGGGAACAGACACAGAGAGAACAGAAACTACTGTTGCAAATGCAGATGAACAACGTCCACCTTCTACAATAACAATGGAGAAAGAAGGGGTGCATCAGTCAGAAATAATAAGCAACCAAGAGAAGATGAGCAAGTGAAACAACCATCCTGGAATCTTCAAAAAGTTAAATGTATCGTAGACATAGGTTTGGGGCTGTAAAGGAGTGTTGTTCTGTAGCATATTCGAACCCCTGTTTTTTCATTCGAGTCGTAAAATTGTGAGACGATGCCTGCAGATCATTCAAATCTGGAAACTCGGCAGATTAGATAGTCTCCTTGACAAGGTCTTTGGAATGAAATGTTCTTCATGCTGACGTGACCATAGACTCTTAAAACTGTTGTGTTATCCATTGCTGTAAGCTGTAGGTATTTATTTTTGCCGTAGGATTGTGTTTTCTTTTGAATTATTTTTTGTTTTTAAATTATTTTATTTTTTATATTTTTAAATTATAATGATGTGTTGATATTAAAAATAAATTTTTTAAAAAAATTAATATATATATTTTAAAAAAAAAAAACTTTGAAAAATAGATCTAAATCTCGGCATGGAGGTCCACTTTTGGAATGGTAATGTTCTTCATACCTCGTACCATGGCATCTAAACCCTTCACATGCTTTTTACAGTAAAACAGACGTGTGCGCTTGCGGTTGGTTGACTCTTTTGTCCTACCATCTACAGTGAATAAAACTTTTCTACGAAGTGAAAAGGCCCACCAATAAGTTCAACTCTGACATGTTTAGGGGCCACTAACCCGATAGTCAGCCATATGCAATCAAGTTTTTATTCTTCTTAAGAAAAATAAATTAGATATTGGTATCTTGTTTTTTATTTTTTAAAAATATTTTATCTATAAATTTAAAATTAATTATATATTAAATGTTTTTATCTAAAAAAAACATGTCAAATTAACTAAGATTATTTTAGGTCAACATACAACCCAGGCCAGTGGGCCTTTAAGTTCAGGCTCACGCTCGTGAGCTTTTTTCTCATTTAAAGAGACGGACAACATATTATTCATCTTCCAGTCTAGATCTGACCACCACTGTGGTAGTTGGAAAATCAAGATTATGAGTTTTTAACTCAAAAAATCTATTTTTCAACTATTGAAAGCCAAAAAACACACAAAAAGTCCAAGAACTTGTAGAAATCAATTTAGCAACCCAATAAACCCCCAAAAGGCTCAGTTACAAAATCAAACTAAATAGATTTTCTCATCCTCGACCTAGATCTTGTTTTTAGACAATATTAAGGTCTGAAATAACCACTATAAGACTCCCCTTCAAATGAAACTCATTGACACAAATTTAAATTATTTTGATGGGCGGAATAGGTGTAAATAGTGATTTTCTCTTTCGAAACCAAAATTCAGTAGTCCTCTCTCTCCCTCTCCTCTCATAGAAAAGAATTGAAAAATAAAGAAAATAAATTTTGATACTAAAATTAAATTTTTTTAAAACTAAAGGGATTAATAACCTATAAACCAAGAAATAGGAGGGACTAAAATAAATTTTTTGCATTAAACTCGAACATCTATGTTATATGTCATTTTCACTTTGAACCTTAAATTGAACCTTAATTGTATAAAAAATTTGAGAATTAAATTAATTTTTTTAAAAATCTAACTATTCAAGTACACAGTTATTTGTGAGAGAAACCATAAAAATGCTTTAGTGTTTAGTATTTGTTAGTGAATTGTTCTTCCACCGAAAGCAACAAATAATAATCTCCATTGATTGCACTCTCCATCTCCATTCATTCATGAAAGGAACTCGCTAACCACTATCGTTATGCATGGCTTGATGAATTGGTCCTTCGTCTAACCCCAGAGAACAGAGCAGGCCCCATCAACTCCATCTTTGAAGTTTGAAGGCATTTCCCTTCCTAACCAGCACAGGCCCCATAACGTACGAGAAAAGTAACTTCAATTCCAGCAGATCACAGACCTACCAATCTTGTCAAAATACAAACTGTTGGCTGTAGCAATTACAGCACCAAGATTCGAAGTCCACGTTTCTTTATGGAAATATGGGTGCTGCTGATAGGTTTTGAATACAGTAAAGGCGATGAAGATAATAAAATAAAATTATTTGAAAGTTTTTGTTGTGATTATGTTAGATAAATTTAAAATTATTTAAAGATTTATTATTGGAAAATATGTTCTTTGATCTTGAATAATTTTTTAAAGATTGAGATGTCGTAAATTATAAGTTGTTTAATTATTGGATTTTTAACGGTAATCCACACGAACCACAATTAAAAAATCTTTTAAATTCCTATTTAGAAAAAAGAGATTGTTATGCTTAGAATGCTAACTTTTTATTTTGTAATTTATGTAGATTTTTTATCTAACAGACAACCTTTTCACAATAAAAGGCATAACCTACTTATTATAAAAATATATAAAAAACCCTATAAATTAGTAAAATATCAATTCCCCTCTAAATAATATACATACATTAAATCAAGACAATTTTAAAAAATAACTCAACCAATTCCTTACTTGATTTTTCTAAGTTTTAAAAAATAATCTATATATTATTTATGTTCTAGTCCTTAATTTCTAAAATATATTTAATCAAGTCATACTTAATTAAATCATCACAGTTTAATTTCTGACTAATGGTTCTTAATGTGTGTGACCGATTAGATTCCTAATATATTATCCCAAATATATATCATAATTCTAATTAAATAAATTAAATAATTTAATTTATTATCAATTCAACAATTAATTTTTTTTTTGAAGATCAGATGCATCATCAAGAAAAGTCTCATGATCCCTAAAATATTAAAAAAGTCATTAATGTTTGACTTAACCTTTTAGTAACTGGTTTCTCGATGTAATTAATATTCTTTCATTAATAATGTTTTGATTTAACATTAAAGTATGAAGTATGTCTGTCATATTGAATCATGTTTGTTTTCTATATAATAATCATTGATTATTTAAATAAGATTTGAAATCCTTTTCAAATCTCATTCCACCTTGACCAAGTATTTCTCAGTCAATATTATTTGAGAACAGATATAATAATTTTTCTAATTTACGTAAGATGATGAATTCTTTTTTGATCACTTAAATACCTTTTATATAATTCATGTTATACCCAATGTATGCCCTTTTGTTATCTCGATTAAGATAATATGTAATATGATCAAAGCCTAACATTTTCTCTATAAGATAATTTAGTGATTTCAAGTTTAAGGATCACTTATACAATCATCACACGAGCCTTTCCATAGACATGAATAATCTCTCCATATGAAATTCTCACGCGAGTCAATTTACTATGCATGTTTAATGACAAATACTTACATATTAGTTCTAGATATCATTTATATCTTAACTTATAAGAATAAATGTTTTTTTTAATAAAAAACATAATATATATATATCGATCTCTACGACGCTAATAAATATCCATTATTTAAAAAACATCGACCACAAATATTTTTGAATCGATATTTTGATGTAATAAAAATCTTATAATAATAACAATTTTATAATTTACAAGATATTTTTGTCCCTGAAGTTTACCTTTCATCAAGTTTTTTAATCTAATATTATATAAATATTAAAAATAAATTAATTTTTTATTAATAATAAATATATATTAATATGAATATAATAATATCATTTCTATCCGGCAAAATCCAACAGCCACTGCCGGTCAAGAAAGTCGAATGATACAATAGTATAAGCCTATTCAACAACCAAGAACACGAGGCAAAGAAACAAAATTGATAGGAGCCCCACATCAATTAACCAAACCTAAAAGCAACTTCTTGAAATATTCCTGGCTCCTAGCTCTCCTTGTGACCAAACTGCAAGCATTATTTACAAAAACTAATAAAGAGATCTAATGAATTTAGCAAACACATTGATTTCTGAACAAAGGGCATCAATTTCTTCATTTCATCTATGTTAACAATATATGGAACTATCTTTTTTTTTTTTCCTTTACAAATAGAAACAGGAAAACGAGAATTAACCATAACAAGTTGAGGCAAGGGATACTTTTCCAGACTTGCCACAATACAGTACCTACAACTGGAATAATAAGAATGGACTCAAACCCTCAAAGCCACCTGATCTTGCCAAGTAATCTTCCTCTTCCCTGCCCTGCTGGATCCATTTCCAACATTCCTACAAGCTGATAACTTCCTTTCATTATGCATCTCATCACTAGCACCTCTCATCAAACTAATTTTTGGCTCCTCTGTTCTCAACATGTCACCGTTAACATGTTCTTCCTCTTCAGTCTGCAATGGAGTTAAATTATCATGTTGGCCCAAAATAGAAAGCAAATGCACGTGTTCAAAGCTCGGTAGTTAATAACAGTTAATAAATAATTACCGAAATTTCGTTCAAGTCAAAAATTGGAGTATTATTTTGAACAGTGGCTTCCTTGACACTGTAAGTCCTTTCCTTCTTGTTCAGGTCAGGAATTGTTGAGTTTAGCAATGCAACCTCCCTTCCAATGTGAGTCTTTTGCTTCTTGTTTAAGTCAAAAATTGGAGCAGGGTTTCGCAAAGTGGCTTCCCTTTCAATGTAAACCTTTCCTTTCTGGTTTAAATCAAAACGTGGAACTGGTGGTCTGAGAGAAGAATTATTTCCACAAGAGTTCTTCTCCTTTAGTTTTTTACTAGCAGTTACTAAGTTCTGTGGTTGCACAAAATTTTGCTCCATTGGGGGTTTCTGAGACTTGTTTTGTGTCAAGTACTTGTATCGTCGTCTCAAAAACCTACAATTCACAAGGTAAACACCACCCAAATTTCAACTTTAATATCTGATTACGAGTCTATGCAAATATAAAAGCATATAAAGGCAGAATACTTTACCTGACTTCAGCCATTAGGGTCAATTTTTTCTGTCTCATCATCTGCAATTTCCTTTTCTTGGCTTCTGTTTCCTGAGAAATGCTTAGGATTATAAATCCATCTATAAACAGTTCTATGTTGCAACCTAAGATGGAGAACTTAGAAGAACTACATATCAAGTAATTAAAAGAGAAACAAAAGGACCCAAAAAGGTTTTTCTGTTGAACATCCAAAGGGAAAGGTAGGGAACCCATAATATTGGGAATTATTCAACCGGACAGATAGGTAATAGGGGTAAAAGCATTTTTTTTTAATAAACCACACAAATCATCTGTGTGAAAACCAAAAATGCATACAAACACATGCCAGGGGATAAAATCAAAGAGATTAGACACTAAGAATTCATGAATTAAACCCAGAAACAGTTGCCAGATAACAAGTCAACTGATCTGTATGGATGCTGATTCAGGGCAAGAAACGTGCGAGATCATGAAAAGATACCAAAATAGCACAAAATCCACCCTCAGACAAGCCTTATAAAGCATTTGGCTTAATAAGCTGCAGGCTTAACCCTTCCCAGTATCTAGCTTAGGAAAGGCAAGATTCACATAAATACTGAAACAAATCAAAGACAAGTTCATTTCTCTTGTTATTCTCAATAATCTCAGCAACCAAAAGAGCATATGAACAAAACCCAACAAAGGAGATCTAACAAAACAGCAGATCTAACAGAAAACCCACAAAGAAATCAGAAAAGCTCGAAAACCCAGAAAAGCTACTACCTTGTATAACTCATCATAGTCCTGCATAAGACTCTGATGCTTGAGCATGATCCTTGGATCTTCATACATGGCAGCATATGAAGGAGGAGAAAAGTCCATCGCAGCAACAGCAGCTTTCATCTTCTTCATGATGAGAAAAGATAAAAACTAGCACCCAGAAACTAAAAGCAAAGAAGAGGCTTTGTATGTTTGATGGATAGGAGGAGAAAAATGAAAGGAGAAAGATGAGAAAGGTAGAAGAAATAAAAGGAAGGAAACAGGTTAGAGAGAGTTTTAATGAGAAAGGAGAAAGAGAAAGGGATGGGCAAGAAATAATAAAAGGAAAGATGAGATCGAGAAGGGTGAGGGTAGTGAAGAGAGATGAGAGATAGAGAGAGGAATGGGAAGGTTCTTGCTTTCCTGTTTTCCCTGTGAAACTCTGACCAAGACAAAGAAAACCCAAAGAAGCCCACATAATTCGGTGAAAAATATGTGTTCTTTTGAGACATGAGACAGTGATGAAGATGGGATTTTTTGGGGGGTTGCAGAAGGGTATTTCTGGCATACTGAATTATGGGTCTGTGAGGTGAGGTGGGTTTGGTTGGAGGACAACATTTGAAGACATCCCATTCGAAGACATCTTATGATATCCTTCTTTCTTCTCTCTTTTCTTTTTTGTTTTTCTTCTTCTAAACATGAATTTTGGTCCAGCTGGGCCATTGAAGAAAGAGAAAGAGAGAGTTGGGTGGTGTGGACTCTTCTTTGTTTTTGAGAATGGGTTGCGTGGAGTTTCCATGTTTCTTCCTTCTTTCTTATTTGGGTGGCTTTGTGTTTTTTAGCTTCTGTATAGAGAGAGAAAGAGAGGGTCTTTTGCGGTGTATTTTTACCCTCTTTCCCCCCCTCCTAGTGAGAGAAAGAGACAGAGAGAGAATGGGTTGGGCTGAAAAAGCAAAGCAAATAGATAAATGGGATGATGCTGTTTTTCTGCTGTGCTGCTGCTGCAGTTATTGCTTGTACCTTATTCTTAGGCTTCGGATTGCGGTCATCTCTCTCTCTCTCTCTCTCTCTCTCTCTGTGAGAGATGAGAGATGCTTTTCATTTCCCCATTATTAATTTCATACACGCACACCATGCTTTTACTCACATGCCCCTTCAAAGTTCCTTTGTTGTCATTTGTCAAGGATTCCTTCCTTCTCCCCCCCTTCTTCCTGTTTTTCCTCCCACACGGCCTGCCAGGATCCTGCTGTCAAGAAGTAAAGAAAGAGTAAAACCCCAATTTTGGCTTCAAGCCAGAAACAAATTTCCCAGGGTCAATCTCTCATCAATTTTCAAGCCCGCTGATATAAACTGCGTTAAAAAATGAAGTTCCTGCAGGGACAAACTAATAGTAATTCTGAAAAATCTATTTCTTATGAACACCAACCTTCCTAGATTTGTGATGCACACCATCCTACCGGCCTAGCCATTGGCCAACTTGCATTTGACAAAGAGCAGAACATGGCCTTTGATAATTGCAACTAGAGGCAGGCTCCATGGAAAAGAGGTTGAAATGATGCTATGCTAGATTTCCACTTGAACATAACATTTTCTTTCTCTATATTAAATCAACAATCATGTGATGGCCACTCCAAAAATAAATGATGACCACATCCTTTCCATGATAGTGTGCCCATTTCAAACTTGAACGCCACCCACCATTGAAGAACTCTAACAAACATGCACAGGTCACACGGCTGCTTTGGATGCTAGAGAAGCTAAATTTACCAGCAGGGCTAGAAAAGAAAGAAAGAGTAAAAACTGCATCTGGGCTTCGATTAGTTCCCTCCTGTTACAATTTTGTCGTTGGCCAGATTACTTTTTTTACCTCTTAAAAAATCATGATCCATAGGGAGATTGACATTGGAAGATGAGGGCTACTGTTGGCTGTATTATCTGTTTAAAGAATTGACAGGCGATGAGGTCTCTCTCTGTTGCCCTTTTCTTCGTCTTTCCTATTGGCCCTCTTCATTTAACATTTGTAGCAACTAGCAACGTTGTTGTTGAGTGAACCTCCAATCTATATTCTATATACCCCTAACCCCAGGCCATGGATTTGTTTAGTTTTAATGAACTTTTTTAAAATTTGTTTTTTATTTACTTGTATGGTATTATATATGTATATATAAATAATATTTTTAAAAAAAATATTAAGGATTATACAAAAAAAAATACTTGGTAATATTATTAAAAAAATATTATAATCTTATTCAAAAACAATATGAAATTTAAATGGTATTTAATAAAATAATATCCTAAAAAAATGTTATAATCTTATTTAAAAACAAAATAAAAACTGAATTGTATTTAATAGGTAAGATTGTGGACTAGTAAGACTAAGCTCGCTTGCTTTTTTTTTTTTTTTTTTTTGCTTGGTTTAAGGGGTGAATTACATGTCACCAACTATTTTTTTTTTTAAGAAAATGACGCTTCATCTACTTGTCTAGATTTTGAACACCAGAGAGGTAACCAGAAAATTAGGGCGGAGTCTATTTAATTAAAAAAACATTTTCAATCTATTTTCACAAAAAAAAACCCTAATAAACATCATTACAATGTTAATAAACTAATTTCTCAACTTCAAAACCCCTAAATTGGACCCAAAAATAAAATAAAATTGAAAAAATTCTCTCAATCTCGATCTCCTTTTTCCGATGAGATGAAGGGTAAGAAACACCTCAAATGAACTTCTCTCGTCAAATGAAACTCATTGACACTAAAAATAATTTTTTTCATGGAATATAGTCAACCGAGAATTTTTTTTCTCTGCCTTTTCATTTTCTAATGATTTTATTTCTTTTTTCTCAAATTTAGCGACTGAAACGTGAATAAAATAAAGTTTTGTATCAAAAAATAAAATTCCAAAACTAAAGGGGCCTAAAACAAAGTCAATGAACAATATAGGGACTAAAAATAATTTTTTAATGCAAATTTAGAATGGGCCACCCTGATGTTTTTCTTTGTTTGGTCCTTATTCTTTTAATTACGTCTTAATGCTACAAATTAAAACCATATCTCATGAAATTGATTTATAATCGAACTCTACAATCTCATCAAAACCTTTATATCTCAAAGAAATATAAAAAAACATAATTATTAATTGAAAAACACATAAAATAGAGCATATAAAAATAAAATTAATTCACCATTTTAGTTTGGAGAGAGCTATTATGCACGTCTATTGTTGAAAATAACTACGCTTTTTAAGTTTTTTTTTTTATTTACTATACTTGTAATATGATGTATTTTACTTGAATTAAGTCAAAGGGCTTGAAAATCAAAATACAGAAGGTGGTCTCATCTTCGCCCAATACTTTATTGTTGACATGGTTTTTTCTTTTCTTTTCAAAGTAGTATAACTTAAATTATATAGAGGTTTCGACATGTATAAATTCAAAGACAAAAGTAAAAAAAAGAAGCCTTGTGATTCATAGACCTATTTGTGAAGCAACAAGGGGCCAACGATCTCAAATTCATGTAGGGTTTAAAAATGCAAAAGCTAGCTATTAGTTAACAAAGCAAGTTGCCAAATTAGCTAGAGCCATATAGCCAGCAAATGTCAATGAACTACATAATACCAAAGTTTTTAAATCCAATCCAGTAGTCGACCCGATATAATGATCGGGTCACGGGTCAGATGGGTTGACTCGGGTCAATCTAAAAAAAATCAGGTAAAAGCCAGTTCTTAGACCTTTGGCATTTTATCTATAGGCGCACACAAAATTCAAACCAGTGGAGTAGTGGACCACTGAAAAAGAAAGAAAAAAGCTCATGGACCACAAAATTCAAAATGCACGGTCTTTGTCTCTCTCTCTCTCTCCCCCTAGTTTTTTGTGCCCAACCACAGCGCCTGCGTTTCTCTTTCATGGACGCCTCTTCCTCTCATCTCTAGGCTGCTCTTGCTGACTCTTCCCTTGCAAACGGTTCCCCTACCAGAGAAGAGTACTTCTCAACCAACAGAGAAAAGGCGGATTCCGGTCCGGCATCCCGTATAGGGCGGGTTGGAGTTGTTCTCTTTTTGAAAGAGAGTAGGGCCTTGGCTGAGCCTGAGTTTGTTCGTTCTGTGTACGAGGTTGGCTTGCTTTGTGGTGCTGTTGATACCCTGCTTAGCTGAATAACTGATTGACGGCGGAATGGTAAGCTTCTTTATTCACCTGCACTCGTTCCCACCAGCCAAGCGACTTAAATGCAGCTGCAGACACCTGCAAATTTATATATATTAAAAAAAAGGTTGGGTATCAATCGGGTTTACCCGGGTCGCCCGAGTTCCGGGTCGATCGGGTTTCGTCGGGCCAACTCCCAGGTGGGTTTTTACTTAGACCCGGACCGGTCCCAGGCCCGGGTCGACCCGCCAGGCCAGTCCGGGTTTCAAAACTATATATATATATTAAAAAAAAGGTTGGGTATCAGCCGAGTTTACTCGGGTCGCCCGGGTTCTGGGTCGATCGGGTTTCGTCGGGCTAACTTCCAGGTGGGTTTTTACTTAGACCCGGACCGGTCCCAGGCCTGGGTCGACCTGCCGGGTTGGTCTAGGTTTCAAAACTATACATAATACTTCAATTTAAATTAATATTTGATATTTATTTATTTATTACATGGGCTCTCCAACATCCAATGAGCTTGTACAGGCTTCTTGTAAGAGATGTGCCCAGCAATGAAGCATAAGTTAATTGGTCTACGAACAGAAAGTCAAGGTAGCCACTTTTCCATGATCCAATGAGCTTGAAGTCTTCTCATGTGTTGAATACATCAACGCGAACCATGGACCACTCAAGTGGTTATGACTGCTCCACCCAGGGGCGGAGCTAGAATTATTTGTTAGGGGGGCCATAATTAATATAATAAAATATAATATTTATTTTACTTTATTGTACATGAGTTGTAAAAAAAACCTGTATAATTTAGTTTTATTCAAATAACTTACTATAAACATATAATGATATTTGTATAAGGTAAAAGGTTCGAAGAAATACCAAATTGAATCAAAGCAACGAAGTTAATTTCATCTTCATAATATATTCATCACTTTAATGTTATTGGTCTTTATATCTATCAAATATAAACATACAAAGTATATAAGAAACATTAGCTAAAACGAAACATTATTTATGTTCGATAAACTTTGAAATAAAGAAAAAAATAATAAAGAACTATTCTCACTAATTAACGCGGGTTCTTTGTAAACTGAGGCGCATTGGAGTTGCTCAACCATAACTTTAACATTACACATTGGAATTGGTTCACTAGGCTGCGAGTTATCAATATTGTTTTTGAAAAAAAAATCAAATTCTTCTTATTTTGTTCATGGTTCAACCTAAAATCAAATCATATATCGTAAGAAAAAATTGATAATTTTGATGATTCTGCTAAAAACAAAACATAAAAAAAATCAAAGTATAATCAAAACAAACCAATAAAATATATCTAATTAATTAACAAAAAAACACTATAACAAGAATTCAAAAAACAATTGGTAAAATTAGCAGATCTGAGAAAAAAATGAAGCAAAAATGGTAAAATTATAAAAAAAAACCTCATCAAATTATTAACAATCTCAAAACAAAATAAAAATAGATTTTAAATTTAAGTTACCTTGTTTTGTTTGATGAAAAATAAATTAATTGATGGCTCTGCTTCAATCTTTTCGTTGAAAATTTTTACTTATGATTTATATTTATATTTTTTTTGACCGACTGTAGAATTTATTGCGCAAAGTAATGATTTTATATTTATAGGATTTATATTAGGGCTACGTAAATTAATTTTAAAAAAATCAAATTGAAAAATCACACTTAATTACAGTAAAAAAACTCACCTTCATAGAATAAAAAACCTCCTCCACACTTAATTACCTAATAATATATATATATATATATATTTTAGGGGGGCTCGGGCCCCTGCTTGCCCCCCCTTCCTTCCGCCCCTGGCTCAACCGAGCTGACCATCAGAGAATATCCATCCACCTTCCATGTATTCACATCATAAAACATTAGCTTACTCGTTGGGGTTGGACTTTCTGTATGTATTTTGTTTATTTTTGTTTTTTAAAATTGTTTTTTTTTTAAAATTAATTTTTTTTATATTTTTAGATTGATTTGATATGCTGTTATTAAAAATAAATTTTTTTAAAATAAAAAAATATTATTTTAATACTTTAAAAATAAACATTCCCTTACCATTGGGCTTGGGTTTGGACCAAGTTAAGAACTTAGCCGCTACTGCGTGTTTATCACCATTATCTTAACGGGCTGGGTTGCTTCTGTTGGGACCCAGTATTGTCTTTTTCTTCTTTATAATACAAAGCAAAACGAACTGTTACAAACAACTGTAAACATCCCCAGCTGCCATTGCATCTGCAAATCAAACTGGGCCAATCAGTTCATCCTGAAGAAACTGATTGCCGAATTAATTAAGTAATACTCTAAAGGTGCTTTCCCCACGCCTTTTAATTTAATTGTACTTGTATATAATAATAATAATAATAATAATTATATATTTTTTTGTTTTTTTTTTGTTTTTTTCAGTTTTTTTATTTATCTTTTTGTTTTTTATACCTTTATGGATTTTTTTTTTGCTTTTTTTTTAAATGAATTTTTTTTTTGTTTAATTTAGTTTGTTAATGGTAATTTTTTTTTATTTATTTATCAGACTTTCATGACACGAA
>Ga0307517_10007404_pt1 | contig 16001 bp, 13 predicted proteins | sample 23_EM_MG_FD_194515 | JGI IMG/M metagenome (GOLD analysis project Ga0307517, IMG submission 194515) | Populus trichocarpa ectomycorrhiza microbial communities from riparian zone in the Pacific Northwest, United States - 23_EM | ecosystem: Host-associated > Plants > Roots > Unclassified | place... | reverse complement strand
CTTTAGTATGTTTCCCTTTTTCTTTTAAAAAAAAAATGTTCATGATCTCATATTTTCATGAAAACCTTTTGGAAATCAAGGTTTTAGTACAAAAAAAGAAATCAAATTCAAGTTCTGAAAATTCAAATGATCTCTTAGAAATGTGGCTGCACTCCTAAAAAAAAAACTAAAAAGTAACCCAAACACCATGAGTTTTAGCTGAATGAATAATGAGAAACTATTTTGCATATTTGCATAAAAGAAAGCAAATACTACTGATTGTGAATACACGCGTTTGAAATGAGAAAAGACCATCTTTAATAGTCCTTTCATAACACTAAAAAAAAATCCCTTACACCCCTTTTGAGCCTCATGCAATTTTCTTGAAGTATAATCGTGGTTAGGATCACACCCCATCCTAGGGGCAAGTGCAAGAAACACAAAAAATCCCTAATGATTAAAGGTGCTCAAACAAAGGAACCAAATGATTTTAGCAAACCACAAAAAATAACTAATATGATGATTGATACGATTCGCACAACAAAAAAACAATAAGAATCGGATTCTGACATAAAATGCTCAATTGTCCAATTTCACGGCAATAGTCAAAATTCTCTCCTAACATGTTGTCAATTAGAGTTCAGGAAGACATTTCAATACTGGTCAACAAAAGTTGTATGAATTTTGTTATTTACTTTCTTTTGACTTGCGGACTTCTTATTTGGCTAGGATTCTTTTCATACAAGGATGTGGAGCTAGTTTTGAGAATTTCCTAATCTTGCAAGGATATTAAACGCGCAACAACATAGTTTACTAGGTCACCATACTTGGTCTTTCTTTCTTCCAGCTGCCCATCTTTTTCTCTCAATTGTTGGTTCAGAGAGGCCTTTATCTGCATCTTTCAGGAGCTGGTCTTCCAAGAATTCTTGATGGCTTTTGTTGTTGCCGAGCTCAATCCTTTGGTCTTCCCCATTGCTAACATTTTTTCGTTTGGGTTTAATAGCAATGGGTGGCCTATCTTCCACCTCGCTGATGCAAACCTCTTGATCACGTTGATGCGTACCTCGTGATCTCGTGGTTACGCAACCCACACGCAAAAACACCAATTCTTGGAAATAAGAAACGGAAAACCCCCACCCAATGAATATTGATTCGCGAACGAGAAGTATAAGGACGTACGTCATGAAGCCAATTGTTCTTTGATAAGTCATTTTCAGTTCTTTAGAGAACCATGGAAGAGGGATTATCCCACCATGACACACACACAAAGTGCGGCAAACAAGAAGTTTTATTAATCTGAATTGTCTAACTCTAGATTTAAATAAACCCTAATGGACCCCTCTTAGGTGGACTTATATGAGGCCCACTTACAATAGACCCAAATAGGTAATAATAACTCAAAGACTAAGAAGAAAATAATAAAAATCCAAAAATTACTATCCCTAAATATGCTAGAATCAGATTTGTCACTGTTAAGAAGTCCTAAATAAACTAGGAAGTCATCACTAAAGATATAATTAATTCTGAAGTCTTCTTTCCATATTGTAGTTAGGATGAATAAAGAATCCTTATAAGAAAAGGATTCTGAAATATTTATGAATCCTTACCATACTTAAAAAATCTATTGCAGCCCATTAACGATCTTTGTAGAACTAGGAGATTTCCAAAACAAGTTGTCACATACTTTTAGGAAAAGAATTCTAGTCAAATAGGAAGTCTAAAAGTCAAAAGTAAATAACAAAATTCGTACAACCTCTATTTACTAGTATTTTGATGCTTTCTCGAGTTCCGATTGACCTGATATTTTAACGCAAGGTAGAAAAACATGTCAGGAGACGCCACATAAAATTTTAGGTCCATCCAACGGTCGGATTGAGAATTATGATTGTTATCGTAAAACTGTATAGTTGCACATTTTACATCAAAATCCGAATTTGACCTTGCCTGGATCGTATCACATGTGGTCAAGCAACCCCCAACAAAGATTATACCTCCCTAAGAAAGCCAAGAATCTGGTTTGCGAAGTGTGACACAATGAAAGGCTGTCCCAAGACACCAACAATATTGAAATTGAAACGATTGACGCCACAAGGTCTTATACTTTTATAAGTCAAATTTGATCTTTGTCCCAGCAAAGATAACGTGTTGCATGCAAAACACGTTTATTTCATAAATTCATCATGTTCTACTTTTCAACATACAAAAAACTCATATAATGTTTCAAATAACCCACTTACAAAATTGACCCAAATAAATAATAATAGACCAAAGACTAAGAAGAAAATAATAAAAATAATAAAAATCCAAAATTAATATCCTAGATATGCTAGAGCGAGATTTGCCACCCATAATAAGTTCCAAATAGACTAGAAAATCTAATCTGAATGTGGAATTGATTCTAAAGTCCTTTTGCCTTGTTGTGCTCAGTTTTCTTGTTTTACATGGGTAATTAATAAAGAAAATCTCCTTCTTTTATACCTGTCAATTTAGTTTCCTTCCTAGACTAAGATAATCATTAATTAATCTTTCCTAGTTTAGGAAATCATATATGGCAGCCCCCCTAGAATCCTTGGCTAACTAGGAAACTTCCTCCTTTGTTGATAAAATTCTCCTAAGTAATAGGTAAAATAATGAACAAAATTTCCTTGAATTTTAGGAGAATAGTTTGTTGATTTAAGTCCTTGTAGTATTAGAAAATCAATCCCAAATAAATCTAATCTGATCCTCACATCTTAATTTGCCCATGCCAACTTTGAAACCCATGTGGCCCAAACCCATATTCATTAATAGGGCCCAAACCAAACCCAAAATATACTCCAAATAAACTTTCTATGCTGCACAAAAATATCTCATGCATAACCTATCCTGACGTGGCCGAATTACCCACCAAAAGAATTAGTGATGCGAAACCTCATGATCACATGGTCACGCAACCCACAATCCAGATTGAGATCTGATCCCGGAAAGCTGAAATAGGTCTGATAGGAGTGTGACACAATGAAAACCTGCACCAAGTCACCAACACTATTGGAATGATGCCACGAAGCCAGTTAATCTTTTATAAGTTAGATTCAGTTCATTCAAGAACTGAAGAATGTAAGAATCACTCTCACACGTTAAAACTAAAATATTCAGAAGTAATATTCATCAATCACTGCTGAAATTTTTGGTACATGTGTTTAAATAGTTCTTAAAAATTAACCCTAATGTATCTACCCTAGTGGGCTGAACTTACCCATATACAAAACTAACCTAAAAACCCTAAATTGAAAAGCCAATAGCCTGATCCAATCAAGCCTTAGATCCTAACTAAAAAACAAGTATTAATTAAGCCCAAACATGAAAGAAAGTAGTAAAAATAACTAATCTGTAATTAAATACCACTAGCCTTTTGTTTCTTGTGCAGCTAGGATGAATAAAGAATTCTTATAAGAAAAGGATTCTGGAACATTAATGAATCGTTGCCACTCTTGAAAATTATGTTTCAGATCATTAAAGATTCTTGTTGAACAAGGAAATTCCCAAAACAAGCTGTCACATCCTTTTTGAAATATGATCCTTGCCAAATAGGAAGTCCACAGGTTAAAAGGAAATAAATAATAAAATTCATTCAACTTGTATCGCAAGTCCCTATATCGCAAGTCCTTTTAAACTCTGATTCACCTAAAAAGTTACCCCAATATAAACAAATACCTTTGGAATCTTCTGGTAAAGTTGCAGCTCGATCCAACGGTTGGATTTGGAGTTATGCTCAATAGAGTAAACCTGGACGGTAGAAAATTTTACGCCAAAATCTGAATCTAACCTTGCTTAGGTCGTACCACAAGGCTGAACTATATCAATTGGGCTGGACCCATCATCCATAAGAACCTTGATCTGACCGAATGCATCCCTATGTAAAGACTTATCATGAAAAACCCAAGGCTGAACGATATACTGAATCATATCCACAACCAATCTCAAACGCAACCGAATGCTTACTATTAGGAATCCAAGGCTGAACCTGAATCATATAATTCCCTCTCTCTTCAAGAAGATTCGCCCTCGAATCTTGAATAGGATTAGTAGTGATTTCATTAGCCTCTTGTTTAAGCCTTCAAAATTCTCTTATTGGTAACGCCTTTCTCCAACAACACTGTATCGAAGTAGTGACTTATAAGAATTTCAAATAAGCACGTCGTACTAACCACTTGCGCATATACTTTTGAGTAATAACCACAGCAACCCTCCTTCGTCTTTCATTCTTTTAGCGTTGTACCTCCTTTTCCCATGAAGCTTGAAGATCATAGAATAATCTTCTACTTATAAACTTCTCGTTCTAAAACGCCCAAACCATGGCCTAGTTTTTTGCATCCTTGAGCTAGAATCCTCCTTCGTTCCCTCTCCCTTACTGAATACATGACACAAATAGAAAAATAAAAAAAAAACAAGAAGAAAAAGATGAAGACACAATAATAATAGAGTTTACGACAGAAATAACATTGATTTAGACTCGAAATTGCAAATCTAACTTTTATTTGGACCAGAATTAATCAAAAACAAACAGATGTGAAAGTGATGAAAATGACTCAAACAACAACCAATTATCTCAAATATGATGATAATATACTGTTAGGAACGAAATCAACAGAAACAAAACAAGTTTTGAAAGCTAACGCAAAACATACCCGTTACGGCAAGACAAAACCCGATTCTGGAACTTAAAGAAATGTATATCTAAATAACCTCAAATTTAATATAATTTTCGATAGGATCCCCAGTAAACAGAATATAAATTTTGAGTTGATTCTGAATTTAGAACCTAGGCCCAACAATGTCCACATGACGTGAAACTTGATATTTAGCGCGATTTCACACTATATACCAGAATATCAATTTTGAGTTAATTATAATAAGTTTTGATATGCTGCTGCGAAACATATGTATTAAAGATTGGCTTATCCCAAATAACGTTTTTTGATTACTTCCTCTCTTCTTCTTTTCTACTCTAATTAGAACACAAAAAACCATATAATAATAAGAATAAACACAAGAAAAAAAACAAATACTGACCTGAAACAAAAAGAAGACGAGGAGAAACTGACACGAAACAAATAGTTAATGAAAACTAAAAGGATATAACCTGATTTTGGAGCCTAGCTCGGATACCAACTAATACAAACCTTTTGATCACGCGATCAAGCAGCCCCTAACGAAGATGATACTTCCCCAAGAAAGTCGAGAATCAGGTTTGCGAAGTGTGACACAATGAAAACCTGTTCGAAGGCACCCACATTATTGGAATTGAAATGAATGATGCCACAAGGTTAGTTATACCTTGATAAGTCAGATTTGATCTTTGTCCCATCAAAGATAACGTGTTGCACCACGCAAAACACATGTTTATTTCATAAATTCACCATGTTCTGCTTTTCAGCATACATAAAACTTATATAATGTTTTAAATAACCCTAATGGATCCCATATGTGGGTTGATTTGAGCCAACTTATAAAATTGACCCAAATAGGTAATAATAAACTAAATGTTTTGTTCTTTCATCCCTTGGAGCTTCTTAGATAAACCACCATTCCTCCACATTGAGTAATTAGGGATAACTAAGGACTCCTTTTGATGCTTCTCCTTGTAGACTAAAACAGGTCGCCCCCTATCACTTCTGATGGTGTCTAACTTGGCAAAAAAATTAGCCCTTTTAAATAGATCGGTATATTATGCCAACCCTTATGTTCTTGGCACGTACTGTACTCCTCCAAACTATCTAGCTACCAATGGGGGAGAGTAGCTAATATAAACAATCAAGCCAATTAGTGGAACCCATGCTTTGTCACCATAACTCATAAGATGAGTCGAGCTGCTTACCCTTGGATCTTTCCATATGAAATTACTATGAAGAAGTGCTTGGTACTTCTTTACCCATGCCTTTTCATCCAGGTTATTATGCTCTTCATAACCAACCCAGGAGGCATGATGAACCACCAGAAATTGTTAAAGACTTCTCTTGATGTCTCCAAGTGGCTGACTATCCACATGAATAATAGAGGAATATAACACAACATTGCTCATTTACCGTGCAACCTATACTGGTTTAGAGATAGGAAAGTTTCAGCCAAGATAGCTGAAGTGGGGTTATTCTTTGCCTGTTCATACTCAATGAAGGCGTTAGCAGCGTTAATGCTGATAATCCTAGCGACTTCTAAGCAGAACAGAACTAGCCCAAAAATGGTGAAAGCAACTATTTAATACCTTTCTTCGCCCAGCTTTCCTTTTTCTTTATTTGTCTTCAGTTTATTCTCAATCATCTTCCACTTAAACCCTCCATTAGACATCCTGTATTGATCAACTTGGTTTAGATGCAGTAGTTTTGCAACCGTTGCAATTGTACTATCAATTCTTTGTCTGAAATATATTTTATGAGGGTCATTTGGGGAATTCAAGATCTGGGCATACTCTTCAATGGTAGGGGTTATATCAACATCTCTAAAGGTAAAACATCTGCAGTTTAGATCCTAGAAGTGCATCGAAGATTTGACTACTGAAATCTAAATTGGGATCCTTATCAAATAAGCAATTCTCTCATACTTTTTCTCAAACATATTCTTATCTAAGTACCCTAGAATTAGCATTAGCTTTTTTATGTTGTCTATAGAGCAATTGGTATTTTGATTATATGTATTAATTCCTCAACCTTAGTTCTTGGGCAATCCCCTTCAACTAGTTGTATCATCTTAGATCTTTCCTTGTATTCCAAAAAGGTCACAGAAGTCATGGTCTTAGCTTAGAAATCATGCAGAGCTCAGGATTTTAATCAGGTTTACGTTGATGCCAAATGAATTATTAAATAGTTTGTACTCTAAAGGCAGGTTCAAGGTCATTATATGAGGGGTAGACTTTTCTGCCTGGTCTCAAAAAGATCTATGAGTTGCCTAGTGACTACCTTACGTGAAGGCGATATGGGAGCTTACAAGGAATGATTAGGGCACGGTGTGACCGTCATTACCGAGAAAACACTCAGCTCATAGTTGGATGTTTCACAAATCTAAACCTTGACTAAAAGTCATGAGGCAGACCGCTACTCCTCACCTAACCTAAAAATGAGTTTATTCATAAAATTAATCCATACATGATGTATTTATGCATGAACATGAAGTAAAAATGCTAAAGTCGTAAAAAATACGTGCTAAAATTAAATTAAATAGACCAACAAAAGTACACAGACAAACAAGCAAACAAGCAAAGCTTAGTTTGACCAGACAAGGTGGTCCCTAGTGGAGTCATCATACTATCGCAGGGGCTACGTCGGGACTGGAGCGTTTTGAAATGAAAGCCTCCTGAGAGGTATGTTGTTGGAAGGGAAAAGGTTTTGAGTTTAATCATAAAATTATTATTAATGTTCAAGAATTACCACCTGGTATTATGATTACTAGGAAACCTATGGTCTGCGAGACTCCGAGAAAGGTATTGATGCATTACTCTAGTACACCATACCTAAGATAAGTTGCATTGTTGTTTGATTGTTTTTCTAGGTCGAGTTTCTATCTGTTGGTCTTCTTCTAAGGTCTAAGGCAGATCTCCCTTCGTGAGAGAATCTTTATTTCATTAGGTTTAATCCTAATCATTCTAAAATTCAAATTTTAGCATTGTATTTATTTTACACTTTGTATCTTTAATATCTGAGGGTGTACTATATTATGTATCTTTACACCCTCAAATATTAAAGTCTACATCCAAACCCTAATATAAAAATGAATAAAATGATTGGTAAAGAGTTTTTGATGTTTTGGACAAATCTTAACGGATAATCATAAACTGGTTATAATATCCATTTTTTTTGCTTTTTTAAAACATGAGAAAGATGCAATTCTTTTGTTTTTGAAAATATGCTTAGAAAACTCTTTAGGATCTGCCCTTATACATGAAAACAAAATATTTTTTTTAAAGGGGAAATTAATTTAAAAGTTTTGTTATTTTTTTAAATTTTTTTAAATTTTTTTAGGAAGTATTTCGAAGAAAACCAAGTATTTTGATATTGGATATGTATCTTAGAGTGTAAAAAAATATAGCCTAATATTAAACAAAATTGGTAAAAAAACAAGCGAAAAAATCAGAAATATTTTGAAATGATCTTTGGAATTTTTTTTATATTTTTTAATAATATGACATCATCATCATGTAAATGTATTGGGCTGGGCCAGCCTAGATATACGGGTTGAGACCATCCTGGATGGGTCGGTGATGTAAAGGTGTGGGATCGATATCGCCCAAAAAGGGGTTGGGCCGATGTTAGCCCAACATATCTGGTCTCCTTTTTTTTGTTTTTTTTGCTGGGTTGGCTGGGCCCAACCATCCGGGCCGGACTGAAACAGGTCCAGCCCATGGTCCGCATGATTGCTGGCCTGACCCAACAACCATGTTAATTATTTTTGTTGTTGCATGCAGTACGAATTCTGCATGCAACAACTATAGAAAGGATTAAGAAGAATAAAGGAGAAGAGAGTGGAAGGCTACCTGGGCTAGAGAGGAGTTGTTGGTTTGGGAAGTCGATGTGAAGCTGGTGGCAGTGTCCGTGGAGGAGTCAGTACTACTGATGCGAACCTCGTGATCACGTGGTCACGCAACCCACACGCAAAGACACCAATTCCTGGAAAACCAAGTAAATCAGGTTTGATATGAGTGTGACACAAAGATAACTTGTACCTAGGCACGAGCACTATTGGAAACGGAGACCCCCACCCAATGAATATTGATTCGCGAACGAGAAGTATAAGGATGACGTCACGAAAACAGTTGTTCTTCGATAAGTCGTTTTCAGTTCTTTAGAGAACCAAGGAAGGGAGATTATCCCACTAACACACACTAAGTGCAGCAAAGAAGTTTATTGATCTGAAAATTGCGTAACCTTACATGTTTGGTTATGCCGTTATTTATACTGACTTTAGACTTAAAGAAACCCTAATGGACTCCCCTTAGGCGGACTTATATGAAGCCCACTTACAATTGACCTAAATAAGTAATAATAACCCAAAAACTAAGAAGAAAATAATACAAATCTGAAAATTACCATCCCAAATATGCTAGAATCAGATTTGTCACCATTAAGAAGTCCCAAATAGACTAGAAAATCTGATTTGAAGGTAGAATTTATTCTGAAGTTTTCTTTCCTTTTTGTAGCTAGGAATCCTTGTAAGAAAAGGATTCTGAAATAATTATGAATCCTTGCCACTTGGAAACTATGTTGCAGCCCATTAAAGATCTTTGTAGAATTAGTAGATTTCCAAAATAAGCTGCCACATTCTTTTAGGAAAAGAATCCTAGCCAAATAAGAAGTCCACAAGTCAAAAGGAAGTAAATAACAAAATTCGTACAGCCTCTGTTGACCCGTGTTTCGATGCCTTCCTGAATTCCGATTGACCTAAAATTTTAAAGAAAGGTAGGAAAACATGTCAGGAGACTCCACGTAAACTTTCAGCTCGATCCAACAGTCAGATTGAGAATTATGACTATTTCCGTAAAACTGGATAGTTGCACATTTTACGTCAAAATTTGAATTTGACCTTTCCTGGATCGTATCAACTACTGTTGCTGCTACCGGTGCTGAAGAAAGAAGAAACCAAAATTGAAGGAAGAGAGAAGTAGTCAGTGGAGATGAAGCTGCGTGGTGGCGCTGATGGAGGGATTGAAGGATGGCGTTGATTGTGAGAGGAAGAAAGAAGTTGGCAAAGGAAGAAGGGGAAGTTGGTAGAGAAGAGAGAGATGCTGGCAGTGGGTCCTCCTGATGTGAGGTGGTCTGCTGGTGGTTATGCTAGTGACTTGTGGTGGAGTTAGTTGTGGACAAGCTGGTGGTGATGACGTTTGGTGGCTGGAATGGCGGAGGGAGAGCGAGAGATAAATGGGGAAAAAAAAACTTGGGGGAGAAAGGTAGTTCTTTTCAATTTTTGCACCCCATTTTCTTCCGCTTCAGGCTATGAAATTCACCTCTATTTATATAGGGGGTGGAAGAGGGACACTTTGGAAGAGGGACACTTTGTCTCTTGCGGTGCCAAATCTTAATCTTTGGTTTCACCCGAAAAGATCCTAACCGTTGACTTAAAGTAGCCATCATGGGCTATCATATTTGTTCTGGTAATTGGTTGGTTGGGTTGGCTACTTTGGGGCAGTAGCCTCGATCATCCATTGTGGATCCCACTGGCGTGTAGTAAGGTGTTAGGTTATCATTTTCATGTAACTTTTGTTCAATTTTGTGGAGAGATAAAGTATAAAGTGCCTCAGGAAGGAGGCAACTCGTGCAGCCTCTCTATAGAAGAAGATGGACAGTAAACCCCAAAACATCATCGTTTTGGTCTTTTTTTCATTTTAGTCCTTCAATTTCTAATTTCTCTCAATTACACCTTAGATTGGCTTCAAACTTTCAATTTTGCCCCAACAAACTTGATAGGAGTGTGACACAAAAATGTACTTAGGAACCAGCACTATTGCAAACGGAAAACCCCCACCAACGAATATTGATTCGCGAAGGAGAAGTATAAGGATGACGCCACGAAGCCAGTTGTTCTTCGAGAAGTCGTTTTCAACTCTTTAGAGAACCAAGGAAAGGAGATTATCTCACCAACTCACACACACAAAGTGCGGCAAACAAGAAGTTTTATTATTCTGAATATTGCGTAACCTTACATATTTGGTTATGCTTTTATTTATACTGACTCTAGACTTAAAGAAACCTTAATGGACCCTCCTTAGGTGGACTTATATGAAACCCACTTACAATTGACCCAAATAAGTAATAATAACGCAAAAAATAAGAAGAAAATAATAAAAATTCTAAAATTATCATCCTAAATATGCTAGAATTAAATTTGTCATCCTTATGAAGTCCCAAATAAATTAGGAGAAATCTAATTTGAAAAATTTGTCTTCCTGCCCCCTTTGATGTGCTTGATTAGCTTGGATTTCCTTGTTTAACTTGGACAGATAAGAAAATAAATTTCCTCCTTTGTTGCTGATTTAATTACTTTCCATCCTAAGTTAGGAAAAACATTAAATAATCCTCCCCTCTTTAAGAATAAGATCTGGCCAACTTCCTTACTTAATTAGGAGAACAAATTGCTGACTTTCTATCCTTGTAGCATTAGGAAAAAAAAAAGCCTAACAAGGCTGGTATGGGGCCGGACACATCAGCCCTTTGTTCCACACGAATTGGGCTCTTTTTGGACCTGAAGTAGATGAATTAAAGGTTGTCCTTCATGCTCCTTAAATGTCTCAAGCTCCTCTAGGTCCATCTTGCTCCATATGCTCTGAACAAGCCTATTCAATGCTTCTTTAAGCTTCTTTGCCCTAGCTCTTGTAATTGGTCCAATTGGCACCTCAAATGGGTCGTTGGCATGATTATGCTTGGTGTTGGGCTGATCCTCATCAGAATATCTCCAATTTAACCCCTAAGTGGCCATTAAACTTTCGAATCCATTTAATTTCACCCTTTATTTCAACTAATTGGGTCCCTAAAGCTCAAAGCCTTTTCCAAAATGGTCTCTAGTTGCAAATTTCTTCAATTTTGCCCTTAATTAACCCCAACTTTGAATTTTTTGCAATTTTAATAAATTGACTTGGTAAAAGTTAAATTTGGTCTCCTAAAATTTTAATCTTCTTAATTATACTAAAATTAGGCTTCCAAACTTAATTTTTCACCAAATAAACCCTTAAGAAGATCAATTTGACTCATTTAAAGTATAATCAAGTCCTTGCACCTAATTAAATCCTTTAGTTGTACTTAAATTAATTATTAAACATTAAATTGGCCCATGATTAAATTAAAGTGGCCTATTAAAAATCTAATTATGTTCTTAGGCTTAATTTTTATACAGATTCATCCAATAATTATATAACTTGACCTTGAATTTGTTTTGTCTCTCTAGTTTTGGGTAAAATTGAGTGTAATTAGGCTTCCAATTCCATCTAAAATTGCAACTCAATTTTTTCTACATTTGAAATCCTATAAGTTTGCTTTTTCTAAAATATCAGTCTTTATTTTATTTTTTGATTTTTATTTTGGAAAGAAAAAGGTGAATTTGGAAAATAACCCAGAAATGGGTTATGACACCGTCGATGAAACCTTTGCAAAAGCTTTTATAATGAGGCCGGACGAAAGGGAAGTGTACTAGAGTTGGAAAATGGAGCCTGCTCCTATTGTGTTCAAAAAATAATTGTCTCTGTCTGATCATGCCTACTGAAGTATTTTGGTTTTGTCTTGCTTCAACCTATTTTAGTCTTATCAGCAATTTAGCTCATAATGCCACAAGACTTTTTCTGTTAAATGAACCTTTCTTGTGTTCATAATGTGCCTTCATTTTTTTTTTCATGCAAATAACACAAATACACGAGTAAACCCTTTACTTACAAAACCACTACACAAAGAATTCTTTGGTATGTTCTCCTTTTCCCCAAAAACCATGCATGATCTCATGTTTTCTCGAGGTTTCGGGAAAAATCAAAGTTTTAGTACAAAACCAGAAATCAAATTGGTGTTTGTTCCAACAAACAAGTTCTGGATATTGAAGTGATCTTCTAGAAAGGTGACCATACACCTTGAAAAACTGGAAGAACAACCTAAACAGCATGAGATACCTTCAAAGTTGTGTTTTAGTTAAATGAATAATAAAAAACCATTTCACATGATCACATAAAAGAAAGTAAAGCTTACCGATCCTAAATGCATGCGTTTGAAATGAGGAAATGTCATCTTTGATAATCCTTTCACAAGGCTAAAAAAATCCTTCACAATCATCCTTTTGAGCCTAATGTGTTTTTCTTGAAAAATAACCCTAACTAGGATTATACACCCATATTGAGAGGCAAGTGCGAGAAACACAAAATTATCCTCAGTGATTAAAGGTGCCCAAACAAAACTAGAGGGCATGAAAGAATCCAAAGAGTCTAGAAGGTTTGAGCATACCATAAAATAGCTAATATGACGATAATGCTCAAAACTGAATAAAGAAAAACAAAAAAAGAACCTAAGTTCGACTTTGGGAGGGGCATGATGGATGATAATGCCCTTCTTTTCTTGTGTAACTAGGATGAATAATGAATCCTTAGAAGAATCAGATTCTGAAGCATTAATGAATCCTTGCCACACTTGGAGATTATATTGCAGCTCATTAAAGATCTTTGTGGAACTAGGAAATTCCCGAAACAAGCTCCCACATCCTTGTAGGAAAAGGATCTTTGCCAAATAGCAAGTCCACAAGTAAAAAAGAAAGTAAGTCATAAAATTTGTAGAGCCTTTGGTTACCAGTATTGCGGTGCCTTCCCGAACTTTGATTGACCTGACATTTTAACCCAATGCAGGACAACATGTCTGGAGAGTCAATGTAAAAGTTTAGCTCGATCCAACAATCGGATTGAGAATTATGATTGTTGTCGTAAACCTGTTGCGCATTTTACACCAAAATCCGAATCTGACCTTACTTGGGTCGTATCACAAGGCTGAACCGTATCAGACTTACTAGTAACCTTAATACTAGGTGGCGACTCCTGAACCTTGTAATCATAATTTTTTTATTATACCCAAAATTCTTTTTTTTTAACATACACACTCTCAAGAGGCAGACCCGCCTTCTCTTGACTCCCCCACTTGTGCCCCTAACACCAGGGATGGTAAACTTCAATGAATCTTGATACATGAGCTAGATGACCAGATTCATATTGTACTTGGATTATCAGAATGACATTACAGTAGTTTGATCACGATCTTTGGGAGCATTATCGGAGGACATCAACGGGGTCGAGTTTTTCCAATCCCAGGAGAGTTAATGGGGACATCAGACCCAAGACATAGTTCACACGTTCGTATGATCTATCACGACAGAGGATAGCCCAACCCTTGTGTTACTAGATTGGAAGATTGGGCTTATCCAAGCCCAGATTATTAGATTTTATTTATTTTTATTATTAGACTTTAATTTATGTTATTTTATTAGACTTTTATTAGTTAGTGGATTTTAAGCCCAAATTGATTATGATTAGAATTTTATTATTTATATGTGATTTTCTTGACATTACGAGGAGTTTTTGATGATTAAATAAAAATAATAGACTTTTTCCTTCCTGAATTATCTTTTCTTCCTAGCTATTCCTTTCTTTGTTTGAGGTCATCTCAGGTGCTTCATGAAAAATACCCTTACCCTTGTCTTCTCTAGGTATCTGGAAAATAGTAGAATTAGGTTTATGGGGTTGGGCACCTAATATAGAGTTATTATTACTAGGTTGGGACTTAGAAATGATACTACAAGTGTCTTGACATCTCATCCACTAGCTCTTTATGACCAACTCATAGTTTTGTACTAGTGTATAAGCTTCCTCAAGGGTGGACACACCTTTAAGCACAACATCTCTCCTAAGGTAATCTTTTAAGCCTTTTAGAAATCCACTTAGGGTAATTGCATCATCCTCCCTAATTGCACACCTCATCCTGTATTCATCAAATTGGCCACATGTTTGTTGGCAAGCTTACTTCATTGCCTCAAGTTATTTCACTAGTCTAAGAGATTTTTCCTATAAGAATGAAGTAGGTACTTTTCTTGTAACTTATTTTTCATCTCAACCCAATTAGTAATAGGAGGTTGACCTCTCCTAACCAAAGACTTTTTCTATATTTTCCTAATAAAGTTGAGTGGTCCCACTAAGTTTCATATTTACAACCCTTACCCTCCTATTCTCAAAATATTATACTAGTAAAAAAATTGATCCATGTCACGGATCCATCTATCAAAGATCCATGGGTCAATTTGACCATCAAAAATTGTAATCACTCTTGAATATTCTTAAGAACATTACTAGAGTTCAGGTCCATAGTAGTTGTGAGTTCTTGATTGTGTACTAGACGACTACCATGTAGCATCTAAAACTAATCGTAGGACTGTAACTGAGATCACAAATGACACTTGCAAGTAAAGGACAATATAAAACTAAAGCTAATATTTAATTATTTTATTTATCTTGGAGACTAAGCAATGACGGATTAAACTAGGAAAATTCTCTAACAAGCAATGTAAGTCATCTAAATTATCTTGGAGACTAAGCAATGTAATCCAAACACAATTTCCACAAATTTAATCAAGCTCTACATTAATTAAGAGGATCGGATATTCAATGTAAATAATTAAACCCAAAGTTAAGATAATTCAATTTGCAAGGTGAACTATGTTTTTTTATGGGCAGACACAAAACAACAATATTAATGCTAAATTTTGGTTAATAAATGTAAAAAAATATACCATGAATAATGATATTCAATGGTTAAAAAAAATTTATAGTGGCTTACTGACCAAACTGCAATGGGAACATGCTGGAGTTTCTTACCAGATGATGTGGCAGATGATGTTATAGTGAAAAGATGATATGGCAGCTGACATGCAATCTGGAGCTGACGTGACAGATTCTGCTAATGTGTCACCCTGGGTTGTGCTCGGTGATGTGGCGCTAACTATCACTGGCATGTCTAGGGTGAATTAATTTTCTCAAGGAGCCTATTTCCTTTGTCTTCTGTGACTTGTTGCTACTGCTCACGTCGTCTTCACACAGATTGGTCGTGTTGTGATTGGTGTGGGAAGATCTGGAGTATTGGAAGCAACAAATCAACGTGGATCTATGAATTGATGTGGTGGTCTTCTTGATGGCCGATCTTCAACTGCTGTTATGTTATCACATTGATGTAGGTTGAGGGAGAGAGAATGGCACAGGCGCCGCTGCTAGATGGCGGATCTGCTGCTGGTTCTGGATGCACAAATTGGAAGAGGTGATCGACTGGCTGTTGATGTAGAACGATTTGTCGTGAATCCTGGATGTGCTATCTCTTCGTGCTTGATGACACTGCTGGAGATATTAATGTTGATGATGAACAAATTTATTTTTTTTTAGATCAAACTAGAAATTTCCCAAGCCCCTTTAAAAGTTGATTAATTATGAGAACAATTAAAAATCTAAATCTTTGATAACAAAGTTGATGTTAAATAATAAACAAAAAAATTAAAGT
>Ga0307517_10007403_pt1 | contig 16004 bp, 9 predicted proteins | sample 23_EM_MG_FD_194515 | JGI IMG/M metagenome (GOLD analysis project Ga0307517, IMG submission 194515) | Populus trichocarpa ectomycorrhiza microbial communities from riparian zone in the Pacific Northwest, United States - 23_EM | ecosystem: Host-associated > Plants > Roots > Unclassified | place... | reverse complement strand
AGGCATAATTACAAAAAAAAAAAAAAAAACTCTTATAATTTGGTTTATGTTTCGTTTTCAATCTAAGAATTAGAAAATTAAAGTTTAAATCTTGTTTTTCTCTCCCCAAACATAATTTTCCTCTCCAATCTCTCTGTATAAAACACGACACACCCACAAACACTAAATATAAAGTAAGATATTTATTGTTTTAACATTTAATCTCTTCGGGTGATAGGAGTCAGAAATATCTTGTTGATGTTATTTTGTTCAACTTTTTTTTAAATCATGAAAACTCTCAATTTGTAAATAATGGTTAATTTTTATTTTTAAGTTGAAATATAGAATCTAAAATACATTGAAGTTACTAAAATTTTAGATTAAAAAAACCCAAAATATGGGAGGTTTTTTATAATTATTCATTTAATTTAATTTAATTTAATTTAACTAGAAAAAAATTAAAAAACTATTTTGTGTAAATATTTTTTGTAAAATAAAGTCCCCCAATGCTTGAATTTTATTACAAATTCGCTGGGAATGGGGGGGCAATAGGAGAAAGGAAAAGGCAGAAAGAGAATGAGCTCTTCTTCCTCCCCTTCTTCGCCGCAGCGTTACAGGGGTGGCAATAGTAACGGTGGCGGTGGAGGAGAGGATCAGAGGCCTAGATTCTTTGATAAAATGGTGAAAAAAATGTGCTGGCAAAATGCAGAAATAGTGCCTGGTCGACACCCAGAGAGATGGCGCAAGGACGCTGCTGGAAATATTGTTTGCAAGCGCTTTTGCAACTGTCATGGTTGTCTCTGTTACGAATACGATCATATCCTTCCCTTCTCTAAAGGTCTTCTTTGCTTCGCTATCTCTCTCTCTCTTTCTCTAACTAATGTTTAGAAAATATTGAGATTAAAATAGCATGAGAATTTGTTAGGAAGGAACTGGGTGAGCAAGTTAACAACTCAAGGTGAAGGGATAGCGACTGACTGATGCAATACTAATATTCCCTTTAGAACATGAATTTAGTTTAAAGTATGTTTGTTACATAATCAGTATCAGTTTACTTGGAAACCGGAATGAGAGAATTGTTTAAAGTTTTTGTGTTGAGAGCTTGTTGGGTTTTGTTTCTGTAGGTGGTGAATCTACTGTAGATAATTGTCAAATTCTTCAAACAAGGGTCAATAGGTTTAAATCTAACAAACAAGAGTTGGACAAAACTCAATTGAAAGGTTACTCTTGCGAAATCAATTTCACTGGTATGCATTTTTCTATTTTCTTTTTCATTCTCTGCGATTCTGTCCACTGATTTTTCTTTGTTTGCCTTTTACCTTCCTATTTTGTTTGCTATGGAATTCATCATGGAATTTCAAAGAGTTTAGTTGAGACCAATGAAGGAAGGTCTGTTGCTACCCAACTATCATTCAATTTTGTATCTAAACTGAAAGGATTCTGATGATCATTTATAATTTGTGATTTGAGTTGATAGAAACTGTTTTAAGTATATTGCCTACGGCCATCTATTCTTTGAGTGTGGTGGGGTTAACAGTGATTGTGAAGCTGGTTTGGTTTCTAGAGCAGCTTAGTAAATGGGAAGCTGGCCTTGTTTTCTTGATAAATGGCTTGTTTGTATTTCTGTGAGGTCAAAGGAGATCAGTATTTTCTTGGGATAACCAGCTTTAGCAACTTTATAAATTGTCAATCTACCTAATTTGGCTGGGGATTTCTAACGTAAGCTGGGTTGGGGTCTCTATAGTTAAGTTGTTTTCTGTATCACCTATCTCATTTGTATCAGTTCCCCACTTTCTAGAAATTGAAGGACCATATTTTAGTCTGAAAATCTATTCAGTCATTAGATGTCCTGGTTTTCTTATTGATACAGAAGAGTCAAGCACGCACATGAAAACTAGGGACAGGTTTTGGAAAGATGCTCTTCCTTTCATCTGTCCTCTAGGCACACTTTTCCTTCTCTTAGATATGCCAGATCCATGCCATAATTTACCAGATACTAAATACTAGCCAGCTCATGTTTCACTATGTAGATAATTATTACTTGTTCCTCAATAAAAAAGAACAGGAAAGCAAGCAAAAAGCGCATGGGACATTAATGAGTAGTCTGTCTCCCTTTCAGTTTCGAATTGGAAAATGGCACTCTTAAATCCTACATAAATTTCTTGCTACAGGACATGGCTAGTGATGTTTTATTTTTTAAGTGATTGCAACCTTGTTGGCTGTGATGCCACGTCTCAGTTTGTGAGCACTTCTTCTTTTTCTATTTCTTTTCTAAAGATTTTATCATTTGTCAACCATATTGAATGATCCTAAGTGTTCCCTTCTTCCCCAATCCAGCATTCCATTTGACTTTCAGTGCACATTAGACTTGAACTTTTTCAATGAATGATGTGTTTTCAGGAGTCCTTTTGTGCTGGATATGTATCTGAATAATTTGAAATGCTAGAGGATATTAAATAGTTTATAACTTCAGGATGCTTGTTTAACTTTGACTAAACAAAATATATTCCCTGAAAGTAAGCATCATAGTGGGACATTAATGATGTTGTAGCAGGAGGTGCAATAGATATCAAGCTCAAGTTCCTGTAGTAGGAGTATGTATATGTGCTTTGGACCTAACACATCATCCTGTTAGGATGTTTTAAACTTATGGCCTGTTTTCCTAGCTTGTTCAGCATTCAGGTCGCCCTGGTACCCCCACCCAATCTCTCCTCACTTCCCAGTCTGAAAAGGATCTTGTGCTAGTGGTCATCATGTTTTGTGCATTGTCTTCATAATGTGCTTTTCTAATGGTCTCTTTTCTTTTCTTTTTTTTCAAATGGTTTACTCTTGGATGCAAAATGACACCTTTTTCAACTTCAAGATAAGGAGCTTGACATAATCGAAATGGCTGTTTATGGGGATGTCATCAGGCCTGGAAACCAGTGTCGTTGCAGAACTATTGCTGAAATGCTTGGCCAACTCAAGTCAAAAGACCGTGTGGCTGCTTGCAAATTGCCATTTAGCAACGAATCTTTGTAGAGGGTTAAAATTCCGTTTTGGAACTAAGTTGAACAACTTATTATTTGCATCTGGCCTCATAAAATTTCATCCATGAGGTTTGCACACACCATCTCGATATACCTTTCTTTGATATGCTATCTGTTGACTGAAACTGTATCATCACCTAGACGAATGTTTGAATGCAATTGATTGAATTGGACCCTTGTAATTTCTTACGCTACCTTCATCTTCTTCATATGCTTTTTTCCCTGGGAGTGTTTGTTGGTCCAAGATGGGATGAATCATTATCGTGGAAGACTCTTTGCATCTGCATTTTTCAAAAAGACCAGCACATTTACTTCCCTTTATCCCTCTTATTTTTTTTTTCTTTTTTTTTTTTCATTTTTGGGATGACTGATTTAATCATTCATTGGAAGGGCTTAGGGCCAAGGGCTTGATAAATTATTTTGTAGCAGAATCCACCACCATATTCAATAAACTATACCACCACTAGATGGTGATAAAATCACATCTACTTTTTTTTTTCTTTTTTCTTTTTGCCTATCTTTTATGTTTGTTGGTTTCATGTACATAAAAAAAAACCATGAAAAATCATCCAAAATTAATTAAATTAATGTTTTCCAAATCCAATCATGTTTTAGAAAGTATTCAAAACACAACTCCCAACATTGTTTAATCAATGAATGATATAGTCTATTTTGTACACATTAAATTTCTAGCTTAATTTCTTTGACAAATTTCAAACTTTAATTTCTAAAAATGCAAAAAATATATATAAAAAATATTCTTATCGCATTTTTTATATTTTTACAAACTTTAAACCTTTTTATTTTATTTGGCTTTCAAATTAATTTCTATTTTATATTGCTATTAAAAGAGAGAGAGAGCAAAAATAATAAAATAAAAAGTTAAAATAAAAAAAAAATGATAAGAAAAGAAGAGGACATTTCATTCATTCTTGTCGCTAAATAATTTTAAGAGGCTACAAGGAATTATAGACTTTGGACCCTTAATAAATAAAGAAAACCATATGGAAAAAAAAGATAAAATTGCAAGAATTTTGAATATGTGGGGTTGATAATTGTTAATAGTAGTATTTGGTTCTATTTACATTGTTACAGAGTTTGAATCTTATTTACATAAGTAATCCTAATTTTATATAGATATTTGTATCAAATAAAGAGATTTATTAAACCATAATACAAGCTAAATTCTTTTTATATTGACTCATAAGTGAATCCTAGTTTAATTTCAGACTTTTAATTAGTTATTTAGTTGAGAACTCGCGCTTTGAATAGGACTATGCCTCTCTAGTTATGTACATGTTCAATCTATGTTGGTTGATCGTTTCTTATTGGTCGATCTTGATTTCCTAAATTGTTCCTTCAAATCTCTTAATCCATCAATGACTCTTCCAACTCGATCAATTCTTTTGATTCATGATATATTTCAGCTCTTTTTCCTTGTTTTGTGATGAACAATCATTGTTCTCTACATTTGACAAGTGTTTGTTTTATTTTAGGTGTAAATAACACATTTATATTGTTTTATTTCTCAAAAGAAGAAATATTAACCTTATCACACTTGTACTAAAATTGATTGATCAAGTCAACCAGTTATAATGTGGTAAATAACATTCTTCATCTAAAATTAGTAATCATTTTTTAAAACATGTCTAACATGTTAAACACTTCAACCAATCAATTTAGGTTTCTTGAATTGCACCCAATGTTTTAGAAGCAATGTTTAGGTTTCTTGAATTGCACTCAATTCTTCATCTTTTACACAAAATCTCAAATTCTTTAAGAACCCTAGAAATGTTTCTACAAATACTCAATCAAGAACCCTAAACACTTTTCTTGCTATTAAAAACAAGAATGTCAGTCTCAAACTCTACTTCATCAAAATCCACAATCGTCTCTCATTACTAGTCCATCATTAGTACTACACCAAAAGACATGAATGGACAATATCTCGACCTATTTTGGAAAAAGTGCCATAAAAAATAGAAGACCAAAACTTTGTTATGGATATTAAGAAAGAAAGGATTCCCTTTTACGACGACCATATAAATCTCAATATATAGATCAAGCCAATCTTAGTATGGCCGAGCACTGCCTCTACCAATTACATCATATGGTTAGGTAGGATGGAAGAAAGTCTTGACGAACAATGGAAGCATAAAAAATCTTTAATGTTATTCAACTATCCATAATCACCACTAAACCTAAGATAGAGCTATTAGTCGCTCTTTTTTTTATTCTGGTCAAAATCCAATAACACCTCCTTTTTAAGTAAGGGATGCAAACTATTATTTTGTACAACTTGACCTTAATTGAAGGCCTATACCCAATAAGTGAGGAACTTTGTGGTTCCATCGAAATTTCTACGAGCCCCTTCAAAGACTTCTTGCTAGGTGCTCTTTAATTCGATGCCTTGTTGAAAAGAGCAAAATAGAAGACAAACTTTCCCTCTTATAAGGATCATGTGGCCTTCCTACTTGTTGGATATATAGATACTTAATCTAATTTAGGTCACTAAAGCCTATACGAAGATGGTAGTAACTTTAGCCAAAAATAGGATAGTTCCCATATGACCCTTTATATTAAGTCATATATATAGGGTATTAGGAGGATATCAGGTTAGATATGAAGATCATCATTTTGTGATGAAAGATAATGTTTACAGAGTCCTATGGTGGGTATAAGCATAAACCACTGTTTATTTTAAAGAATTTAGAGACTTTAAAACAATTCTAAATCCAAATTTTATTTACATAGGAAATAGACTCCTTCAAGCTTCTTTTAAGAACTCTTATTTCACAAGATACACAAAAACCCTCCAAATTTTTACCCAAAGAACTGGTGTTTATTGAAAAAAAATTTATATGTTGGTATGTATTAATTGATAAGTTATTTTTCTTAACTATTACCTTTTATTATTATTATTATTATTATTATATAAAAGTTGTTTTCATTCAACTGTAAAATTATAGGTGCAAGACATCATTTTGAATAATACAGGAAATAGAAATAGAATATCTTACACTATCACTACTTTCTTGTTATAGAATCCTGCTAAACTTACTAAATGATGAGAAGCTTTATTATTTACTAGATAAGTGTTTTGTATTACGCTACGAGTCGACCTAAATTTTTTTCAATGTAAAAAAATAATGCTAAAACAATGCAAATGTTTTAAAAAAAACAAAAGAAAAATCTAAGACTCGGATCATTGACTTGAATGAGTTTAATACACTTGGATAATTTAATAACATGAATAAAAAAATACAATGACATTAAATAATCTGGAAAAAAATTGACAACAAAAAAAAAAAGTTAAAGAAATTCAATCTGAGTCCATCCAAGTTAGCATGTATAATCTATAACCTAGTTATGATACCAAGACAACCACGTCGAAAAAAAAATTAAATTAAACTATAAAACTTAATTATCAAACAACCCAATGTTGAAAGACGAGATAACCCATATCATTTTTAAAATCAATGAAAAATTATATAGAAAGAAAAAAAATTGCATAGTTCAATCTCCAATTAAATAAATGTTAAGGGATGAAACTGAAAAAATATGATCTTAAAAAAGAAGAAAAAACCCAAGCAAACTTAAGCAAATCTTCTAAACTTCGGTTAATCTCTTAGACTCATAACTTGTGAAATCCAAGACATCGGCTCATTTAAAAAGTTCAATTCCTAACCAATTTAATATTGAAGGATGAAACAAAAAAAAATATTGATGGGAACCCCGTGAGCACTTGGTCACATAACTCATACACAAACAATACAACTCCCATAAAGCCAAGAAATCAGGTTTGACAGCGTGACACGAAGATTAACTTGAACTTTAGCACCCGTACTGTTGGAACTTGAAACCCCCACCTAAAAAATAGCAATACACGAACGAGAACTATAAGATGACGCCACGAAGATAGTTGTTCTTCGATAAGTCGATTCAGTTCATTAAAGAACCACAATAGGAGAAAAAACTCACCCTCACACACTCACAAAAAGAGATGTGGCAATCTGAATTATTATTAAGCAAAAATATGAAAACAAAAACTTAGGTTATAGAGGTGTTTTTATATATGTAATAACCTAAGCTAAACCCTAGAATACTCAAGTTGTGAACTTGTATAAGGTCTACTTATAATTAGATCCAAACTCTTAATTAAACAAGCCAATTACTGATAATCAAGCACAAAACATGAAAACAAAAATTAAAATAAAGGTCTGAAGCATGCTGTCTCAAATAACAAAAAAAAATAACATAAAAAAGTTTTATTTCCTAGCCTAAATAGTCATATTGGCCGAATAATCCTTCGTTGTAGCTTTAGGATTAGTTGTCAACTTTAGAAATTCCAACTAGACTAGAAAAGTCAATCCTGACTTAGAAATATTTGTTGTTGTCTCTAACTTTTTCTTGTGAATCTTTGTTTCCTTGTTTTACTATGACAAACATAATTATTCTTTTCTCCTTGATTGATGACTTTATTAGATTTTTTTGTAGACTAGGAAAATCATAAGCTAAATCGTAGAATACTCAAATTACGGTCTTGTATAAGGCCTACTTATAATTAGATTGAAACCCTTAATTAAACAAGCCCAAATATTGATAATCAAGCCCAAAACATGAAAACAAAAATTAAAATAAAGGTTTGAAGCATGCTACCTCAAATAATAAAACAAATAACATAAAAGAATCTTATTTCCTAGCCTAAATAGTTTAATTGGCCGAATAATCCTTCCTTGTAGCTTTAGGATTAGTTGCCGACTTTAGGATTTCCAACTAGACTATAAAAGTCAATTCTGACTTAGAAATCTTTGTTGTCGTCTCTAACTTTTCCATGTAGATCTTGGTTTCCTTGCTTTACTAGGACAAAATAATTATTCTTTCCTCCTTAAGGATCACTTTAGAAGTTTTTTTTCTAGACTAGAAAAATCATTAAATAATTCTCCTTAACTTAGGAAACTAATTTATCGCCCTTTAGTTTTCTTAGAGGACTAGGAATTTTTTTTTTAATGCTAAGAATCCTCTCTCATTAAGGATCTGATCTGGCTAAATTTACCTTGTACAAAAGGAAAATAATTGCTGACTTTTAATCCTTGTAATATTGGGAAGTCTTGCACAAATAAGGTTGTCATATGGCCAGACATATCAAACCCATGTTGCACGTGGATTGGACCCTTTTTGCACTTGGATTAGATGAATCAAGGTTGCTCTTTAAGCTTCATAGACACCACTTGATCTCTTAAGTCCATCTTGGCCCAAACATGCTAAACAAACTCATTCAATGCTTCATTAAGTTTCTTTACTCTAGTCCTTGTAATTGACTCACTTGGCACCTCCAATGGGTCAATGGCATGTTTAGTCATGATGTTGGGCTAGTCCTCATCATCCCCTATCTCTTCAAAATGATTTGACCTCGAATAATCACTTACATCAAATAGAGTAAGATCATAAACATTAAAGGTAGCACTAACACCATACTCATCTAGCAAATCAACTTTAAAGCATTGTCATTGATTCTCTCTAAAATCTAAAATGGTTCATCTCCTCTTGGTTGTAACTTGGATTTCTTATGGGTCAAAAACATTTTCTTGTGCATATGCACCCAAACCTAATCTTTGGGATGAAAGACAACATATTTGCACTCTTTATTTGTTTTAGTTGTATACACACGGTTCCTCTTCTCTATTTGCTATATGCTATAGTACATTTTCATGGAGTGATTTTATCACTTGTCATTTACGATTTTCATCTAAACTATCCCTTTTATCAACAGGTAAATGAAGGAGTTAAAGGGTTAAAACCATACACAATCTCAAACAATGAAAATTAGTGGTAAAATGCACAAAATTATTATGTGCAAACTCTATGAATGGTAGACAATCTTTCAAAATCTTTAGGTTCTTTTGAATGATAGTGTGTAATAATTTTGTTAAGGTTTTATTAACTACCTTAGTTTGTCCATCTGTATAGGGGTGACACATAGTTGAAAATAATAATTTAGTACCTAATTTTCTCCACAACACTTTCCAAAAATAGTTAAGAAACTTAACATCTTTATCAGAAACAATGCTCCTAGAAACCCCATGAAGCCATACTACCTCCCTGAAGAACAAATCAGCAATATTGGTTGCATTATCAATTTGATATACAATGAAATGCATCATTTTCAGAAACCTATCAACAACTATAAAAATCAAATTGCTACCCTATTTAGACCTAGACAAACCTAATACAAAGTCCATAGAAATGTCTACATAAGGTTCCATAGGTATAGGCAAAGAGGTATGCAATCCATGTGGTTAAATCCTAGACTTTGCTTTTCTACAAGTTATGCATTTTTTGCATATGTGTTGCACATCCTTTTTCATTTTAGGCCAGTAAAAAGGCTTATGCAACACACAAACAATTTTCTTTAAACAAGTATTTATCAAGCCTATAAAACTTACTAAAGGCTGAATTGTCATAAGCATTATAAACATTGTCAAAGTCATTATCTTCATTGTACAATTCTTTTATATTTTCAAATCTTAGTAATCTAGCAATCAAAGTAAATAAGAGAACATACCTACGCGAAAGTGCATCAGCCACAATGTTTTATTTCCCTTACTTGTATTTGATCACATAAGGAAATGTCTTAAAAAATTCAACTCGTTTGGCATATCGTCTACTTAACTTGCCTTGTCATTTCAAGTGCTTCAAGGATTCATGATCATAATGAATAACAAACTCATTGGGCCAAAGGTAATGTTGCAACGTCTCCAACATTCTCATTATGGCATAAAACTCATTATCATATGTTAGGTAGTTCAATGTTGCCTCATTGAGCTTTTTACTGAAATAGACAATGGACCTCTTATCTTGTATTAACTCGGCTTCAATACCTTTACCTGAAATATCACATTCAATCTCGAAAGCCTTTGTAAAATTTAGTAAAGCTAAAATAAGAAAAGTACATAATTTATCTTTCAATAAGTTTAAAGCCATATCATGTTCGTCACCCCATTTAAAACTAACAAACATTTTTACAATATCAGTTAATGGTGTAGTTATGGTATTAAAATCCTTCATAAAACATGTATCAAAGCTAGCTAAACCATGAAAACTCCTTACCTCAGTCAAAGATTTAAGTGCAGGTCCATCTTAGATGGCCTTAACCTTGTTTTCATACATCTCGATACTCTATGCAGTTACAACATATCTAAGAAACATAATTTTCTCCATGTAAAAAGTACACTTCTTATTTTTAACATACAATCTCTCATTATGCAATACACTACAAACATTACGCAAATGATCAAGATGCTCATTTATGTTCTTGTTATAGATCAGGATGTCATCAAAATACACAACCCAAGTTTATTTATAAATGCATGCAACACATGATTCATTAGCCTTATAAACATACTTGTTCTATTTGTAAGTCCAAACATCATAACTAACCATTCAAACAAAATCATGCTTAGTCTTAAATGCAGTTTTTCATTCATACTCTTTTTTCATCATAATTTGATGGTACTCACTTTTCAAATCAATTTTAGAGAAAATATATGATCCATATAAGTCATCTAACATTATGGTGTTAATGGCTCGGCAATCAACTCAAATCCTCCATTTTCCATCTTGCTAAAGCATAAGTAACATTGGCATAACACAATGGCTCATACTCTCATGAATGTAACCTTTCATCATATGCTCATCAACTTGCCTTTGAAGTTCATTCATCTCATCGGGATTGCTTCTATAGGCTGGTCAGTTAGGAATCACAGCTCTGGGTATAAGGTCAATCTAATGTTTTGTTCCTTTCAATGGTGGTAATACGCTAGGAACTTCTTCAGGTAATACATTATCAAACTCATGTAATAAAGAAATGGACACACTAGGAACAACATGATTAAGGTCATTAGTATTAAAGTAAGTCTCCTTATACACAAGCAAAATCATTGGCTTGTTAGTATAAAACACAAATTTAATCTCATCCTCTCTAGCATAGAAATTTGGTTGTTTCTTTAATTTTTCCACACAATAATCATTACTCACACTTACTTTCTTCACTACTCAGGTCCTACCTCCACTCTCAACCAGTTTAATTATTGATTTAAAATTAATTGAATCTGATGGTCTTCTCTCACCATTGTCTTCACATGAATTTTCACTCTTCCTAACCTCCCATTCCTTTTTCAACTTTAATTGATCATCATAGACTTGTTTTAAATATAACGGTATAAAAATGATGGTTTTACCATCTTTTAAAATAGTGTATCTATTTCTAAATCCATCATAAATAACTCTCCTATCAAACTGCTATAGACGCCCTAAAAGTAAGTAATTAGCATGCATAAGGACCATATCACACATAACATCATCGGAATTTCTACCAATAACAAAGGAAATCAGCACTTTTTAAGTCACTTTCACCTCACCACATTCATTCAACCACTACAATCTATAAGGCTTACGATGTTTTACAATATTAAAATTCAATTTCCTAAAAAGAGTAATATTAGCTACATTGGCACAACTGCTCCATCAATATCATACTAAATACCTTACTTTGGTTATGACATTTAGTATGAAAGATGTTTTTCTTTTCCTGACTACATCATCTTTTTTGACTTGTGCATTCAAAACACGCCTTACAACCAAGTCCTCCCCCTCAACTGGATATGCAATCTTCACATCATTACAATCCTCTAAATGTGGCATCTTATCAACATCAAATTTATCACTTTCAGATTTAATCTCACTATGTTTCATGATCATTGTTCTTTTATTTGGACACTAAAAAGCAATGTGTCCACTCTCCAAACACCTAAAACATTTTATATGACAATTATGCATAGGTTGTGAATTAGTTTTACCTTTCCCATCAGTAGGCATCTTTTTTTTTTGCCTTAGATGGTTCGACCTTAGCTCGCACAAAGGACTTCGGTTGGGCCACCTTCGACCTTTAAGCTGATGAAAAAGATTTTGAACTGATCTATGGTCTTATACTACCCCTTCTCTTTATTTGTCTCTCCATCTTTGTTACTATATGTACCATGTTTTCCAACTCCATATAATATTGTAACTCCATGATATTAACAATGTCCCTATTAAACCTATTAAGAAATCTAGCTATGGTGGCTTATTTATCCTCAACAATATTAGCTTGAATCATTGTTATCTCCATCTCCTTGAGATATTCATTTATTGTCTTAAAACCCTGAGTTAGACCTTTACCTTTTAGCTTCAAATATAAATTCCTAATAATGATTAGAAATAAAACACTTCTTCATCAAAACTTGCATGTCCTCCTATGTCTCTACAGGTCGCTCCATGTTCTTCTACCTACTGATCATGATTTGATCCAACCAAATTAATGTGTAATTTGTAAATTCAATGACCACCAACTTCACCTTTTTCTTGTTTAGAATAGCTATGGAAATAAATAAAAAATCCAATCAACTTTTTTCTCCCAATCCAAATAAGCCTCAATAATTTTTTTTACCTTGGAAATTAAGAATTTTCAGTTTAATAAAGTCCAATTCCTTATCTACATCGTCATGCTTCCCTATATTACAAAAATCTCCCTTCTGGCTGAATTGGCCTCTTTATCTAATACCAAAATCCCTTTGATTTCTAAGCTACCAGAAACCTTCTCTTTATCCTAAAGTCTCAGCCTTAAAACCTTCATGCTTAAAGTCATCATTATCCTCCCTAAAATCACTAAAATCAGCCTTCACATGCCTTTTAACTTTATTATGATGGCTCACTCTCCTTTCAGCCCCTACTTTACGTACATCATGATTATTAGAATTATAGTCATCCCTATGTTTTTTAGCCTTCTCAAGTTTGTCACTCATGTCTCCTAACATCATTTGCATATTTGCTAACATATGCGTTAAGTGTTTAATTTAAAGCTTTATGTCACTCACAGGAGTAATTGGTGCACTATTTTGATATGACATATTTGTACCTGTATAAATTGGTTGGTGGTGATAAAATACCCTCACGTCTCTCACGTTTCGCTCAAATATTAGGCTTTTCACTCTAATATGCTCGCTATGTCTTTTTCCTCTCGTCTCACCTTATTTTAGCGCTTACAGAACTGAAATCAACATCAAATAAAATCACTTAGCAGTGTGATCCAAAAGAGTAAATATGACTCAAAAATCAAGAAAACTATGAATACAAGCAAAAACAAAACTATGATTACAATCTCAAGAGTAGAAAGTGAATTTGTACGAAATATGGACAACATGAAGACAAGAACAAAAAAAATGCCAAATATATGAAAATAATGTAAATAGTACCCAAATTTGTCAAATATGATGATAGCATACTAAAAGATAAAAACAAAAGAAAAGAAACAAAACAAGTTTTAAAAGTTTACGCAAAATAGACCCATTACGACAAGCTTGAACCCAAATCTGGACCCCAAAGTAAACAATGTCCAAATAACCCCAAATTAATATATAGTGTAATTAGGACCCCAGTAAACAGAATATCAAGTTGGAGTTAATTTCGAGTTGTTTTAATATATGGATGCAAAACTACGTGAAATAACTGTTTTAATACCCGAATTTCGAACCTAAAGAAAATAATGTTTAAATGACCCCAAATTTAATATATAGTGTGATTAGGACTCCAATAACCATAACATAAAATTTGAGCTAATTCTGAGTTAAGTTGATCCAATTTCCCCTTTTTTAGTTTTTTGCGATAGAATCTGAAACTAATCTTTTGAATGATTTTTTTACTTTTATGCTACTGATATGTTGAGAAATAGTAACAAATTGAAATAAATCTCTTTTTTTGTACTAAAAAGATGCCACTATTGAAATGAAGAGAAGAGGATTGGAACAAGTAGTTTGGTGTCAAACAAGAGAAAAATAAAAATAACAAAAAGGATATAGCCTGATCAATGGAGTCAAGCTCTAATACAAAATGATGTGAACCCGTGACTATTTGGTAATAACCTATATGCAAATGATACAAATCCTGAAAAGCCAAGAAACTAGGTTTGAAAGTGTGATATAAAGATTACCTTGAACCTAAGCACCAACACTATTGAAACTTGAAACCCCTACCCAATAAATAGCAATTCACGAACGAGAATTATAGGATGACATTTCAAAGATAGTTATTCTTCAATAAGTCGATTCAATTCTTTAAAGAATCAAAGTATGAGAGAAAACTCACTCTCAGACACTCACAAATGGCAATCTGAATTATTATTATTAAGCAAAAACATGAAAAAATAAAACTTAGGTTACCAAGACTATTTGAATGTCGCCTCAAAACCAACCATCAGTTGTCATACCAACCCTCACACCTCGCCTAAATGGCACGGCCTCAACCCACGCGCTGACACATCTTTTTTAAAATAATATTTATATTTATTCAATTACTAAAATTTATCAATTTGATTATTAGCAAAAAAAACCACATTGAAAAGATGAAAAAGCCTGTGGACATTAGTTCAAAAACATGTGTGTGAGGGTAAATAAGTCTTTTTTTATTATGCTTTAAAAATTAAAAATGTGAAAAAAAACCCTTAGATGTTAGGGTTTTTTAAAGGTGATTAAGTTATTTTCCTATACTAATAAAATGTGGAAAGACCTCCTAACCTCATTCAATTAAAAAATGACATTTAAGCCATAAAGAAAAGATTGCATTACCCTTAATAAAGGATTAATGATTTTTTTCATGGAATGACAAAATAGTCGTTTCATTATTCCAATCCACAATAATATGTATCTTGATATACAATGAAAAACGTAGCACTCATAGTTGTTTTTCTAATTCTTCTAATAGCAGGGCATTCGAAATACTGGAAGCAGGAACTTATGGCTGAGATATCTTCTAGTGTTAGCATGGTTTGCAGCTTTGTCAAGGTAGCCCAAGTTGTCCCGATTTATGAATTTGGTGTAGTGCTTTTTTTTCTTTTTCTTTTTAATTGAACTTGATTTTTTTATAGCCTTTTCCCTTTATAATTAAAAAGAAACAGTTTGATAGAGAAGTCATGTTAGTAAACTCTATAAAGTAACAAAAACTAAAGGACATGGGGAAACCAATATTCACTCATGCCCATTATACTGTGGATTACAATGTTTTGCTTCTTCTTTTCCTTGTTTTTTTTTTTGTTATGATGTTTTTTCAAATTTATTTTTATCAATTTCATCTTTTAATATTTGAATGGTTGATAATTTGGCTTTGTAATTTGTTTCTTTATATTTTTCCATTTTATAGTGTTAACGTGGTTTGGGGGTTTACTAGAGTAACCTAAGTTGCCCCAGTTTATAGGTTTGGTGGGTTGTTCTTTTTTATATATATAAATTAAAGTATTAAACTTGATTTTTTTTTCTATTTTTTCTCATATAGAAAAAAATTAGAGAAAAACCATGTTATTAAATTTTATAAAGTCATTGAACCTATTCATAAGTTTGGTTTGTTGACATGGTTCGCAGGTCTAACGAGTTTGTAATGAATCTTTTTTTTATTTCATCCTTACATATTATGTTAATTGGGAATTTATTTTTATAATTGGTTTCGTTTTGCTTTTTCTAAGGTTATTGTGATCTAAAAAAAAGTCTCGATATTAAGTTGATGTTATTTTGCGATCATTTATGTTTTTTTATTATATAGTAAAATAAAAAATAGTTTAAAAAAGTATAATCTCGTTAGAGTCCACAACCCGGTTTGCAAGTTTAGCATGCTAGTCTGGGTTGCTCGATTCACAGGTTTGACAAGTTTACCCACCAACTGAATATGTTTTTTTTTTGTCTTTTAGTTGTTTTTAATTTATTTATTTATTATTTTATTCTTCAATATTGGATTGATTGGAAAATAGATTGAATGATTTATTTATTTTTTGCTTTATCTAGGGTTATCACTATCTCAAGTAAATGTCTATTTTTAGGTTGGTGTTCAATATAAAAAATATTATAAAAAAATATTATTAAATTCAATAGAGTTTATGATCTAGATCGCAGGGGGATTAAAATCGATTGAATC
>Ga0307517_10007402_pt1 | contig 16007 bp, 6 predicted proteins | sample 23_EM_MG_FD_194515 | JGI IMG/M metagenome (GOLD analysis project Ga0307517, IMG submission 194515) | Populus trichocarpa ectomycorrhiza microbial communities from riparian zone in the Pacific Northwest, United States - 23_EM | ecosystem: Host-associated > Plants > Roots > Unclassified | place... | reverse complement strand
TTACCCCATAGTGTCTTCCAAAAGTAACTAACAAACTTGACATCCCTGTTAGAGATAATTAAAACTGGAATGCCATGCGGTCGCATGATTTTTTTTAAGAAAAAAAAAAGCAGTATGGGAAGCATCAAAGGTCTTTCATTAAGGAACAAAATAAATCATCTCAGAAAATTAATCCACCAACACCATGATAAAATAATTACCACAAATTGTCCTTGGGAGTCTAAGCACAAAATCTATACTCAAAACAATTTAGGGTCTTTGCGGAATTGGTAATGGAATATATAGGCCAGTATTGTGTTTGTTTCCCTTGTCTAGTTGGCAAACTCTACACCTGTTCATAATGGTATTGATTGTCCTCATGTTTAGCTAATAAAAGCGATCAAAAACCAAGAATGATGTTTTGTCGCGCCCAGTGACTTGTCATTCATTCTCCATGCAACTCCTAAATAATAAACTTAGTATTCAACTTGTTCTGAGAATGTAAGTACTTCAATGAGTTATGGTCTGTAAATAGAATGAACTCGCGATGGATAAGGTAAAGGTCTCTAGTGTTTCAAAGTTTGAACAAGTGCATAAAATTATAGATCATATGCCGAACACTCCTCCTAGTATCATTCAATTTTTCATTGTAATTTGCAATAGGATGTCCTGCCTGACTTTGCACACCCTTAAGGCCAATGGGGGATGCATCACAGGAAATTTTAAAAACTTGAGAAAAGTCAGGAAGTTTGGGAATAAGAGCCTCTGCCATCTTTTGCTTGATGACTTTAAAGGCCCGTGTTGTTGTGGAAGACCACTTAAAGAATTTGGCTTACAGACACTGTGATTGGAGCCATGATGGTACTAAAAGCTTGAATTAATTGACAGTAAAAGTTGGATAGACAATGAAAGCTTCTGATCTCAAAAAATGATTGTGGTTTTGGCCACTTCATGATTGCCCGAACCTTCTCATGATCGGCTTCAAATCCTTGCTGAGATATGATAAATCCCAGAAAATTCACTTTGGATTGAAGGAAAGAAAATTTGTTATAATTAGCTTAAAACTTTTCTTGTCATTTAAAATTTGCTTTAAGTGTTCTAAATGCTCCTCTACATTCTGATTGAAAATAAATATGTCATTAAAATATACTACAATACACCAACCTAGAAAAGATTTCAAAGTCTAAATCATCACCCTTATAAAGGTGCTTGGTTCATTTCTTAGGCTAAAGGGCATCACACAAGTCATCCATACAACCTATCTTTTGTTTTGAAGATTATCTTCCACTCATCTCCAGGCCTTACACGAATCTGATAGTAACCGTTCATTAGGTCTAGTTTAGAAAATAATCATGGCACCCTCTTCAATTTTCCTTCTAATAAAATTAATAATTATTTCTATAAAAATTATCTATTTGTTTTGTTTTTAAATGTAATCTAGTATATATTAAAAAATTTCAACCACATTTTCAAACATTATCTTATCTTGCTTGGCCCATCCCTACTTATTTTTGTTCCTATCTGTCTTAGCTCCTCCATTGAATCTATATCCTCCTCCCTTCTTCTTACAATGGCAGAAGAAAGCAAAGAATACACTTTTAGCCTTCTTTTTAGGCTTCGAACACGTTGCAAATACATGCAGGTACGTAGCACCGTCATAACAGTACATGAATTTGTTAGAGTCTCGTATTGTAGGCGTGATTACCAAATGAATATTAATTATTTGCTTGCTGGCATCCATTTTGTTTCATTATTTAAAATATTGTTTTAAATTTGTCGGATTTCGAAGGACATCATCTCGCAGTAAAAAAGTTAATAAATAAAAAATAGTCTTAGCAAAATTTAGTTTGGTTCTTAAAAAAAAATTTCTTTTATTTTGAAATGGTTATATTTTTTAGAAGTTGCAAAAAATTCACATGTGTTATTATTTATTGACTACATCAAATTTAGTTTTTATTTTTTTTATTGCTATATATATTTTTTTGAATTTTTTTTTATTCTTTGTGAGTTTTATTTTTTAAAATTTGATTTAATTCAATTTTTATATCAACTTTTATTTTTACTCTTTTGATTGTTATTTATTTATCTAATCCTTTTTTTAATTGCAATTTTCTTATTTGTTATATTTGGTCCTCATTTTTTTATTATTATTTGTTTTATTTACAATAATTTATAAAATTAGAATTTATTTTTCAATTTCATCACCCTTCAACTTTTTAATTTGTCAGATTTGATACTTATTATTTTAATAAACTTGAAAAAAACTTTAAAAGTTATTTTTCAGCTCATTTTTCATAACATAACTAAAAACTGAAAGTGTTTTTCAATTTATTTTTTATGAAAAAATAATTTATTTTTTAAAAATCTACTTTTCATAAAACTATTTTCTAAAAAGAAACTACTTTTTGGTAAACTAACTAGCCTAAAAATATAAATTTCTTATGGACACATCTCACATCTTTTAACTTGAGTATTTATTTTACAGAAAAGTCTTGCACAACACCATTGTAATAGTGATAGCTTCTTAGCAATTGCAGTAACAAACCGGTTAATGGTAGTAAAACAAAGGTAAATACTACATTGGGTCAATTTAGCTAGAAAGCGTAAGTGGGATAATATTTGATTTCCGAGGGAGGGATACAGTAGTTTGTGTATCTGGGCTTAAAATGGTCATGGTTTGTAGTAAGTGGACCGTGAAAAACAGAGGAAACAAAATAAAATCCAATCTCGATCGTACCTGGTTTTGAGCACTCAAATGCCTTGAGTGGCATTGGCTATTTATATCCCAATATTTCTTAGTTAACATTTCTAGTAAATTTTATTCATACAATTATGTTTTTAATCATTCCTATCCTTTAAAGCTTCGGAACTGACCTAAACTAACACGAGTCATGATTAATTTCTAGAATTCTGGAGTTTAATTTTGTAAGATATATAGACAAGGTATATAGACCCTCTTATGCAATATAGCTGGTATGGAATAGTAATAATTTTGTACTAAATTGATAATATAATATAATGATGTTACCTTATATTTAATTGATCATATATATAGTTTTGTTGTTTTGCTAAGTACTACTCCTAACCCATTCTGACCTAGGATTATGTTTTGGATTCTACCTTGGGATAGCCTTCCAATCAAATATATTATTAAAATTCGAGAACAACAACGTATGACGAATTTGTGTGATTTAAGTGATTAAAATATTAATTGCAAAGATATGACAACAAAGGGTGATAGAACCATTTGAACCATATTTGTACGGCCCAAATGAAGTCCCATGATAAATATTTGGCCTGAACTAATACTTTCTTAAGAGTTGAATTATGATCGTCGACCTCGTATGAGTATTGGAGTAAAATAAATTTTATATCAAGGTGATGGGCAACCTAGCTATGAGATTATTAGATAAGTTGAGTACACCATTAGCCTACGCACTTGGATTACTTAAAGTAGCATAATGTAAGACCCACAATAATTTATCCCAACTTGTACATGTTTTGTGAGGGTTGTATATTAAATTTATTAAATTATAAATTATGAATAAATACCTCTCGGGAGTTAAAAACACAAGATTAATGTTGTGTGGCCACGATATGATGGTAAATTTAATCTTAAATATTCAGACATTGTATATTAATATTTATTTTCGCAACAATCAGATATATTTAAATACTTTCTTCAACCATTATTATCCCATAACTCAATGTGCCTTCGTCAAAGGAGAAGCTCATAGAAGAAGTTCAGCTTGTTGTTTTTTTTAACTAAATTTAATTTCATATAATTAATGAACTGGATCCAAATAGAATTAGATATCAATACAAAATATTTAACTTAATACAGAAGCATACATCATAAGAATTAAAATACAATAAAATAGAAAGTAATTAAGTGTGGAAAACTAATCCCAGCATAGTGTATAAAAAACAAGTACACGTATAACAAATTCACACAAAAGGTAAGAGAAGAGGTTGAGATTTTATAAATTCATCTAATATTTTCTTCTTCATCAAATATGCTTAAGTTTTGATAGTTCATCTTCAAATACAAGATTTTTAACTGTATTTATGAGTAGGGAAATAATAACAACAATGTAACTATTTAGATCTAAAATGAACCAAAAGGAGGTTGATGGAATACATTTTAACTGTAAGAAAAGAAAGGTAGAAAGAGAGAGAGAGAGAGAGAGAGAGAGAGAGAAATTGAGGGAGAAGATGGTTTCTAAGTTCTCAAGGTTCTGATTTGATCCCTTTTCATTGTCACAAGAACAGGACTCAATAATGGTGCCAAACTTCTTGCATTCTTTAATTTGTGCCGGTCTTCTTTGAATCTCCTTACAGTTTTACTATTGATATATTCATTGTTAGACAGATATCTTTCTTCTTAGGAACCACCTACTCATCACTTTGCATTACAGCCATACTCTGACTAATAATTTGCCACCGACTTTTGTTCAAAAATTCAAAAGCTGAGCAGACTATCGTAACAGCGACCTTGAAAGTAGCTTTCCCATCAAATAAAAATCAATCTCTTTTTCAGTTCAGCCTGACTCTTTTGCCAGTTTCGACTAGGTGAATTCAAGACTTTGATGTTGGGTCACATGAACCTTCTTTTTCCCTTTATCTAGAGGATCCTTGTAAAGCTTTCTCCAAATATTGTGCATAAAGATGATAGTTATGGATGTTGTTTTCATCCAAAATCATGGATTTTTGGTTCACGAGTATCACACCTTGGTAAATAATATCCATCACGTCCTTTTCGTAGAAGGTATGCTATCTTCTTTGATATTGCCTGGCTGTTGTGTTACTTCTCAGGCTCTCACCTAATTGTATGTATTTTCCATTCTTATGACGCTTTAGAGGTCAATCTTATGAATTTTGGATTGGAGAGATTTGCGCTGTTGGCTTGATATTTTACTCTATTTGAGATGTTATTTGCCTCAGGTGAACCATATTATGGCATGCTGCATTAATTTATTTATTGGCTCGATTTCGCTGGAGATCTCGTGTACACATCATGATGCACTTGTTTTACCCTTGCAAAAGACATATTTTTACAAGGAAAAAGAGAGGAGATCTGTACAGAATTACAAATGGTGCATTTTTTATAAAATCTTAGATGAAAGTGAGACAGAATGGGAGGGGGAGCGTTAGGCATGATTTCATTACTGTTACAGTATGAACGCCGTTTTTTTTTTGTGTCTTCTTCTAGCATTGCCACTATCTTCATAGGTCATCTCATATAAGATTTGATTTTGAATTATTTCTCTTTCATGGGCCAAGTTTGGTGGGTTGATTCTTCAGACTATAGATTTGTTATATGCTTTGAAGCCGCAGATCTCTGCTTTGTTTTGATGCAGGAAGCAGACTTATCAGTTTTGATTTCTTAGCACATCGATCGAGGGATGCTCTGCCAAGTGGAGCTCAATGACCGAACTCTTCTATTTGTGAAGTTTATGCAACAAGGTAAGTCCCTTTCGTTCTTATATACAAAGTTAAATGGATGGAGGGTTCCACAATTAACGTAAAATTAATAAACCGTGTTGAGTTTAATTACTTGATGTAAGAATTTGGCTAGTGGTAGGTCAGGGTTGGCATTGTCCCATCTAGATTAGGGAGTGGAATTAGAAAATCTGAAGTGGGGTTGTCGCATAAAAATTATAAAGACAGACTTGAAAATGAATCAAAGTGAAAAAAGATTGGAGAACAGTTATGTAGCTTGATTTGGCGAGGGGGGAGGGCAAGTGCGTTAACTATCATTAAAAGGTCGGCTAATGGTGTCCTTGAAGTACTTTTCAAGAGTCATTTAATCAATACTTACAAGTAATTATAATGTTTATTTTTTATTTTAAACACTTAAAATATTACCAAATAAAACAATGTTTATTTAAATATTTAATAAATGCATTCATATAATGTTTTTTTCTCGAATTATATTTAAACTTTAAAAGGGCCATGTCCACCCATATTCAAAGCATAATGTAATAATTTTACCCTATATTGAAAATCCAGTAGAGTGTATGATTGCATGATTATCCAGATAAGCAGGGGCGGAACCAGAAATTTAGGATTGGATGGGGGTTTGGGAGGGCTAACTAATAATTTATGGGGGTGTAAGGTATTCAATTTGTTAAGAAAATTTAGAATTTTGGAGTGCCAATACACCTAAATCACATGCTATAGGTCCGCACCTGCAGACAAGATAGTACCACACATATCATTTGAAATCCACCGGCAATTGAGTTTTTATGAGGTAGTCGTTGCACACACGGTTTCCCCTTCAAGGCCACGAATAGAGGCGCCGGCCTTTAATACTTGCAAATACAAGGGTAGTAACTTGAAAGGACAATCTTCATAAAAATACCAATGTTCTCTAAATTTGTCCAAGGCCGCGAGCATGTTTTTTCATGACCTAGTTGCGATGGCCGTTTTCAAGAAGTATATATTGCTCAAGTTTTTTGTGGGTTGAAATGAAAGATATACTTTCATATGAATGAACGTTACCCCAAGATATTAGTCACGTTTTGGAATATGCTACGCTCTTATTTTTCTGACGAGACCAACGTTTTCCTTGGATAGATAGAAGAACACGAGGACTGACATCTATGGGACCATCTAGAAACTAGGACGTGCCTCTCTCTTTTTTCTGCGCCAACAAAATTATCATATGACAATATCCTATTGCCGTATCCTATCATTTTCGAAAAAGAAATGATGTTTACTGCTTGCTGACATGACTTCCTATAGCGGGCGATCATATTCGTTTGCGAGCCATTGCAATTTTTATGTGCTTAATTGCTGATAGCATCTTGTTTCCCTTCTCCTTTTCTTGTTTGATAGCGCCAAATGATTTTTTCTTGCAATGTGCAAGAGATCACGTGAAAAATTAGGATGGTAGAGAGATTATCCTTTACTTTTAACAAATTTGTATTCCCCTTGTATGTATGGGATTCATAGAAACAAATTAATTGTGTGTAAAATATAGAATTAAAACTTATGAATTAGTATTGTGTTAAGAAAATTATTTAAAAATGTATTAAAATAATTTTTTTATCATAACTTTAAAATTATTAAAAAATATTAAAAATAAATAAATTTGATGATTTTTCAAGTTAAACGTATTTTTAAAATATATTTAAAACATGAAGGTGCTTCACTTCCAAACGCTCACTAAACAATTTAAGATATATGTATTGTTTTTTTGACATTATATTATCTTTTATAAGTAGCGGGTAAAAAGTTTCAAGTCCTATGTTATTTATTTTATTTTTTTCTAATATATCACAAAAGTATTCATACAATATAGTAGTAGCTTTGCGCAAATTTTAAATGTAAGGGTTTCTTACTTGAGTGGCTACTTAAATGGTGGAATTAATGTGACAGAAATTGAACATAATCTAGTCATATAATTAACTCTTGGAAGATATCAAGCTGTTAGATTACACAATCTCTTAGATGATTGAATTTTAAAGGTAAAGAGAATTGAAATTTTTAGTTTTCCCGATGAACTGTGCTAAAGAAAATATAGTCGTTATGTTATATTATTTTTCACAATAAGGAATTATACAAGTGTTTAATTACATATTGTGTGTATGCGCTGTCGTGCGCATATAAGGTTAGATGCCTATGGTGATTAATCTTGTAATTTCCATGTTTATCAGTCGAAATTAAGTGCACGGATATTAATCCTTTGCAACCCAACTCATGTTTCTCTTTTGCTCTCTTGTCAGAATAAAAAATAAAGAACCCTGTTTGACATGTTTTTTTAACAAAAGAAAAAAACAAAAGAGTCTCAATGCAGCTAGCTACACAATGCGACTTAATTTCCCTTTGTATCAGGTGTGTCAAAAAAAACATTTTGAAGTTTGAAACACTATGAATTGAATTTAAATCAATTTAGAGATTTTTTTAAAAAATATATATTTGAAATTCTCTTGGGTGTTAAAAATTAAATTTCAAATATAATTTAGTCTCTAAAAATGTTATAAAAGTAAATAAGAGAGCTAACCCCTTTGATTTTACAATTTTAAAGAGAGAAATTTAACATTAAAACTAACTTTCTTATAATACTCGTTGACTAGCACTTTTTTATTTAAAAACATTTGAAAACGTAAAATAAAGATAACGAGGATAATATAGAAAATAATATGAATTAAATTTTATTTTTTCTAGACATGTGAATTTAATTTATTTATCAATTGAATTCAAATTAAGTTCAATTACAATAAAAAATTGGTTTTAAATAACTTGTCAGGGTGTAAACTCCGCTTTAATTTACTTTGTGGTATTCCAGCTGACACTCATATTACAATTCGTCATGTGTTTTTCTTAAAAATAATTTGTTGTAATATTTTCTGAGATACAATTCTTAAGAGTTTTTAATCAAAATTTTCTAATCTTTTAATATATTTTTAGAACATCTGGAAATCGAAAGTTAAACAAAAGATCTTGTATGCGTTTAAGGTAAAAAAAAAAAAGCCTGTGGTTACGGGGCACTTGTATAAATTAGTCAGACTATTGTAATAATGCAGAATTGAATTTTGCATTCTAGGGTCTTTGATGAAGAAGTTTGATTATTAGAGATATTTATATGTAAATAAATAATTGGATTGACAAAGTTCACTAGTTATATGTTATATGTTTTTTTATTAAAAAATCTAAAATTATATTTTCTATTTAGAAAATATCCTTGAATTATACAAGGATATAACTAAAAATTCTCTCAAAATGCTTTTTTTTTAAAAAAAAAAAAAATTAAACCTACTTGATCATTAAAATTAAAAAAAAAATATTTTTTTCAAACAAGTAGTGTTTTTGAAATAAAAATGAATATAACCATGTCAGTTTAAATAAATTTTTTTATGATAAGATATATTGAAGAAAATGAATATTATAAAAAGTCATTGAAAGCACAAGAACATAATAAAATCTTTTCAATTATAAAAATAAAAACAGACTGAATTATTCACTCTAATATTTATTGAAGATTTACCTTTTACCTAGCGTGGCATCGTTCTTATTTTAACAGATTTCGTACACCGTTTGTGCTGTATTAAGCTGGCATTTCCTTCGTGATCATTATATCTCAAAGCACAATTAAATCTTGTGTTCATGGATTAAAATATTAAAACAAATTAATTTAAATTAATTTAAAATTTAAAATTTGACCACCTCGTTTATTTTTTTTAGTTTAATGTGGATGTACGAGTCAGTTTGCGCGTATTTCAACTAATTTCATATGCTTTAAAATTAATAATCATGTAAATCTTCAGTAGTTATCATATAAACAAGGAGAATACTTTAACCTGAAATTCCAGAAGTAACAACATCTCTTTTATTACACAATACCAAATAGAGGCTAATCATCCCATGTTCATTTCCTTGCCGTCAATAAAATCCGAGGCACGCCAAAATCTTATAGCCACAGACGTGGCATTCCCTTTTGCTGGACCAATTGGCAATTTGGCAAAAGAAATGGTTAGGGCAACCATTTAGACTGTCAAATCGCTTTTGACTTGCATTCTTTCTTGTGTGGGTGTGCTTGTCCTTTCTCGTGAATTAATTTTGCAAGAGAAACCTAAAAATGTCATCGATTTTTGAAGTCTAAGATCACGTTAATTTGTGTCTTCATTCCAAGGTGGTTGTTGAGAGGTAGCTATATTGAGGAGAGACTTGCATTTTTTTTCTTGTTTTAATTTATAGTTTGTTTTTAAAAATATTTAAATTTTATTTTATTTTTTTATATTTTAAATTAATATTTTTTTAGTATTTTTATACACAAATTTTAAAAATAATTTTTAAAAATAAAAAAATATTATTTTAATATATTTATAAATAAAAAATAATCTACATTTCCAAATATAACTATAAAGTCTCGTCCTGGTGGACACAACGCCGAGTATGAGAGCTTTGTTCTGTTCAATACATTAGGACGGTGGGATACTTTCTGAAGCCACTGCACGAAAGGATGCTACTCCTAGCAAGGAAAGTCTAGCCAGGAGACGTGTCTCTTGGATGGAACACAAATCGTTTAGTAAAACCATATTTATTATTCAGTACTCCATTTTTATTTTTATTTTGACACCACTCGCAGCAAGTACTTATTATGATTGCTTTCTTCAATCTAGACTAGGCTTTTTAATAACTACATACCTAACTTTAAAGATGGGATTGCTTCGTGCGCAGAGACTTTCAATGCTGAAAAGTTAGAATTAATTAAAATGTATGTCGCGTTACGTAGAATTTGAAATCTAATTATGAAATTATAATTATTATGTTTTAATTATCTCTATTTATTAAAAGATATTAATTGGTAACCATCTATTAGATAGGAATATGGTTTTAATTATCTCTATTTATTAAATGTAGGTAACCTATAACTTACCTACCTTGAAAGATAGGAATATTGCTGCCCACAATCGATAGGCAGACTTCCTATGTTAACAAAAATTATAAGAGTTAGGATTTTTGTTTTAGTCATATGATGGAGTTTCAATAAAATATTATCACACTAAATATGTTTGATGATAGCATCTCCAAAAACAAATTATAAATACCTTCAGAGAGGAGAGGGCCCCCAGTCTCTGACCTTTTTTTTTTCCTTGAATTTTAAAATGCTGTCGGTATCCTCCATATATGTATGGCACCTTAAACCAAGACGTTGACTTGCATTGTTCTTATATATCACCCTGTCATATAGACCAACTTTGGGTTACAAGGCATTGGATTTTTGCGCAGAATTAGGAGATTCTCCAAAATTATTGAGGTAATAATGCTCATAGTCTATCATCACTAACTATGTTGAATATATCCCATGCTGATGTTTTACGTTCTTGCATTTATTATTGTACGGAAACCAACTGCTATATAGACCACACAGTGCTAAAATGGATTATATATAGAACTAGACTTGATTGAATCCTCTTACATTATGGAGAAGAGGATCGATTGTCAGCAAGGACAAATTGTGTTGCACACAGACCTACCCAGAAACGAGAAACATGAAATGATCAAACTTCTACGTCAGTCCAATTATAGTTGGAAATAATTAAGCACATACTTATACAATGACTCTTTAAGCTTTACAGTGGTAAACTTGAAGGAACTTCCATTAATGCTATTGTATAGTGAAGGACTGTCACTAATTTCCACATTAACGGTTCTGCGTGATCGGAATGGACGGCTCTTGCATTTGGTAGGGCAGCTCCGGGTCGGTGTCTTTGACGGGCAATTTTCAAGATATTGTTGGATGTAGGGGTAATTTGGTAGTTATAAACTAATTGCTCTCGACTGTATAGATTACTGCTGTGGGACCGAATTTCCTTAGCAGTAAAAAAAAGAAGGTGTATTCATCATTTAAAGACGAGTATGAATTGACAAGGTTGTAAATTTATTAGTAGTTTTTAGTTATTGTTTTGAGATTGAAAAGACAGATATTGAGGACAAGTTTTCATCATGTTTTAAAAATGTAAATATTTATTTAAAGAATATTTTATTTTATGTTTTTTCTTATCTTTTATATAAAATACGTTCTTGTCTTTTCTGTAATATACATACTAAAGAGAAAGAAAAGGGGAAGAAATGATCCGCCAAGCCCGATTAAACGGAGGCAAGAAACTTGATGAAATATGCATTTTAGTTTCAGGGAAGTAAAATCAATGGTGATTCAATTTTCAACTTCTGTTAACAAAGAATGGCAATGCCCACCCCCGCGTTTGGCGGGTAATGCCAACTATGGGGGAAAAATGAATATTTCATTCTACCTGCCCATAACAAAGTATTATTTAATTTATGTACGGATATCCTAAACCCTAGCTTCCATAGGCCTCTTGTTCTTTTATTATTATTATTGTCGTCGTCGTTGTTTATTTTATCTACGGTGGTTGCTAAGAAAAAAACGCTTTGCTTTTGCTCTAAAAGGACAGGAGGAGCTTACAAATCCATTCACCAGATGCAGGTAAGTCTTCAAATCATGACATGCTGCTACATTGATGCTATTGAGATATGGAGAATCCTTGCTACTAAGTCTTAGCTCCCTGCCAACTTCTGCATAGACCCATTGTGTGTCCTCCACCTTTTTTTGGATCCAACTAGGCAAGCTTGCCATATTGAGGTCTCCTTTATTTGGCACATTGTTCTCCCCATCAATTACAAATCCAGGTACTTTTGTTATTACATCATCTGAATTTACAATACGCAGGACTTTCGTTCCTTGTTTTTCCAGGTGTCGTCTGAAACTCCTGTTACCGACACGCGGACCTCCGAAAGAAATGACAGTCACAAGTGGCGCACAGTTGAATGTAGTCTTGATGTCATAAGCAGCAAGAGTAGCAAGTGCAGCTCCAAGACTGTGTCCTGTAATGGTTAAGCTAAGAGGTTCATCACCATAAGTATGGAGTAGCCTTTTGATCTCTTGACGCACCATTTCTTGTAAACTAGGACCCATTGGTGTTCCTGAAGTGTAAAGGCTCAAAAATCCGCTTTCTACCATGGGTCCAGAATCGTCCGAGCCTTTTTTGCCACAATCTGAATTTGGCAGTTGAGTCAGGGTTGCTCTAAGATTCTCCAGCCATTCAAGGCAAGTGGCAGTACCTCTAAAGGCAACCACCACGTCTCTGCGTCCTAGCCTCGCAATTTCTGCCTTGTTTAGAGAAACGGCTACGTATCCAATCCAACTGGACTGGGTAAACACCCAACTAGGTGCCTTTTCAATCCAACGTGGGATTTGGATTCCCGATGTTGCACGTAGATGTTTGGTTAGCCGGTAACCAGTATCCGGTTTACCGGACCGTTCAAACAATGTGCTCTTTGGGAACCGGCAGGTTGCATAGGTGGGTGATGAAGGATCGAAGTCAAAAGACTTATATGCAGCATCGACAAAGTGTCCATACCGAAGAATTTCTCCACGTAAATTATCATCAAGAGGGTCAAGCAAACCTTCCCAGTTTCGAATACCTTGATACTCCATCCATTTCCGTCTTAGTTTAACCGGCCGGGATGCAGTCGCCGATTCATGGCGAACCGGGTCAAGCAGGCCTTCCCAATTTTTTAGAGGTTGATTTTGTAAGAACTTTTTGTTGAGTTTTATGGGTTGAGTGAGAGTGCAGCACTCCAATGTCATGTCTCTAGTGGGTGGGACTGTGCATGGCTTTGCAAGTCCAACAGAAGACCTCATGATTTTGGTTTCTTTGTATTATATGGAAGAGAGGAACTTGATTTTTCTTCTTCTTTCAGATGTGAAAAGGAGAGAAAAGGAGAGAAAGAGGCAAAGAATGGAGATGAAGGAAGTTCTCGATGTTGGTGATTGTTGCCTTCAAGGTGTTTTGGAGGGTCGTTTTTATAGGGAGAAAGAGAAACAGGAGGCATGGAATTTAATGAAGAGAAACAGGAGGCATGGAAGAAAGAGAAAATGTTGACAGAGAGGGGTTCTTGCGTTTAGTTTTGAACTTAAAAAAAAAACACGAACGAGAGGAGGGGAATTATTACAAAGACAGCTTTGGTCTACTTAACTTTTATTTATATTATTTGAGCTTTTTCTGGAGAACTAGGTTCTTTTATGTACATGATAAATACATAAAGTTTGGGATATTATTATGTTATTATGTTCAGTTAATTTAAAATATTGAATTCAAAATAAATATACCATATATGATTTCAATATATATTAAAAATTGAAATATTTGCTATTTTCTTCATCTCATCTAGTTGAATTTTAAAGCAATAACCGAGAGCAATTAGAACATCATGTAGAATATTATTAAGTTATAAAAAAACCGCCTTGTTTTCTATTTTTACGTGTGTCAGAATGATTGTCTTGCAAACCATCAAACCATATGCTTCCATACAATTATACCTCTAATTAAAGCCTAATTGTAGCAAGCCTATAATTGTAAATGGTGTATTTTAATTTTTATTAGAGCAGAGACCAACAATTGGAAATAGGAGATTTTAGAAAAATATTTTTTCGTGACAACTGGAGTATAATGTATGGTGTCAACTGTCAAATATAAGAGCGTCACTGTAATTGGTGGGGAGAGGCAAGGAGTTATTTTATTCTGGGGAGAGGCAACGAGTTAAAAGGAGAGAAGCTGTCGTAACTGGTAAAACTACGTTAGGATCCCAAGGAAGCGACGACCGAGGTGATGATTACCAAATATGGGCTCGAATCAAATCCAATGGTCCACCTTCAATCAAGCTTGAAAGGATTTACTGAGCCCAAAAAGTACCTTTCGACCCGGTTTAAGACTTAAATCTCAACTTAAGCGAGTTGATTTATGAGTTAATAAATCAACTCAGATTTTAATATTTTAAAAACAAAATCTGTCTGGGGAAAAAATCCAGGTTTTTCCATTTGTTGACCGGGGCCAATTCCCATCAATAATTTTATTAAGTTGACTTAGGAGGTAATTTTAATATTAAGTTGACCTACCAGGCGAGCGAGTCTTATATGCACAGTAATGAGAAATCCTCCTGTAATATTGTGGATCAGTAGGGTGTATGATCGGCCTCTCTATTTTTTAGTTTTATCTTATGTTGACCCTCTGCTAGTATTTCTTGTCTTATCATTCACCCATTCTCTATTTTGTACTACCAATCTGATGAGTCTTCCATCTGTTTTCTTTTGCTATTTAAGGCAGTGTCAAATCAAACCATAATTAATTTACTCTTAACTAAAAATAAAAATAAAAATAAAAATAAAATCCTTTTTTTTCCATATCTTCACCCTTCTTTATTTTATTATTTACTGGTATAATTTTACTTCAATCATTAATGTTTGTTATTATTAAATTCGATAATTAAATTTGAATTTTGTTTAAAATAATAGAATTGATGGTTAATTCTCAAACTTGTATACTATTTTTTGTTTATTTATTTGATGTGACAAAAGTTCTCTGAAAAAGATTGTCTGCCGATGGAAGAACTATAAAATTACCCAAAAGAAAAGGAAAAAAAAAAGGGTAGAGTTAGGATGACGATATGAAGAAATGTAGTTACGGAAAAAAAAACATAATTTAAAATAGGATTAAAATTACAATTAATCAATGATATTGTAGCTTTAGTTATTAGATCCGACAGATAATTAACTCGATGGCCGATCAATATATAATCTGTTCTAGACAAGTTGAGTGAAAAAATATTTTCTTGAAAATAAATATCTTTTCAAAAATTATATAAATTTTTTTGAAATGGTTAACCACTCGGTAAGATTCCAAGCAAGCTCTTATGACTATTATCGAAGCTAACTTGAACGAGCCCCCGCTAGATGGGCTCGGCTTTAGCCGTTTCAAATGAAAGCAGCGTATGCCATGTGTCATAACGTAGGGAAGGAGATAATGACGTGCTTGGTATTATTAGATTGTGATTATTGTATGAACACTTTCCCATGTGGTCACGACAGTTGTTTGGTGCAAACAAGGTAACATAACAGTTCTCTTCTTTAAATCTGCTTTGTTAGTTTACGTGAAAAAATCTCAAATATTATTGCACGTCTCACAGTTTCACACGTTGATTCCATCTTTCAAATCTTCAATCCTCCTCGTGAACGTTTAAATTTTTTCCCGAATGATTCATGTTGAGATCTATCTGTAAATTCCCTTCTACTTTGTTTTTTGTTTTTTTTTTGGAAATCATTATTTATTTATGGATTATCTCCAAACATGATTGCAAGAAATCGTTCGATTTTAGTGCAAGAAATCGTCCTCATATATATATATATATATATATACACATACATGTTTTCAATGGCTGTGATGAAGAACACCTAAAGGTTGAGGATTGATATATATAGTTAAGAAATGAGTTTTAAGAGTTATTAATCAATTATAATCATTAAATTTAATAGTTTGGCCTTTTGGGCTTTCTTTATCTGTAATTCGTTTTTGTCATTTCGCTTTTTATTCCATAAATTTGTTCGTACGTCTTCGGGGGGGGGGGGGGGGGGGGGGGGGGGGGGGGGGGGGGGGGGGGGGGGGGGGGGGGGGGGGGGGGGGGGGGGGGGGGGGGGGGGGGGGGGGGGGGGGGGGGGGGGG
>Ga0307517_10007401_pt1 | contig 16009 bp, 10 predicted proteins | sample 23_EM_MG_FD_194515 | JGI IMG/M metagenome (GOLD analysis project Ga0307517, IMG submission 194515) | Populus trichocarpa ectomycorrhiza microbial communities from riparian zone in the Pacific Northwest, United States - 23_EM | ecosystem: Host-associated > Plants > Roots > Unclassified | place... | reverse complement strand
TTTTGTATGATTCAATTATCTAATGGAATACAATTTAAAAAAAAAATGTCTTAAACTTCTTTGTCTTTGTATATTCACAGTCTCTCTTATATGTCATATTTGTTTTTATCAAAATGAAATACAATTTTAAAACAATTATCTAATGAAATAGAGTATAAAAGAAATATAAAAAAATTAAGAACTTGAAAACACTATAAACAATAATAATAATAAAAAAGAGTAGAAAAAAAAAAACCCATGCTTAGACGCATGGCCTGATCTAGGTGTCCAGCTTGCTTGGTCCTTTGAAATAAAGCCTAAGCTCACGCACTTTAGCCATTTTATTTTTGTTCTTTCCTAGTGCGTGAACCTCTTGTCCATCCCAAATGTTTTTTTTAAATAAATAAATGATGTATTATTTGATTTCCTAGAATCTAGCCACTACTGAGATGAATAAAATCCAGTGGTAAAAGCTTGGATTAAAAGGTTTACTTCCTCTGTGGTCTCAGGTTTAAGCCATGTGGTTGCTTATATAATGGCCACTGGAGGCTTACATGATCGTTAACTTCAGGGCCCGTGGGATTAGTCGAGGTGCGCGCAAGCTGGCCCGGACACCCACGTTAAACTAAAAAAAAAATCCGAGTTTATTTTGATTTAAAATATCTAATAAACACCTTTCAAATCTCTAAAAACCCATTTAATAACCCCAAGATCCTCAATAGAATTCAAACACATAAAATCAAACCTTGAAAGATTTTTCTCTCTTGGCCTTGATTTATTTTTCTAGAAAATATTAAGACCCGAAACAACTATCATTAATAAATTCTTGTTGTTGGATGGAACTCTTTAACACCAAGATTGATGATTTTCATGGTTAAAATCGGTATTAACCGATATCTTTTGTTTCTTTTTAACCAAAATTTAATAACTTTCTCTCTCTTATACTAACTAAAATATAAAATAAATAAATTTTTGGATCAAATTTAAAATTATAAGAACTATAGGTTCTATAAAGGTAGGAAAAGAAAAGAAAGAGAACTAAAAATAAGTTTTTCCCTCCAATTTTACCTTGGTCAAGAGATTTCTTCTTGTTATACACTTTGGTTCTATTTCATTGAATTTTTCTTCTCTTAAGAATATTTTACTAATTGAACATTAAATTAGCTTCAAGAACCGAATTAAAAATAAATTTTAATGTTAATGTAGATTGCTACAGTATTTTAGCGAGATGTTTTACTATATTTGATATTTGATAATGTACAACCTATACCCCTTGAACATTACATTTGTTTTTACATATACACACATATAAAGAAATTCCTATCAAATCTACAAATTTTATAATTAGAAGTTTAAGTTATTTTTTTTAAAAAAAAAATTAATTAGATATAGATATATCATTAAAAAAAGAAGCTAGTGCTATAACTTAAATATACAAATTCATATTAATTTTTTTTTCTTACCATCTCAACCAGTCATTTGAGAGTTCACTTTAAAAATATTTGAATATATTATATATATCATAAACTCACGGTGGAACAAATTTTGGAAGAACTTCATCAGCATATGTGACAACAAGTTATAACGAGATGAATATGGCATGACAGCTATCTCCTTACACAGAACATTGATCCACAGATGTGATAGTTATTCATCAATTTTCACAGATCCAGGTTTAATTAGACAACCCATATGGGGTCAACTTCAGGAGATGCATGCTGCAATCATCAAGTCTTGTGCAACAACACTACTAGAAGGAGTGTCTCTCAACAGGTGATCATGTCAATACTGCTGAATCTTGGATGTTGTAATTCAATTCAATTGTTTTTCTATTTATTTGTGTATGTAATGAAAGCATGCGATGAACACTGTATGCTTGTTTCAAATCAGGCCTATGTTTTTGAAGAAAAAGGAGGAGGTTGAGCCGCATTCCTTGTAAACAATGACCAGAAAAATACTGCAACTGTTGCATTTCGAAATTTAACCTTTGAGCTGCTTCCACAGCTAATTAGTATTCTGCCTGATCGTGGAAAGATAATCTTCAGCTCGTTGTTTAAAATATCAGAATCTGGCATCACAGAAACTGAAAATGACCGTGACCTGGTCCCCTGTGACGATCTTCGTATACTCCTCATATTTGCGGCCTCAATCCGATGCTTTCCATGCTCCTATAATTCTGACAGCAACTGCAAACCATTTCTCGCGGTCGCCCACGACAACATAAGACAGTGACAAAAATGCAACCGAAACAAGCGCACAAGCTATCCACATCAATTTATTTATAATTGCCATCGACTGCTTCTTTGCCTTTCTCTCTATGACTACGACTGATGTTTGTACCGCCACGAATGCCAGAGAAATGAAGAGCGCAATAGAATCAAAGATAAAGAATATGATGAAGGGAGCTTTCGGGGCGATATTTGCTTCCCCTAGAGACAGTTCAGGGGGGATTTCTCCAGGGTCGTCTACATATTGGCCAGGGACAGTGAAGATGGCTGCAAAGGCAACTGTTGCAATGAGAACAGCAACACCAGTTGTCGAGTTGATGGCATTGTTAAGACCTTCTACGTGCATTTTGTTGACATATTTAGCAATGCCTTGCACATTCTTCGTAGTTTGACGTTTGTGTTCTTGTTGGTAGAGAACTTCTTCATGTTTTACGTTACTGTTTGTTTCAACTCTCGCGCTGGTATATATTTTTTCCTGTGGCCTAATCATTTTCGCACTCTGAACTTCCATGCTCCTGCAAAATGAGTCCAATTTCGGGGTGCCCCATTTTCTCGAAAGTATCAAGAGCAGTTTCACCAGTCCTGTTATCAGCCATCATGCCAGTTTGACCGTGCCGAAGTAGCAGCCTAACAATATGCACAAACAGAACATTATTATGTCAGCTTAATTACCCCTCCCGTCATCGATGAAATGATTGCATGATCGAATCATTGCAATATATCCTTCAAACCAGGTTTTGCTTTATGAGACAAAACTGGCAGCAAGATTACAATTTTCAAGCCCCAATCTTTTGGTCTCAATAAGAAGAGACCTAAACTGGAATGTATCCAACTCACTTAAACAATACCATAACGTGAAGAGACACCAATGTTAGGTAACAATAACTAACTGCCATTTTCAAACAAAGTGCCTCCACCACTCTTTAAATCACCTTCGATTTGCTTGATCCTAGCATAACAATTAATCACAAGTCATTAGCCCTTTAATCTCTTTGATTTTGTTCTTAATTAATCCCATTTTTTCTTGATTCACCATGACTAACAACAATAATAACAAGGATGCTTCTGCTAGCCCTGACAAGATCAATGTGTTGGGTTTTCAATGTCATAAACGCAGCGGAAACAATAAAACAAAGTTATTTAGGAGTTCATAGAATCTCGTTAGACAAATCTATAGTTGTTTATGGATTTATTACCTGAAGATCTTATCTTTTTTGGCTTTGAATAATTCTTTAAAGGTTGGGTTATTGCAAATCACAAGTTGTCCAATTGTCTGGCTTTCAATAATAATTCATACGAATCATCAATGAGAAATCTCTTAAGTCCCTCTATTTAGAAGAGAGAAATTATTATATCTAGAGTGCTAATTCTTTATTCCGTGACTTACATAATTTTTTTGTCTAACAGACAACAAAACACTTTGCATTATAATACTAAATAATTTTTTTTTTCATTTCCTTGCTGGGAAGAAGGGGATGGGGAGTATGAGCTGTAGATCCTTAAGTGCAAAGGAACTCATTCAATGCCTGGTTAAAACTTCCAGCTATGGATTTTGTGTCAAGCTTAAAATATAATAATGATTAATTCGGGATGGATTGATCGTTGTAAATACGTGGATTCAGAAGAAATGGCCTATATTAATTTCACCCTTTCTTTTTCTCCTTCCATTCTACACTCTTGTTTTTCATTTTATTTATTTGTTTGAAGTTTGATTCTTTCATTTCAATTATAATTTTTCTATGTTCAGTTTCTTAAGAACATGCTTGATATAAATAGATTTCTATTTTGTAAATGAATCGCAGTGATAAAATTATGTTAAATTAAACTCATACGCCAAGGTAACATCAAGCATTAAAAAACTAAAATGTTCATGGCATTACTCATAAACATTAATCTAGTATTACAATAATGATTAGAAGAATCTATAGAAGATGAAAAAACTATGATTTGTTAGTGAATAAAAGTGATCCCAGCAAAGAAAGATTAAATTGCATACATTTTTTTGTAGTCACTGTTTACGATCTCAGTGTCCGAGACCAGAGAAACTGAAAATGAGCGTGACCTGCTCCCAAGTGATGATCTTCGAATATTCTTCATGTTTGAGGCCTCAATTCGATGTTTTATCACCCAGTAACACATTGTACCGAACGTTGTCGCCATTATAGATGCTCCTACAATTGTAACACCGATTGCCAACCATTTCTCACGTTCACCAACAACAACGAAAGATAGTGCTAGAAATGCGACCGAAACAAGGGTACAAGCTATCCACATCAATTTGTTTATGACTGCCATCATCTTTTTTTTTGCTTTGCTCTCTATGGCTACAACTGATGTTTGCACCACCACAACAGCCAGGGAGATGAAGAGGGCAGTAGAATCAAAGATGAAGAATATGATGAATGGAACTTTTGGAGCAATATTTGCTTCCCCTAAAGACTGTCCAGGGGGGATTTCGTTAGGGTCATCAACATATTGACCAGGGACGGTGTAGATGGCTGCAAAGGCAACTGAGGCAATGAGAACGGCAACAACAGTGGTGGAGTTGATTGCATTGTTAAGACCTTCAACATGCATTTTGTTGAGACGTTTAGCGATTCCTTTCACACGCTTTCTAGTTTGACGTGTGTGTTCCAGTTGGTGGTGGACTTCGTGCTTCACGTCGCTTACTGTTTGTTTCAGCTCTCGCGCTGGATTTATTTCCAGTGGCTGAATCGTTTTGGCACTTTGAACCCCATGCTCCTGCAGAATGACTGCAATTTCTGGATGTCCTGTTTTCTCAGCAGTATCGAGTGCAGTTTCAGTAGTCCTATTAACAGCCTTTACATCGGTTCTACTATGCCGAAGAAGCAACTTAACAATCTGAACCCAAAAATAAAAATATAAGACATCAGTTTGTCAACTTACCCCTCGAATCGGGTTATACAATTTTCTAGCCTCAATGCTCTTCAACCTGAACTATATATATATATATCCAATCCACTTAGAGTATATGCCATTTAATGTTACTAATAGTTCCAGATTCAACTAAATCACCTTTAACAATATTATAGTTTCCACTTTCCATAAGTCAGATACAGCCAAGTTGTCGAACATTTCAGGATTTTGTGTAAAAGTCAACTGCAGTTAGGTTTGAAAACCATTGTTTAAATAGTAGTAACTCGAATAAGATGCACCATCAAGGAATTTTTCTAAATGATTATTAAGGTGGATCTCTATAAAATATTTAAGAGGGTTTGACTATATATTAATTAGGAAAATTAGTTGCTGATGGAAAAATCAAGTGCCATGGCATATCTCGAATGATGAGGCCAACCGAGTTCGTTAATGAACTATTCTAAGAAGGATAACTATCTTAACTCTTTAGATACAGTTTTTCTGTATCCAACTCTTTCTTGATTATCTTTCTCAATTCTATTATCTTTTGTGAACTGCATGTAGATTTTTAAATAGTGAAGCTTGCTTTGAATTCATACATGAATAGAAACAAGTCTAGTGTAAGATCAGCATGAGAAATGAAAAGATGACTTGGATTAGACAAAAAATCTCGACATTTCAATCTAGTTTGATAGTAATAAGACCTACTCATGGCAAAATGTTGAATCGTCCATAAAATAATCTTAGATTTTTATCCTTGTTGATATGCTAGAAAGGTAGGGAATAAGGAGAAATTTGCCTGAGCTCGTCCTTTCCTGGTTGCTATATGTAAGGGTGTGTTGCCTTTAGTATCAATCCTGTTTACAGCTGAAGGATCTGCAACAATCAGCTCCTCCACCACCTCAATATTTTGTCCCTTCACTGCCATGTGAAGTGCCGTCTGTCCCTTCTTATCTATCCTTGTTGCTATCCCAGGATCCATTGTCAAAAGTGCTCGCACAACTTCCACATGCCCGTTTCTAGCTGCAGAATGCAGGGCAGTTTTTCCATTGCTTTTATCAATGGTTGATAGGCTACTCCCTGCATCCAACAAAAAATTCACAATTTCTATATGACCTTGTGTGGCAGCCGTGTGCAGAGCTGTAGTGTTTGATAAATCAACAGTCATAGACAATTCCGGATGGGCCTCCATTAGCACCCTCAGAATCTCTGCAGCAATACAGACCAAAACTCAAAAAATCGTTTCCTAAAATATAATGAACAAAAAGTAAATTCCAAGATTGAGCCATACCTATATCCCCTTGCTTTGCAGCAACATGGAATGCATCAAACCCATTTCTTGCTTTGATACCAGCATCAGCAAGATCATAATACTTTATCATCTCTCTGACCACATCAACATAACCGTATTCTGCAGCAACATAAAGGGCAGTTTCTCCTGATTGGTTTTGCTTCTCTAACAATTCCTTCAATTCTTCTTCTCCAGTACCAGTTAAGATCTCCATTACAGCGCCTAAATTCCCAGCTCTGGCTGCAGAATGTAATGGTGTATCATCTCTTTTTCCTGTTAACTGTTTGGTCATCTTTTTCCTAGGCACTGGACTAGGCTGCCCGCCTGGTGACTCCATTGGATCCATTAATCAAAAAGAAAAATCCTTTATAATTCTAATATTAATTCATTTCTTTTTTTCTTCTTTCCAGCAAAAACCCAGATCAAAATTTGCATCTTTTATCATCTAGACTCATTATCTCTTTAAAGCAACCAAGGTAATGATAATCTTTGGTAACTCTTTCCCAAAATGTTGGAACTTTGATTCTGACCTTGCATGTCTGGTTCTGCTATCTCTTGCATCCTAAATTACAAGCATGTCAGCAGCATACATAGGATATAGAGCAAAAACAAACGATCCCACAAAAAAAATTAAAACATTTTTTTCCATTACAAAAAAAGGAGATCAAGAAAGGATAAAGAATTAAGAGGAAAAAATCATTTTATGTTTACTTGGGTTGGAAGGAAGGAGCTTCTTTTGCGCTCCTCTGTCAACAGGATAAAAACCCATAGAATTTAAAAAGCTGTCTCTAAAGAGAGACTCAAAAACATTTGTAAGGCTGTAATTAATGTATCTATCTATCTATAGTAAAGATGAAGTCTAGAGAAAGTTACAACAAAGGTTGTTAGACTAGAATTTTAATGACTGAAACTATAGAAAAGCACAAAGGTTGCAGAGAAAGAGCGAGAATTTCTTTACTTTTTTTTCTTTTTTTTTCTTTTTTTGTTACCCAGAGCTGAAGATATTATAAAGTAGGCGCTGAAGACTCTTCTTATATAAGTAATGTTTTAATCTCAACTCTTATAAGAAAGTTTCTCCACCAAAAATTCACAATAAATCTACTGTTTTTTCCTTAAACTAATTGACATTTCATATAATAAGTCTTAGTTTAAGATATAAATATATATACACACACACATACATATATTATTTTTTCCTTAAAATAATTTTTCATTGTACTTTAATTGATTTTTTTAAAACATGTTAATATTTCATGTTAAAATTAATTGAATTACATAGATTCTCTCCTTCAAGCTCCTTTTCTTCACCTTGGTGAGCTCTGCCTCTACTTGCACCAAAGATACTCGTGAACAAATAAGTGCTTGTGCGTATGAGATCAGTTTGATTGTACTTGAAACATTCCCTATTTCCCCAGAAAGCACTTGCTTTCTGCGAACTTCTTGATGTCACTTCGAATCCCTTGGACGCTGTTTCTTGCCTTTTCATCGACGTGGTATCTCAACTCTGGAACGACGAAAATCTTTCTGGGGCTAAGTTCTTTATCAAGTACTGCGGTTTCCAAAACTTCAATCCGCGGGCAGCCCAAAATCTTGTATGTATTCAACTTTTTATGTTCTTCTCTTTATGCATCTGCCATATATAAACAATGGACCAATAAGCTTTTTAGTTTGTGATCTTACTCTATTGTTTTTAGGGTCAGAAGGAATGCATGCAGCTACTTTCTCGTTTAATTTATGTGTTAATGTTTCATTGATCAAAGAATTACATGTTTTTGAGTTCAACACTTGTGATATCAGACATCAAATACACGTGATACTGGATGTTCTAAAACATGTTTCTTGACAAGAGTTTGGAATCCAATAGAGCTACTCTGGACTATTTCTTCATTGTTTAACAGAGTATAATTATCTTCTTGTTCATAGACAAGATGTACTCCACACTTCTTTACTTGAAAATCAGGTGTCACAGATGCTGAAACATTCACTTGATCCCCAACTTCCAATTGATCAGTACCAAACCTCCAATGGCTTAACCATAACATATCTTCTCCAATTTGTGGTACCCCGTAGACTATTGGATTATAGCTCCATTTCAAAACCTTGGTTTTGTTGCTGATTTCAGCATCAGGTGGATATAGAGTAGCACATTTCTTATCTGTATTGCGTAATCCATATACAATGCATAAGTTTAATCCACGAATCTTGCGACTTGGAAGTGGAGGCACGGCAAACGATACTGAATTGTTCTGCTTTTGATGGCTGTACCAACTTGGAACCTCACTTCCAGGAAGAAAAATGCTAAATATGCCTTGTTCTTGCAATATCTGTGCCATTGGAATCATAAATTACAAAATGATTAAGGATGGATTGAAAAATTTTTCTATTAAAGAAAACTCATAATTTTGAAGCCAGAAAGGGTTATTACCTGGAGGCGAGTTATCCTTGATGTCTTTGTGATAGAATTGATCATTTCCACTTCAATGCTACCTAAAGATTCTATATTGAACAGGTGCAGGTTATAGATCATTTTGGCATCAAATTCTCTCATCATTTCTAAGTTGAACAAGCCTTGAACCTGAACTAGTCTTTTACAACCAATAAGATTAAGTCTCAAGGATCTCAACAAATTTGGCAAATTTGCAATTCTTTCCAACTTCGTACATTTTTCTGCCCTCAACTTCTTTAAGCTTGTTGGAAGTTCGGGAAGTGATCGGAGACTTCTGCAGTGGTTTAACAGAAGGTCCTGTAGCATAGAGAGGCTATTCATGCTTTCTGGTAGGGTTTGAATTGGGTTTTTACTCAGGTTTAAGTACTCCAAGGCAGGCAGGCTGCTAAGATCATCAGGAATAACATCATCTGTTATATTGCAATCAGCAAGACTTAACTTTACCAGAGAACATGGTAGAAAAGTGAACGAAAAGCTAGTGGATTGTAGACTTCTTCTTGGAAATAACCAAGACCACCAATTTAATTGCCATGACTGTAGCCGATTTATGGAAGTTTCATCAGCACGAAGCACCCTTAAGCATTGCAATGTTCGTAGCTCCTCAGGTAGCTCATCAAGTTTGGAGCATCCAGATAAAATAAGTTTGTCAAGTGATTTCAACAAACCAATGCTCCTAGGAAGCTTTATGAGATTTTTGCAGCCTTTCAGATTTAAGAGAAAAAGGCTTCCCAGATTTCCAATGGATTCGTGAACCTCCATCAAACTTATGCAATATTTAAGAATCAGCCTTTCAAGACTAGGCAGTCCTGATAGGTCAGAGGTATTTACTAGACCATGTGAATGACTGAGATCAAGAATTTTCAAATTTTCAAGAGCCTGTTTTGAAAGAGATGTCATTAGTTTATCTGAATACATAATTGATCTGAGGGAGAAAGAATTAGAGTCATACCTGGGTTTTCCTCCAAACACGTTTTAGACTACTCTTGTGCATATCAAGAACAATCAGATCTTCTAGGGAAAAATTATCTGGTATAAAATTCAAAGAGAATCCATGCCAGCGCATCCACACTAAACTCTTAGGAAAATCTGCATAACTTCCCTTAAGCTTTACATTATTGAGATCAAGCAGTTTTAAATTGCTCATTTCTGCAAATGCCTTAGTTTGCAAGTCTGGATTATTTGCCAATGCCGTGCTTATCTGTTGTTGGTCGAGTATGAGGCTCTTAACAGCACGTGTACCCTGCTTAGAAGGTAACAACACAATCTTAAAATATAAAGGAGAATTAAAGAGCAAGCATTAAAAAATGTGCACTGAAATAAACGGAGTAGGTTTCTCACAGTATTTTTTCTCAAAACACTGAATGAATCCTTGTGACGCCACAGTCTGCTACGTTTCCCAAGGTCATCGGGTGATTCTTGGCGAACAATTTCCCTTCCCATGTCTCTAAGTGATTGATGCATCATCAATATCTTGTCTTTGTCAATTGTTATTAGACATCTATCGACGAGTTTCTGAATTCCAAGTACCCTGTAGAAATCACAGCCTTCAACTATTCTATCTAAATAATCCTTATCCTTTCCAATGAAGAAACAAGCTATGTCAAGGAACAGATTTTTGTCGCGATCATCTTGTAGGGAGTCAAAGCTTCTTCTAAGAATCTTTTGAATCTTACCATCATCAATGGCTTCTGGTTCCTGTAATGCTCTTCTCCATAATTCCACAGGTTGACCATGTAAAGAAGAACCCAAAACTTGAAGAGCCAATGGAATTCCACCACAGTGATTCATCACATTCTCAGAGTACATCTCATAACCATGCAAAGGTTGATTTTGGCCAAAAGCATGCCAACTGAAAAGCTGAAGCGATTCATTCTCATTCAATTGCTGGACTTTGAACATTACACTAACTTCATCAGCCCTTAGCAAACGTTCATGCCTCGTTGTTATGATAATTTTACTTCCCTGGTAAAACCATTGTCGCATTCCAATTATTGCACTAACTTGGTCTAATTGATCGACATCATCTAGAATAAGAAGAACTCTTTTGCAACAAATAGCATCTTTGATCTTAATGATCCCTTCATCTATACTGTGAAATTTACCTGCTTTTCTCTTTGTGACATCTGAAACAAGTTGCTTCTGCAAACGAACCAGACCATTAGGTTGCTCTGAAATTTCCCTAATATTAGCGAGAAAGCTACTTCCCTCAAAATTGTGGCAGTTTTGATTATATACTCTCTTCGCAATGGTTGTCTTTCCAATGCCCCCAATCCCATAGATTGTTGCTATGCCAACATCATCTGATCCATCTCGTAACCACAAATTGATGAGTCTTACACGGGAATCTATTCCGACTAAATAGGGCTCAACATTTAGTATCTTGCGATTCAATCTATTTCCAACCTCTTTAACAACATTCTGAATAAATTTAGATTCATACCTACAAATCATGTATTAAATACATTAAAGAATAATGATTAATTATGCTAGTACTGCACTATTCTAGCAGGCTGACAGCAGCATTTAGGACTAGAAAGTATAATCTTAAAAGTCCTGGAGTTACTTGTTTGGAATTAAGAAAGTATTCTTGTAATTAATTAACACATTGAACCTTTCTTTTTGCTCCATTTGAAGATATTTATCTTATTCTTCTATCTATGGCATCAAGCTATCTCACATGAAGAATTTCTTAGAAACACAATTCTCAACCTATTTAGTCTAGCAAAATTCATTATAATATAAATCATGGATGCATAAGTTGATTTTAATTGCTTGAGATTCCATGCATCTAAATTTATTTTCTATTCTATGTGTTTGAAAAACAAAAACATGCATGAAGGCAACTCTCATGAAAATACTCACAAATTATGTGGTTAAATTACATACCCATCTTGTAAAACCATCCCTCCAAGATCAGCAACTTCCTTCAGAGCCATCCTCCAACCCTCCACTCTGTCCTCCTTTTTGAACCGCTCTTCATGCCTAACAAAAGCTTCAGCAAAACTCCCTGTCTGGTTACTGACATGAGATGGATCCAAATCTTAGAAAATTGGCAAAACAACATGCCACCCACCAAGTTTTTTAAGCTCCATGATCATCACTAGTTCATCGAGACACCATCTTGATGAAGCATAATCTTTAGAGAAGACAATTATAGACATTCTTGACTCTTTTATTGCTTTTTGGATTTCTATCTCAATGTTCTCCCCTCTCTGAATTTCATCATCATCTCTAAATGTGTGAAATCCTGCTTGTACTAAAGCTGTGTGGAGGTGATCGGTAAAGTTCTTGCGGGTGTCTTCACCTCTAAAACTCAAGAACACTTGGTAAGTGCATCTACTCTTTGAAGAAGAGGCTTCATCTTGGGGTATTGCAGTAGCCATTCAAGAAACTGTACAGATCAAAATCGTTGGGTCAATATAGATATAGAACAGGAATATCAACAAAAGAATCTTGTCGAGCAAAGAGGAAAGTTCCTAGAGGAGAGAAGGAATTTAAGCACCCCCACTCACCCGAATTCACTGTTTGCCGGCTCTCGTAAGGGATGACAACGCTATCGTTGATGGAGTTTCTATTATATTTATAATTTTTTGGATAAAAAAATGATATTTATATATTATTTATAGATTTTTTAGCATTTATTAGATCAGTGTTTTCCAGCGAGAATTTTAAATTTATATATATTAGATAATGTTTTTTTAAAAAAAATATTAAGATTGAGATATATTAAAAGATATTTAAAAAAAATTGAGATTAAGATATATTAGATTAACACACGTTAATATTAAATAACTTGTTAAATTGTGACCCAGATCATAAAATCGTGATAATCTCATTAAAAACAAATCAAAACAAATAATAAAATTCAATTTTCAATCAATAAAATATTAAAATGATAAAATTAAAGAAAAAAGCATTCAATCTAAAAAATATTTAAAAATAACTCGAGTAAATCTAGATTAATCTCTCAACCTATATCTTGGATCATAAGAAAGGGATGATCTAATGGAGAGCAAATTGAAAAAGTTTATAAAGCTCAATTTCTCATCAATCCAATATTGAAATATAAAATTAGAAATAAAATCAATTTAAAAAAAACAAAAAAAGATCTGAGCCAACTCCGGTTAGCTTATCAAGCTCGTGACTTGGGTCAGCATGCCTCGAGTTATAAAACCAAGATAAATCCATAGAAAATAAATTGAAATAAAATCATGAATCACAATACTCAATCAACTCAATATTGAAAGATGAATTTGAAAAAAAAAATCAAATAATAAAAGTACATAAAAAATAACTCAAATCAACATGGGCTAACCTACCAAACTCATGACCCAAATCATAATACCTAGATAACCCAATAGAAAGCAAATAAAAAAAAGTCACGAAATCTAATTCTCAACCAACCAAATATCAAAAGATAAAATTAAAAAAAATAATAAAAAAACCTTTAATCAACCCTAGGTTAACATGCAAAACTTGCGACTCAAATCACGACACTAAGATAATCTTATAGAAAGCAAAACAAAATGAATCACAAAACTTAATTTTCAAATAATTCAATTTTGAAGAATGAAATTTAAAAAATCAATTAAAAAAGATTAAAAAAAAAGTCAATCCAAATTAATTTGTCAAATCCGCAACCCAGGTTGTGATAACGATATAAAGCAATAAAAAGCAGACTAAAAAAAATACAATACTCAATTCTCAACCAACCCAAAGTTTAATGATGAAATCGAAAAAGAAAAATTCAAATATTTAGAACCAAAGTTGACATTCAAAAAGAAATGACATATCACTTTGTAATTTTTGAAGAGTTAGGTGTGAAAATCGAGGGAATGAGATAGAAAAGAGAGAGAAGAAGAAAGAAAAAAAGATCAGAAAGTCAGACCTCCTCGTACATGTGTCGCCTTGGAATGAAGAGGACATTGAGATAAATCTAACGATATCATGGAAGGCTAGAAATGGAGGTCATAGACCAATGCACATGCCGCTAATAGTGTGCCGACCAAAATTGGTCTCTAAATCTTCAATTGTTTGAAACAAATGAAATGAAATTGTATTTTGCCAAATAAAACATTAACTGAGCACCAGATATTTTCTCTGACACCTCGAGAACCTAATATGAAGTCAATTGAATCAAACCATCAAGTCTGATCCCTAAGCAACATATTTAAAAGGATAAAATTGAACAGAAAAAAACTTGGGTGACAAAAAAAAAGTCATGACACTATTACTATTCGTAAGTGTTTGAACAACGTTGTAGCTAAAATGTTTTAGTTTCTTTTATAAGTATTGTATTAATATTGGGGTACGTATATGATGGATTAATATGTTTTATATATGGTTTTTTTTTCTTTCTAAAATCATGTTTAGAAAAAAAAAACTAAAGGCAGAGTGATAATTCAATGTCTTTGGGCTTAGTCAAGTGCTAAGCCCAAGCATATACATGTTTGACGAATTATTAAACCTAATATCCTTAGGCTCAACTAGTGGCTCTAGTAATCTTGTTAGGCTTCATGTTGAACCACGAAATTCTGATGAGTCAGAGATGTTTTTTCTCTTTAATACATAAGAGATACTAAATGCTATGAGGAAAATATGACTTTTGAGCCCTCTTCTTGACCAAAGAATAAAAATCATGAACTATAAAAAGACCCATTGAATCCTTAAAAGAAGGGGTTTTAAATCTTTAATCTTGATATCATATTTATTTTCATAGTCTCTCTCTAAAATATTTTTATCTTTTTTCTTAAAAATATATTTACTTAAATATCATAGAGTCCTCAAATTCAGAAAATAAGACCTTTTACATATATAAACTACCGGTCACTTTAACTTGCCAAATACCAGACTCCAGCCACTAACCACCATGGTCACCTTGGCTTATCAAATGAATCACATTACTAGAACCAAAAGATTAATCAATTATCTGGGTTATAAACATTGCATGTAAATTACTTGGATCTTTCAAGACATCATTAATATATATTATATTAGATTCAATAAATATAAATATTTTTTATATATAGATAGATATAAATGTATATATTTTAGGTTAGAAATGATAATGTTTAAACTATATTTATTGCACATTGAATAGAATAATTATTTAAAAAGAAGTTGGTTCACCCGGATGATATTCATCAAATTCAAGTTAAATTATCATCCACCTTTTCAATGTTTCAAAGTCTAAGCTTTGATCTTACTTTCTTAAGTTTAGCTATCAAAATCCTGTCATTAGTCATTTAATATAGATATTCTTTACAATTTAGAAATTTGATTTACATCCCATGACCTTCCAAATGAACCAAGTCACTCTTGAGGAACATAAGTTGAACCATGTCAAAGTAACATAAATTTATTATTAGATATAAAGATTTCATGAAATAAAATTATCATTACCACAATCTGGAGTGATTATTTTTGGTTTGGTTTGGTTTTTATTAAAAAAAAATAACCAAACTGAATTTTTTTTTTTAAAAAAACCAAACTAGTTCACACCAACCGGTTTCAGTTTGGTTCGGTTTTTTAGGACAAAACCGGTTTGACTCGGTTTTTTCCAGTTTGGCTCAGTTTTTTCGGTTTGGCTCGGTTTTTCCCGGTTTTTTTTGTTTGGGTTCAGTTCGGTTCGGTTTTTTTTTTAGGCTTATAAAACCGAAACCGAACCAAACCGATCGGTTTTATCAAAATTGTAATCAATTTAATCGGTTTTTTTCACGGTTTGGTTTTTTCACGGTTCGGTTTTTTTCCGGTTTTCTCGGTTTAATAGGTTTTTCAATTTTTTTGCTCACCCCTAACCAGAACCAAGAACAGTACGTAAGACATAGCAAATTCTCGTTTCTAGCAGGAAGCCAAGAACACATATTTCTGTGATTATTTTTTATTAATATGGGTGTCCGGGCTAGTTTGCGTATACCTTGTCTAATCTTATGGGTCCTAAAGTTAATAATTATATAATCCTCCAATAATTCTAAAATTTATAAAATTCCAACCAATAATTTTAAGAAAACAAATATAAAATCTGACTAGTTACAGCTGTGACTTTAGCTATAACCAAGAGCAATGCAATATCCTTGCCAATGGACCAAAGCTTCTGCCATTACATACAGTTTGAGAAATCCAGGGACAGAAAATCCGCCTGGCTTTAAGGATTTTTCTCCGGCCATTAACAATTCTAAGAAATTTGAA
>Ga0307517_10007400_pt1 | contig 16009 bp, 18 predicted proteins | sample 23_EM_MG_FD_194515 | JGI IMG/M metagenome (GOLD analysis project Ga0307517, IMG submission 194515) | Populus trichocarpa ectomycorrhiza microbial communities from riparian zone in the Pacific Northwest, United States - 23_EM | ecosystem: Host-associated > Plants > Roots > Unclassified | place... | reverse complement strand
GCATATTTCTATTTCCTACCTTCCTGTCGACTCCACAACTCATGTAGTCCTTCCTTTGATACTTAATAACATGTTAGATTCAATGAAAACCAAGAAACATCTTCGTAAATAGTAAAACGGCCGTCGACGGCCGTTGGTACCCGTTTTACACCCGTCCCGACCCGTTTGGGGTTGCCCAAATGGATGACCATCCCGTTTTCGTCTCATTTTCACCCGTTTGACCCGTATTCATGACGGCCGTACCCGTAATACGGACGGTGCGCAGCCCTACCTGGAATTAGCCTGTTGTGATTGACTGCTTTGTGCTACTGTAGTACCAATGGCTTGCTTATGGGCAAGGGGGGTGGCGGAACGTGGAAAATAGACCAACACTCACTTTTTTTTTTCCACAGATTCCGCTGACCCCGCTACCAAATATAGTATGTTTTCTGAGTTCCAATGTTTTTTTTCAATGTTTTTATGGGTCTATTTTTCTTGACTCATGTACCAATCCTTTGGTTCCACCTGACCATGAATTTACAAGATCCCACATCATGCCCAAAATGTTCTACGCACGAGTCTTTGCTCGGAGGAACATTGGAAATCCAAAAAAGCGAAGCACTGAGTGTGGGCGCCGGGATCAACACAGCCCGCTAGGCATCCTGCGAGGCACACCCACCGCTATTACATAATAACTCTGCTTGGGCCTGAAATAACCTCCGTTGACAGAGTGCCTGCGGAAGATTGTGATGATGTGACCTTGTTTCCTTGCCGCATGGATCCGGTTCTCACCAATGGCAACAAGCTACCTACCCTTGTCTTCTTACTTTTTCCTCTTTTTCTTTGTCCATGCCGATGCTGTCCCGCCTCTCGTTCGCGGCTCTCTGTTTAGCCTCAGCTTCGTCCTCTGTCCTCGCGGCCACTGGTGGCTCGTTCGAAGATGGAGGAGACACCCTAATTAGTGCCATGATGGTACGCCAGCTCTCGTTCATTTCCCCTTAATCTTTATGCTAATTCTATCCTCCAGATGTTCCTTGGGAACGACAAAAGTGTATACATATTAGATAAAGCAGAGGGAAATGATGCTCAGGTGAAGGGTCACCCAGCATGGGGTGCTCTATGGTACGTCGTCTCGACGCGCCACCCAATTTTTTTTTTTTTGTTTCTCTCTAAAAGTGCGTAGGGATCCTGCAACGAGACAAGCGGTCGTTATGGATATCAAGACAAATAGTTTCTGCTCCTCTGGAATGCATCTACCCAACGGCTCTTTCGTCACATTTGGAGGAAACGACGGTGTCGGGGTGGGCGGCGCCTCAGGCTCGCAGAAGAACCCAGACGGGAACACGGGCGCGTGGGACAGTGTGTATCAAGATTTCGACGGAAGAAAGTCAATCCGCATTGTCAACCCCTGTAATCCTAGCGACGACCTGACAAGTGCTCAATGCGGATGGTTTGACGAGCCTACATTGTTATCGATGAAGGCCCGACGATGGTATTCTGCCGCGGAGCCAACGGGAGATGGCACGGTCGTGATCATGGGTGGATTTGTCAATGGAGGGTTCATCAATAGGGAGTGGCCAGTCATTGACCCTATAACATCACGTGGCCAAGCAGAGAATACCTATGAGTACTACCCTGCTAAGGACGGCGATCCGCAACTGGTCCAGTTCCTCGTCAAAACCTCGGGTCTCAGCGCTTATGCCCACACATATTTAATGCCGTCTGGGAAGATCCTTGTTCAAGCGAACGTCTCGACAAGTGAGTTTTGTCTTTTGGTCGGAGCCTTGAGTGTTTTTGACCCTCATTTTGTATTAGTGCTCTGGGATCATGTGGGCAACGTCGAAACACCGTTGCCAGACATGCCCAAGCATATTGCTCGCGTGTACCCTGCCTCTGGCGCTGTGGCCATGCTTCCTCTTACACCGGACAATAACTATACGCCAACAGTTTTGTTCTGTGGAGGCACGGATATTCCTGATGATCAGTGGGGTAGCTATGCAGGCCCCCTAGTCGACCCATGGCTTATTCCCGCCTCCAAGGATTGCCAGAGACTGACACCCGAGCCCACAGATGGTTCAACGGTTGCATACGAACAAGATGACGACATGTTGGACGGCCGCACAATGGGCCAATTCATTCTCCTGCCTGATGGTACAGCCCTAGTCGTCAACGGCGCACTAAACGGTACAGCTGCTTACGCCCCCGCAACGGGCACCGTAAATACTCCTCTCGGATTCATGCCCGCAGGACCCTCCATGGCCACCGGCCCCGTTTTCACACCCGCTATTTATAATCCCAAAGCACCCAAGGGCAGCAGATGGTCAAATGCAGGGCTTTCGGCATCTCAGATTCCTCGTCTTTACCATTCCTCAGCCATCCTCCTCCCCGATGCCTCCGTTCTCCTCGCAGGTTCCAACCCCCATGCTGACGTCAATCTGACGGCCCCTTATCCCACAACATACAAAGCGGATATCTTCTACCCTCCATATTTCAGTGCTTCCGTGCGCCCCGCGCCGATTGGTATGCCCACCACGCTGTCTTATGGTGGTGACCCTTTCAACATCACCATTCCCAAGTCATCCTACAGTGGTCTGGCCAACGATGCCGCCGGAAACACGACCGTCGTCATCCAACGGGGCGGTTTCACAACCCACGCGATGAACATGGGCCAGCGCCTCATGCAGCTCAACAACACATACACCGTCAATAAGGATGGAACAATCACCTTGCACGTCGCGCAGCTCCCTCCGAATCCCAACCTCTTCCAACCTGGACCTGCGTTGATGTTTGTCAATATCGGGGGTATCCCGAGTAATGGCTCCTATCTCATTGTCGGAAATGGGATAATCGGAACGCAGCCCACAGGGGCTGTGAGTGTTCTCCCTGCGAGCGTCCGCCTCGATTCTGTCAGTGGCGGGTCATCGTCTACAGGTGGATCGAACAGCAGCAGCACGAGCTCCGAGAAGAAGTCAAATATGGGTCTTATCATCGGCATCGCGGCGGGCGCGGGTGTGCTCCTCCTCCTCCTGGGCATCGCCGCCGCCGCCTTCATCTCGCGCCGCAGGAAGGCCGCCCGGGTGCCTACCAAAAATGCCTATGTTCCGGGCACTTCTGACGCCGCGGCTGGGCTCCCCATGGCCACCTGGGCAGCGCAACGAGACAATAGCTCAAGCATCTTCACGCCGCTGGCCAAGAAACCGGGTGCGTACAGCGACGATGCGTGGGACCCGAGCACCGCGAGCCTTAATGCGCCTTATAAAGACGACGCAGGCTACCGGTCGTCGTATGCGGAGTCGAATATGTGGAATCAGAGCCAGATGGAAGAGTATGATCCGTATGAGCAGGGTGGCTTCCCGACGCAATCCCATGGGGTGCCTTCTGGGATTGGACAACCTGTCGTCACCCCCCAAGCGCAATTTGGCTACCGGTGACCGGTGATGCGCCGTGATGACGACGATTATCAGCGCCATCATGGTTAGTTGATATTGGTTGGTTGCTTGGATCTTAAGTCTTTTTCACGAAATATTTCTCGCTCAAAGGGTTTACATGTTGACTACATCATGAAGCGCGACTTTATGACCATCTTATATCAAATTTCGTTATTCCACCTCTTCCTTTTGTTTTATTCCACTTCTCATGGACGTTTACGGTTTTTGCTTTGGTTAGTCTGCGTTTTGGTCTTGGTTTTTCTTTTTCCTTTTCAACCCCCCCCTGATCTAATCCACACTTTACCCCTAGCTACACACGCTCCCTTGATTTCTGGGCATTGTTCATGTATACGCCTCCCACGCGCACAGCCTTTTTGTTTTCGCAATAGGCCGGTATGTAAGTCCACAAATATCCTAATTGTAACCGGACAGTACGTAGCATATCGTCGACAATGCTTTTAATAAAACTAATTCATCGGAAGTCCAAAGTCCGTGCATGATCATCGCCATGCGGGTTGTGAGGGTTTTTTTTTGAATCTCTAAATCAAAAGACTTCATTCATATCCAAGTTAAGTAAGAATACATAGGTGCTTTGGTTCCTTGATGAGTCTTGGTACTTAGTTCTGGGTCATATGTATACCACGTAACGACCGGACATTATGATTATTTGATCAGTGAAGAGTCCAGATCCTACTTTCACTGTATCCAGCGTCGAGGTTGGCCTGGAATTAGCGCATTGTGATTTATCGCTTGTACTACACAGTTCCAAATGGTTTGCTTACAATGTTGTTGGATGGTGGGGCAAACGCTGCTGATGTAAAAACGAAGATGAACACGACAACGTAGACCATGGTCACGATGAACAGCTCTGAGGGCATGACAGTTGATTACCTGGGACATGGGACATTCCGGCTTGCCGTCATTATTCACGATTTACAGATATCTATGTTGAACTCACTTTGAGGGAGGAGGGTTATTTGGGCAATCGACCGTTTTCGCCTGTTCTTAACCTCCGATAGTTCTATCGAGCATTGAGCCAGTCAGTTGGACATATCCAAACAGACATCAGGATCGGATTTGAAGCAGGTGTATTGTTGGAGTAGGGAGAATGCAATATGCTGGCACCGAAGATTCAAAGCCTTCGATGCAGCTTGAACGGTGTCAATGTCTTTGTCAAGTTTAGATCTGAAATTGACAGAATTGGATCTGGGGAAGGACGGAGGAATCACTGGGTGAATTTTCTAGAGAAGGTTCCAGCCGCCAAAAGCTAGGTTATCTGTAATGGGTGATCTATGTAGAGGGACTTCCCGAGGCACAGGTGTCAGGAAGAGTTATGGAAATTCGATAGAGAAAATAAATCAACGTCATTGTGATAAGCCTCATCTGGCATGCAAGGTACTTACCAAAGATTAAGCATTGGTGGACAGCTGGAATGTAACAAGTGTACAGGGTGGTACCTATCGGATGCCGTGTGTCATGCATTCTCACAGCGATTAGCAATATTGGGTTAGCACCTGCCGCCTCATGGAATCCCACAGGATTCCTTGAATAGGTTCAAGTCTGGGAATAGTTTTAGTAGAAGAAGCGTTCTGATAAGATTTCCTGCTTACACTTGCCATAATGAGCGATGACCTTCGATGGCTCCAGAGACAATTGGTTCATAGTTCAAGGAAAGTAAATCCCACGGGAGAAAAGATGTGGCACCGGTGGGAGGTACTAGCCGTTAACTTGACAGTAGCGAGTCATAAGAACAATTTTTATCCATGAGAGCCCCAAATATCGCTTGAGATGAACGCGAGCTAATAACGATATCCGGGATGATAGGAGCCTCGATCTTCAAATCTGAAAAACGCTTTATAAAGAATCATGAATTTGGTCTACAACCCTTGGAAGTTGGGCGGTATGTCAACGGTATGTGGGATTTTCGCACTGAACCCAAATGTTGCCCAAATGGAGAGCAAGTTGAACTAGGTCACCACTGTGCGCCAGGAATTTGTAGATGTTGGAATTCCCCAGAAATCATAGAGAATGGTTCTTGACAACTCGGAGAATTAGGCTAGAGAAAGTGTTCAATGCGGTCATCATACCCCGTGGAAATAAATGCCCAAATTTGGCTTTCCTCTTCCGTCAATATACTTTGCCTGAACCCTTCGAACTTTTATCTCTGAAGAACGTACCCATGGTTCCTCTCTTGAGTCTATATACTCCCCACTTTTTAACTATTTCCCTGGTAATTTCTTCTTGGATGCAAACCTCGTCCAGTGGATTCTGATAATGCTTGTTTTCCCTGTTGTCTCCCCTCGCTCTGCCTCAAGATTGCGCAACATATTTGCCGTTATATTTAAGGAAATAGAAGGGCGACGGCACATTGAGCGATTGTTGGCAACGCTCGAAACCGATGTTGCGACTCGCAGATGACCAAAGACTGGAAGCTTTCCGAATAAGGTCAGTAAAAAAACGCGTTCCTCCTCTATGGCTCACATCGTTTCCCTAGTTAGAATTAGCCAGTCATGACAATGATTTCTCCTTCCCTCGTCACTTTATCCTGTGCTTCAATGCCCCTATTAGTCGCCCGGCACGTGGGCAATTTTATTGCCTCGACCTTCCTCTTTCTTCTACCGACGTTCTGTCCCAGCAACTCCATTCCTTCACTGTGCGACCACTGGGACCACTCTACCAGAATATTACGATTTCAGCACCAGTCGACCCTTTAGGGGGTTAGAAATTATGTTCGCGATGTCAAACTCTCGAAAATATGTGTCTGCCGACTTGTTGAAGGAGGTTGGGGTTGGTGCCTCTGAAACGCAACCGTTGCTCGCCTCCGCCCGACATGTCGCGATCTTACCCATTTTCGCATGGTGACGAATCAGTGACGAAGCGAACACTCCTTTCGCAACGAACTTTGTTCGGGCCACATCCCTGAGCAAGATCTTTTCTCAGGGGATGGCAAATTGATATAAATTCGTCGTGGATCCCTCAAATCCAACCAACTTCGCCCTCTAGCGTCCTTGGTTCAAGGAGGACGGCCACTGTTGTTGGCTCCACCACCAAGTTGTTCTCACTAGCAGCGATTTGGTTCTTTACCTTCAGAAATGGCTTGCCGTCTTCACCTAACTCTCATCACCTCGATGAACAGTTTCTCCCTCCAGAAGTACAACATTCATGGGGAGCCTATACTCCCTATTTCTCAGTTGAACACTATACCCCCCCGCCACCTAATTGCCGTATATCCCAAGTACGTTGAGGAAATCGACTCATCTTTACTTCATTAATGACATCTATGATCCGCAGGTCAATATCGTCAGTCAGCGTTTGGCTTTTATAGCAATTAAAACTTATTGTATACCGTTAGATTCAACGACATGGTGCCCGTTTTCCAACCACCGGTGCGACCACACGTATACTGGTCGCCGTCGACAAGTTGCAATCTGCGACACATTATACTGACCCACGATTGGATTTTCTGACCAACTACACCTATTCACTCGGCATAGGTGATCTCGTACCATTTGGAGCCCTTCAGTGAGCATCACATAATTGATTCAAATTCTACTGCTCACCAGGATCCTAGGTCAATTGAGGCTGGAGAGATCGCTTTCAAGCGATACCCGCAACTTATTTCGCAAGATAACCTTCCGTTTGTGCGATCATCTAGTGGCCAACGGGTGGTTGATTCAGCTACGAACTGGACTGCTGGTACGTTGATCTTGATTTTTGTAGAATTCGTCGTAAATATTGGGCAGGGTTCTCCTTTGCGAGTGGCCACGTGTACAATCCGTCATTGTCCGTCATTCTCTCCGAAGAAGTGGGCTTTTAAATCTCTTCCTGCAAAACGACGCGCCAATGAATTTCACAGCTTAACGACACGCTCGATGACGCCATGTGTCCCAACGCCGGCTCATCCGACGCCCAAACCGACACATGGAATGCGATCTATGCTGCACCCGTCGCTGAACGTTTGAATGCTCAAGCACCAGGTGCCAACTTGGTCGCAGACGACATCTCTAACCTCATCCCGCTTTGTGCCTTTGAATCTATCGCGAAAAATGCAACCAGCCCATTCTGTGCGCTATTCACGCCAGCCGAGTTTGCGGAATTCGAGTATTTTTCAGATCTAGAGAGATATTACGGGACTGGGTCAGTCCAAGAGTTACTTTTTTCGCATCCTTTCCAACCCTAATGCCCGTTTACAGATATGGTCAGGCCCTGGGTCCTGTTCAAGGCGTCGGTTATATCAATGAACTCCTCGCACGGCTTACGGGAAAGGCAGTCAGCGATAACACCCAAACGAATAGAACACTAGATGCATCTCCTGTCACATTCCCTCTTGACCGCACGCTCTACGCCGACTTCTCTCATGACAACCAAATGATCGCCATCTACGCTGCGTTGGGTCTGTTTAACCAGCCCGCTCCTCTCGACCCGACCAAGCCTGATCCCAAACGAACGTGGATTACGAGTCATTTGACTCCCTTCACTGCCCGAATGGTCACTGAACGCTTATCGTGTACAACAAGAGGCGGCGGCGGACATGTCGTGAAAACTGGGGAGTATGTCAGGATTCTGGTCAACGATGCATTGCAGCCATTGAAGTTTTGCGGTGCTGACAAACACGGTCTCTGTGCGTTGAGTGATTTCGTGAGCAGCCAAGGATACGCGAGGAATAATGGGGAAGGAGATTTCGAGAAGTGTTTCTCCTGAGACTTTTAAACAATTGCGCGAACATTTGGCGAACATCAGTAATGTTTTTTCCTGCATCTATTGTTATTCGATATCGAAATAAAGCTAATCGCGACCGTATTTTGTGCTATCTTCTAGAGGATTATATATATTATATCCACTGCGTATCATTGAGGTTTGTAATCCGGGTCAACACCTAAGCCGGCTTGAAGCCCGTCATGAACTTTGCACGCCTATGGTTGCTTGTTCATTCAACCTCCCAAAATTCGGCACACAACACTGGTTCGTCAATGATCCCTTTTGGCGCGTCACCGCGTTATAAATATCTTTATGTTTTGCTTTTGCTTCCTGCGAAGCGATCGTCCAAACCCCACGGGGTGCGCTTGTTGAGTGTCGGCATGACCGGATATCAAGAACTCTCTCAAACATCCTTTTATTCTCTCTATCTAGGATTCCTCTTCCATCAACAAATTTGCCAGTTAAATTGTCCTGAACCTTTCGAACTCCAAAGATGTACCTATTGCTCTCTTCTTGGACCTACATACTCTCGACTTTTAACTAGTTACCTGGTATTGTCTTCTTGGATGTAAACCCCACCTTGTGGATTCTGAATGCTTGTTTTTCCTGCCTCGCTCTGCCACAATACAGCTCCTGTTATAGTTGAGGAAATAGCAGGACGGCGGCACATTGAGCGATATTTCGCAGTGCTCGAAACCGATGCCTCTATGCTTTTCTCACTGTGATTGAATGGCACCCTCATGGAATTCCGACACTAATTTACGGTGACTGCGTAGAAGCATTCAATATTCCGTTTCTCGCCTCCACGTCACGGCCGTTCGGTCTCCAAGACAGCATCGATGTTTTGTATCACGCCTATCAAACTTGGCCATTTTGGGTGGAAGCTTTCTTTGCGTTCCGAATGAGGTCAGTAAAAAAAGGCGTTCCTTCTTCTCTATGGTTTACTTAGTTTCCCTAGCTAGTATTGGCCAGGAATGACAATGATTCCTCCTTCCACCCTTGTCACTTTACCTTGTGCTTTGTTTTTCTTCGAGGCCCCTATTACTAGTAAACTACTCAAGTAGGCACGTGGGCGATTTTATTGGCTCCCAATCCCGAACAATGCACCTAAGTACAACGTGCTTCACGTCTGTTGCCGGCATGCCAGATGCCAATTACCAGTCATGTTCCTCAGAAGATGGCAGATAAACCGACTTACAATAACCTCCCTCTTGCTTATACCGGCGTTCTGTCCCAACTACTGCATTCCTTCGCTGTGCGACCACTAAGGCCACTAGTACTCTACCAGAATATTGCGACTTCAACACTAGTCGACTCTTCAGGAGGTTAGAGATTATGTCCTCGATGTCAAACTCTCCAAAATACATGACTGCCGACTTGTTGAAAGAGGTTGGGATTGATGCCTCTGAAACGCGACCGTTGCTCTTCTCCGCCCCACATGCTCGCCCCGCGGAAATGTCGCAATCTTGCCCATTTTCGCAGGGTGGCGATTCGAACATTCCTTTCGCGACGAACGCTGTTGTTGGGACCACGTCACCGAACAAGGAGCATGCAGATCTCTTCTCAGGGGATGGCAAATCGAATATAAATTCGACGTGGAACCTTCAAAGCCGAACCACTTCGCCCTCTAGCGTCCTTGGTCCAAAGAAGACTACCCTTGCCGTTGGCTCCACCATGTTACTCTCATTAGCAGCGATTTGGTTCTTGGCCTTAAGAAATAGCTTGTTCTGTCAGGCATCGTCATCTAACGCTCATCATCCCGTCAAAGCGTTGCCTCCTCCAGAAGTACAACATTCATGGGGAGCCTATACTCCCTATTTCTCAGTTGAACACTATACACTCCCGCCACCCAATTGCCGCATATCCCAAGTACGTTAAGGAAATCGACTCATGTTTTTACTTTATTAATTTCTTCTATGATCCGCAGGTCAATATCGTCAGTTAGCTTTTGGCTTTTATAGCAATTAAATTTTACAGTAAACCGTTAGATTCAACGACATGGCGCCCGTTTTCCAACCTCCGGTGCGACCACACGTATATTGGTCGCCGTCAAAAAGTTACAATCTGCGACACATTATACTGATCCACGATTGGATTTTCTGACCAATTACACCTACTCACTCGGCAAAGATAATCTGGTACCATTTGGAGCCCTTCAGTGAACATCACATAAATGTGATTCAAATTTTACCGCTGATACCAGAATCCTAGGTCAACAGAGGCTGGAGAGGTCACTTTGAAGAGATACCCGCAACTTATTTCGCAAGATAACCTTCCATTCGTGCGATCGTCTAGTGGCCAACGGGTGGTTGATTCAGCTATGAACTGGACTGCTGGTATGTTGCTCTTGATATTTCTGGGATTCGTCGTAAATATTGGGCAGGGTTCTCCTTTGCGAGTGGCCACGTGTACAATCCGACATTGTCCGTCATTCTCTCTGAAGATGTGGGTTTTTAAATCTCTTCCTGCAAAACGACGCGCCAATGAAATTTCACATATACAGCTTAACGATACCCTCGATGACGCCATGTGTCCCAACGCCGGCTCATCCGACGCCCAAACCGACGCATGGACTGCGATCTATGGTGGCCCCGTCGCTGAACGCTTGAATTCTCAAGCACCCGGTGCTAATCTGGTTGCGGCTGACATCTCCAACCTCATCCCGCTTTGTGCCTTTGAATCCATCGTGAAAGGTGTAACCAGCCCATTCTGTGCACTATTCACGCCAGCCGAGTTTGCGCAGTTCGAGTACTTTTCAGATCTAGACAAATATTACGGAACTGGGTCAGTTCAACAGTTACTTTCTTTCATATCCTTTCATATCCATTCCAACCTTGACGACCGTTTACAGATATGGTCAGGCCCTGGGTCCTGTTCAAGGCGTCGGTTATATCAATGAACTCCTCGCACGGCTTACGGGAAAGGCAGTTAGCGATAACACCCAAACGAATAGAACATTAGATGCATCTCCTGTCACATTCCCTCTTGACCGCACACTCTACGCCGACTTCTCTCATGACAACCAAATGATCGCCATCTACGCTGCGTTGGGTCTGTTTGACCAGTCCGCTCCTCTCGACCCGACCAAGCCTGATCCCAAACGAACGTGGATTACGAGTCATTTGACTCCCTTCAGCGCACGAATGGTCACTGAACGCTTATCGTGTACAACCAGAGGCGGCGGCGGACATGTCGTAAAAACTGGGGAGTATGTCAGGATTCTGGTCAACGATGCTCTGCAGCCATTGAAGTTTTGCGATGCTGACAAACACGGTCTCTGCACGCTGTGCGATTTCGTTAGCAGCCAAGGGTACGCAAGGAATAATGGGGAAGGAGATTTCGAGAAGTGTTTCCCCTGAGACTTTTAAACAATTGCGCGAACATCAGTAATGTTCTTTTCTCGCATCCATTATTATTCGATAAGTCGGCGTAAAGCTAATCGCAACCGTATTTTGTGCTATCTTCTAGAAGATTTTTATATCCACTATGACATCGTTGAAGTTTGTAATCCCGGTCAACATCTAGGAATGGTTTCGTGCAATTCACATCTGATGACCTCTCCACACGATCGAGAACTCTATGGCTACCCCTCGGCCATCTGGAAGCCCTTCCGAAATTCTCACCCTTGATTCACGTCAAAGAGGCCCCGAGTTCAGCTCCGAACACTACATTGTCCCTAAGTTCTTGTAGGCCGCCTTGAAGGTCGTCTTGAATTCTGCACGCCCATGCTCGTTTGTCTATCCAACCTTCCTACATTTGGCACGACACAGAAATAGCTCGTTGATTATACCTTTTGGCACATCGCCGCGTTATAAATATCTCCATGTTTTGCTTTTGCTTCCTGCGAAGCGATCGCCCAAAGCTCACGGGGCTGCGTTTGTCGAGTGTCGGCATGACCGGACATCAAGAACTCTCTCAAACATAGTTTTATTTTTTCCCATCTATGCCATTGCCTTCCCACTTCGAAGGCGGCGCTAAAAATACGCTTTCCTTCTGCGGCAACGATTGGAGCGGTTGCAGGGAGATGGTTTCCAGTTAAATAGTGGAATAGACAATTTCTCAGCCCCACTCTGCCGCCCTCCAGCTCCTGCGCTTCTGTGCTGCGGTTTGACGCTTCCGAAAGTTCAATATTGCGAATACCTCAAGGATGTCCACCGATCTTGAGAAGAGCAATGGCACTTCTACCCCGCCCAAGAGATATGGCTCCAGAATTGCGAATCCTGGCCCAGTGTGAGTTGTACTTCTGGGTTACTGGTGCTTGTCGATTAACAGGATACTTGCTTCTAATCTTTGCTGTTTTTCAATACCCTCAGTGGTATTTTCTCCTTTGCTTCAACGACATTTATTCTCTCGATGTACAACGTGAACGCCCGGGGTATTCATAACCCCAACGTCGTCGTAGGCATGGCGATCTTCACGGGCGGTCTTCTCCAGTTCATGGCGGGGATGTGGGAGTTTCCTAGAGGCAATACTTTCGGGGCGACTGGTAATGCGCTTCCATTATTCGTGTATTTTATCGCGCATAACTTATTTCGCAGCTCTTTCCTCGTATGGCGCCTTCTGGATGTCTTATGCTACCATCTTCATCCCAAGCTCCGGAATCATCTCTGCGTATGCTGACCCCCTGGAGTTCCAGAGTGCGGTAGGAATCTACCTCATCACGTGGTTCATGGTCACTGTGATGCTGATGTCCGTACCTTTTCCTAAATTCACCTTCACTTTGGTTGAACTAACCCCCTTTATCTTGGAACAGTATACCCGTTCTCCGGCGCAACGTAGCGTTTATTCTGCTTCTCTCGGCACTAGCCCTCGCCTTCTTGCTTCTTGCTTGCGCATCATTCTCGGGGAAAACATCGTGAGTTCGCTCTTACACGTTCTTCATTATTTTTAGATCTGACGAGAACAAACTTCTTGTTGTCGGATCAGGCTCACAAAAGCCGGAGGAGCGGTTGGAATTATAACCGCTATGATCGCTTATTACATCGGCGTCAGCGAGATGCTGGAGGCGGAGGCGAAGCCCATTGTGGTTTTGCCTCGTGGAGTGCTGTATGCGAATGAGTGAAATTGTCTCTTTTTTCTCCCTTCTGGGAGCTCGATGAAGTTACGGATGGATATGTGATTGGTAGTTATACCCAGCGTCTCTACATGACAGAAATGTTATATGCAAAAAATTAATACCTTTGATTCCAGCGCCGTGGAGTGCTAACAATGAAACTTTGAAAGTAAGTGTGTCATTATAAATTACATCGATCAGTATCTGTGATGTGGTTTGAAGAGGGTGTAGGAAGGAGGAAAGTTGGAAAAGGTTCGTAGCAGGACTTGTATTTACATCTGAATGGGAAGCTGTACAAACAAAACGAGAGGAAAACTTGGGAAAGGTGTTATATGTTGGGAAAGAACGGGAGATAGACAATAGGTAACAGTGACGAGGTCCTGAAATGTTGGGAAGGACAGAAAATGGATAACAGTAACGGGGTTCTGAGATCAAATTTACAACCAAGCTGGGACAGGGGTAGGACAGAGGAAATGTACGAGGAGAAATCCTGAATCGAGAAAGGGAGGGAAAGCCGAGATGCTGATATGTACACGTTAAATAGAACAACAGAGAGAGAGAACAAGATTAAATAAAACAACAGAGAGAGAACAAGATTAAATAAAACAACAGAGAGAACAAGAGAGATAAAAGAGCTGGGATTGCAGAAGAAAGTATAGGCTGTCTAGTATGATGTCTGGTGATAGTGGAAGACTAGTTGTAATAGATACCTAAGAAAGCCAGTTGCGTAAGTCCTGTCTGCTGGAGCCTGGCCAGAGTAGAAGATGTTTGATGTATATCATCAACGAACGACCCTTGACCAAAAGAAAGAAACAAAGAAGATGGATGAACGGACGAGCATTAGCTTGAAATCTATCTGAATCCAAAAAAACCCATCTGGTACCACCAAGAGGTTACATTTGTCCCCGCCTCATCCTCGGACTCGGAGCAGCAGAACTGCCTCCCACCTGCGACCCACCAGCGAAACTCCATCCCGAATCGCTCTCATTCCCAAAATCGCTCTCGCTCGGTGCAAAATCCGACATGAGATCCAAATCCGAGAGATCGCCATCGCTCGGCAATTGCGGGTGGTGGTGGTGGTGGTTCTGGACCGGATGACCAAGCTCAGACGTGCCGGTAGCAAGCGGGGTAGTACCGGATGATGCACGGAAGTACGATGGATCGCGTGATCCAGCGCTGATGGCGACGACGGAGTTGACGGTGGTGGTGGAAGTCGGGGTACCGGCGGCGGCGGCGGGTGTCCTTGGTTCGCGAGGCGGAACGGGGAACAGTGTCAACCCGAGGCCGTGGATTTGTTCTGGGGTTAAAGTGCGAGAAGCGAGCTGGTTCGTGGAGGGCGGAGAGTTAGGAGATGGAGAGATTGTATCCTCACGTCTAAGTGCACCTTCTACGGGTACGCCGGTACTCGTATTCCCCACATTCGCATGTGACTGGGTTTGATCGACATCGTTATCCGAGGAGTCGTCTTCAAAAGAGAGGTAAGTTGTGCTCCGTGCCGAGTTGGTTGCACTCGGATTTTGGCTGGGTGCAGGAGGCGGGGAAAGGAAGGAAGAAATTCCTTGGGGTTGTTGAAGCGGAGACACAGCATCGAACGACTGGTTTCCTAAATTCATTCGTAGTGGGAAAGGAGAAGATACAGAGGACGAGAATCCAGATGCCGGTCGAGTACTACTGACGTTGCTGAATGGGCTCAGGGACCTCAAGCCCTCGTTTGGGCTTACCTCTGCCATAGAAAACGGAGAGTCTGCGCGAGAAGAGGGAGGCGAGAGAAGCTCAAGACCATGCTCGTAATCTAGTTCTTGTGGGTACGATTGAGAAAGCGATGGGATAGCGTGGGAGTGAGGGAAAGGGGGTAGAGGCTTGGGAGAAGTTGGGGAGTTGGAACCCGGAGACACCTGGGTTGAGAAGGGGCTTTGAACTAGGGGTGTGGAAGATGCGGACGGTGGAACTAGAGGGGAGCGAGACAAAGTTGGGGCTGGTGCAGGGGTAAGAACAGGGGAAGAATAAAGCGTCTGAGTGGTATCCAATTCATCTCGAGTGATGGGGGTGGTAGCTGGAATAGGATGTGGCTCAAAAGGCGTTTCGTTCGTTATGGCTACAGTGGGTTTCTCAAATTCCAGTGGTCGAAGTTTTGGACCGGTAGGTGAAGGAATGGGTGAATGAGGCAGAGACGCAACCCGACTAGCACTGCTGGGGGTCGACGGAGCAGAAGGGTCGAAGACAACGTGCGTACGAGAAGGTGAGAGTGGGCTGTAAGGAATTGAGTGGATCGACTGTGGACAAAGCCGTCAATATATATGGGACATTATAGTAAAATAAAGGAAGAATCACCTCGTCCATAGCATGTTCCGATATATTCTTCCTCTGTCGCAAGACCTGGAGGGAATTCTCATTCCTCCATTCACTGACCTCGCGTGCAGCGAGGTTATCCAGTTCGACATCCTCTCCTTTCTGTGGTGAATTAGATCCTGGACGCCGGAGGAGCAGACTGCTTGTGGCGAACTTGCCATCCACTGGCTTCCCAGACCCCAACGACGGAGGTTCGTCGTCGTCTGAACTCTCATCGTTCGAAGCCTTTCTAGATCCTCGGGTCTGGGTCTGGGTCATCTGCACCTCAACTTGGGTGGCGTATAATTCTTCTTCTCGCCTCCTACGCCTCGCGGCTTGGTACTCGGCTTTCCATCTATCGATGGCGGGAACAATATGGGGATCATAGACAAACTGCACATAGTTTAGCGGGTTTGGAAGCAGACATACGTAGTACTGACCTCTTTGAAGGCGAATGTAGCACCAATGGCACCAACGATGAGGATCACATATACTGCTGGGGCAGGCATGTCCAAATTCTGAG
>Ga0307517_10007399_pt1 | contig 16012 bp, 16 predicted proteins | sample 23_EM_MG_FD_194515 | JGI IMG/M metagenome (GOLD analysis project Ga0307517, IMG submission 194515) | Populus trichocarpa ectomycorrhiza microbial communities from riparian zone in the Pacific Northwest, United States - 23_EM | ecosystem: Host-associated > Plants > Roots > Unclassified | place... | reverse complement strand
CTGGAGCGACGACGCCCCGACCACCTGTCCCAGCTGTGACGAGGCCCCCGAGACCTTTGAACATGCCATACTCCGTTGCCCCGCTAAGGGGCCGGCCAGAGCCCGCCACCTTCAGGGGGTCTCTGACGTCGGTCCTGACGCTCCCGTCTGGTCTTCTGTCCCCTTGCTTGGGGCCCTCAGCCGCTTCATTAGCTCGACAGCCACAGCCTTCCCCCGGGGCATGTTCTCACGCCCAACGTCCTCAGCTGGTTCTATTTCTTCCCGGTCATCTAATGTAGTTTCCTTTGGTTACTTTATGTCGTCTCAGGTTAGCTAGGTTTACTTTGTTTTAGTTTTTCATGCTGTCCGCTGGTGTAAGGAGGGATTCCTTTATCGTACTTGCTTTAATGTCGTGCCCGTGTGTGGGCCTGGGACCGGTACGGACCCCAGTTGAAGAGATCGGTGCCGGTTTTTTCCTTTGTTAGTTCGTTTTGGATTTTGGGTTTTGTTTTCGCCATAGCTAGCGCTCCATGCGATTTCTTGTACCTTAACAACCAATATATGATATAAAAAGAAAAAAAAAAAGAAAAAAAAGAAAAAGACCCCTCTGACCGCTCATCTTTCTCGTCCGCTCCACCTCCAGCGATTGAAATCTCAACACCATGCGAAATCATCGTGAGAGTGTCCTCCGCCTCTGATCTACCCCGTCCGTGGCAACTGCTCGGGGGTTTATCACGCCTTCATCTCATTCCTCTCTCTGGGGCCTTTGGCCTCCCCTCCCTGGGGTTATGGATTCCTTTCTGGCTCCGTTCGTCTTCGTTGAGCACGCTCGCGTTGATGTTCCTACCCTTTACCCCGCATTTCGCGACGCGCCTCGCTTAGCGATTTGCACGGTCGGCAACCCTCCTTCCTCCGTCAACACACGGTCGCTAGTTTCGGACTATCGGTGAAGTAGCTGCCCTGGTGGCCCTGCTCTCTGGTATTGCACTCTCTCCTGAGTTGCAGGATCGGTACCGTCGGCGTGCGAAAAACTGTGACCCGTCTCCGTCCTCCGTGTTCGTACTTCTCGGTTGTTTGGCGAGCCTTCCTCCTCCCGCTTCCCACGCGTCGGATCCGCTTGTACCGTACTGCTACACCCTCTTTGCTGGCACCTTACTGCCCTCCAGCTGGCACCTTACTGCCCCGTCCCCATTGCTGGCACCATTACTGCTGAGTGGCTCTCCTCGCCGGGTGGCTCCCCTCGCCCTCCCCATCCGCTCCTGCGATTTACTCTACGGTCGCAAACCTCGTATTAGGTTACGCTGTGTCATGGTATAGCACTACCTCCTTGGCTTATGATAAAGTCCGAAGCGTCGCCGACATTCTGGGCAGTCAGCCCGTGACAAGGCCTTGCCCCTAAGCCGTTAGGTGTGGGGAATTCCCTTAGGCATCCGGCAACAGTAGTTTTATCTTGCCTCCCCGTTGGCACTTGGTGCCGTAAGAATCTTTTCTTTTGTTTTGGGGGGCCCGCCGAAGGGTTTGTGTCTTTCCCTGGTTTCTTTTCTATACTTGTCTTTCCTTACGTGTCTGGAGGAAGGTATTGCTTCGTCTTGCTTTCGTCTTAGGTGCTGTTGGGGGGGAGGATGGGCTCTGGGTTAGAGGGGTTTGATTTTTCCCATGAGGGGGTGAAGCGGGTCGTTGGATTGTTTATGGGTTTTGTTTCGGTCATAGCTAGCGCTCCATATCGTTTCTTGTACCTTAAACAACGAATACATGATTATAAAAAGAAAAAAAAAGAAAAAAAAAAGACCCCTCTGACCGCTCCATCTTTCTTACCTCCCGCCTCAGAAGACCCCCACCTGCGTTCCTCCTCTCCAGTGTCCGAACATCTGGCGTCTTGAGTCATATGAAGGTCAACCGGCATCCAAGTGGGTATCAAGAGAACCCTGCGATTTTATTTTGATCTCCCTTCTTATTAGATTCCAAAATTGCCGACGAACCAATGGCCCCTCCAGGCATAGCGAGACATCACTTGCGAAAGGGAAAGAAATCAAACTACATCTCCCAATGTTTGTAACCGATGCTAATAGATCTCTGCCACTTAGACTCCCGGCCGCGCAACCTTCTCCGCCAGAAGTTCGGGCCGGCATACGAAGAAGAACTCTTACACGTTCGGCCGCCCGTTGACCGCCAGAAGAGCGAGCGTAAGCAATGCTGGAATTCGCTTTATATGGAATCTTAGAATATCAAACTCACTACCCTTTTTCAATCAAAAGAGGACCCGTGCCTGAGGAACGCGCTTACTTCCAACCTGCCGCGGGAGATTCGGTATATAATGCCAAACTATCCCACAATAATCAGCATCTAGTATACTGCCAATCTAAGAAACAGAACTGTGTATGGCGACATTGCGTACGCCAAATCGTGGTGTGGATTCAAGCATCCGCGTGGCCAATCTTCTATCTATGCGACATGGCGTGTGCAAATAAAGGCCTACATGATTGCTCGCTACCTAGACTCCGGTCGCCTAACCGAAACGCAAGTGGATTGAATTTTATTGTTCGCCCGTGGCCTATCACCAGTCAAGGAGCGAATTGAGCTCATCAAACGCCAGCACCATGCCGAGGACCCTTTGGAACTGAACCGGCATCTGAAGATCCTTGTCAGGGATTCTGGAAAGAAACTGCAAATAACCAAGGAGTGTCAAAGGGCTGGTCGTGATGGTTGCGGCGACGTTACAGAACCCCCGAGTAAGTGCTAGCCATCTTGATTCCGTCAGGCCCGCCCTGACATCTACTGCTAGTGGCTCTTGCGGATTGTGAGTCGCCATTGTCGCAGCGAGCTGTCAGAATCCATATTGTTCGTCGATCTGGAGCACGGGCGGCCCCGTATCCCTTCCTCTACCACCCCTGGTATGAAAGAGATTCGGACGGCGGAATCGTCTGCGGGGTGCTGGCTACCTCAAGCATCACGCATCTGCAACGGGTCGTCAGAGAGCAAGACGTCGAAGACGAGATCCGATATCCCCGGTATCTCATCGGTCCGACAGGCGAGGGTGCTGCCAGACTACGTCAGGACCCCAAAGATCCTCTCCCCCTACACCAACTTATATTCCTGAACCGTGATGACGACATTCGTCTCTGGTTTCTCACCAACAGTCGCCAGGTTCTACTGTACATCATGGTTATCCAGTCACGACCCGAAGACGGCGAGTACGTGGACGAGACCCCCAAGCCTCCCAATGGGAGGTACCCGTTTTTCTACCACGCCATCTGGGAAGAGTTGGCCGGAGCAGAAGATGAGGCACGGGCAAGGGAGGAGGAGGAGGAGTGGTGTGACGAGGACGAATAGCTACAGGCCCAGGCAGAGGGGGAGCCTCGGGCGCCTCCTTGTGCTGGCGTTAGCGTTGTAGACGACAGCGGTGTAAGTAGCTAGACTCCACAGGGACTTAGATCAAAATTGGATAGCTAATTGCTGATGTAGAACCGGTCACCGGGAGTTTCGGGCCCCTCAAGACGCCGGAGGAATATTCCATCTCGAATGGAGGAGCCTGTGCGCTCTCAACCATTAGCGCCGGTATCGAGGGAGCCCTCCTCTCACCCGTCTGGGCCTTCTGAGTCTGTGATGCTCCGTAAACTCTGCGAATTTGCCCAGGAGAACCACTGGGCAAACAGATTGTTGGCGAATCCCGAGCTTCCAGCGGAGAGGCTTCAAGGATATAATGGCGCGGAGGACACACCACCTGCCACACATATAAATCGCGACGAACACTCTGTCTCAGCTCCCCCTGCTTCAGCTGCCGGCCGCCATCTCTCGACTCCAGAGAGAACGATATAACATCCCTCTCCCACAACTGATCTCCTGCCATCTACTGCCAATGTGGCCCCGACCCAGCCACCAGCATCGGTGACACCCCCGGCACCCGGACCTTCAGTTAAGAGTTCTGAGCACGCCTCAGAAAACTCCCCATCCGTACCCGAAATACGCCGTTCTGGAAGACGTTGCTCTGCTCGCAAATGAGATTTCTACGTTTCTGGGTGAACTCCTTTTTCAATTTTACCCCTACTACTGCCTCACACGCGCTGTGCGATTTCGTTTGAGAGACGGTGTCATGTAATTTATTTTCTCCTTATGATTCCTGGCTAGTATATTAATGATACCATGAAACACCTCTTGCTTCAGCTTCTCTCATCCTTACGTCCCCTTATGCTGATATCTGATAACCTTTTCCGCTTTGGGCTGGACGCGCATTCTCTGTCCATAACTAGACTGGCGTTAGCCCAAAGGACTGGGGTATGCACTATGTGAAAACTGAGATCTAGAGATTTAGTGGTGCCGATTCGATGTCGGGAGATGAGGTTTGAGATATCTAATCCGCATTCGTCGTGGCGTGTGTCTTGCTAGACCTAATGTCGCTAACGGATACTTGTTGTGGCTAGGTTTTGCATAGGTACTACTGATATTTGCGACGCCTCCTACATTACTGATACCTCGAACCTTTTCATACCAGAGCATAGACGAACATCATACCTGAGCTCGTCCAGAGTACGAACATAATGTTGAACAAGCAGAAAACACCTTTTTGCAGTTGAATAGATTCTTTCAATACCAAGTGATAGTACGTGAATCTCACACCCCCGACCCCCCAAAAGACGTAGCATATAAGACCTGATGCGTTCCATTGCACAACAACTACAAACTACAAATATCCACATCGCGTGGGATACATTACACTGACGCATTCTAATCCCTATTCTCTCTGAAAAATCTTCATCAGTCTCCGCTATTCTACGATGTCTAGACAACCTCAAGGCAAATCACTCAGTCAGCCAACTTCACGAGTAGGCAATCTGGAGCGGCGTAGACGCGACGCCATTCCCGCGTAGAGGGGATCTCGATCAGGAACACAGCGGACCGAATCAGGCAGGTCCCATAGTACAAAAACACTACCTGCCGAATCAAGCAGCTCCCACGGTACACAGTCGTCCGGTCGCAGTGTTTCCCCACCACAAACCACAAGACGCCCCACATCACGACCCGTGAAGCGCGCCAGAAGGAGGACCTTACAGACCACAGCGTATAGTGAACCTAAGGGGGAACCAGATGCACAACAACAAATAGCGACAGTTCGTCTGAGCGATGAGAGCAGCGATGAGTACCAGAACTCCGGCAGATCTGCTGAAACTGAATCAGACACAGAACCGGATGCAGAAAACAAACATGTCCCGGATGACGAGACTGGATCAGGGTCTCGTCACCGAACACGAACTGCAGACAGACGACAAGCAAATACCCGCGTTTCAACTGTGTGAGTTTCGACCACCTCCAGATCTCAAGGAGCTGCGCAAGTCGGTCGCACCCAAGCTGCTCGACCAAGTATAATTCAGGACGGTGCGTATACTCCACTGTCGTTTACATCTTCCAGTGGACCACCATATTCGTGGCCGCTGGCCACCCATAGTCCCACTACGTCCGGAGTCCGGAGCTCGAGTCCTCCCAGCCATCCCAATAATCAACAACAGAAGCATCACATCTGGCCGGATACTAACTCACGGCGAAATACGGCGACCTGGGCCGAGGCTGCCGTAATAGTGCGGGCCAAGACTCTTATTCTATGGTAGACCCTGTTTGTGAATCCTCTCCCAGCACCCGCTCTATTGATGTCCGAGGTCCACCGTGTTTGGCTGAAGGCTCTCGACGACATATCCGACGCAGGAAATATTGAACCATCGGTTGCAACCCTAAAAATAGTAAGTGGACGCTAATACTCAAACTTGATGTACTCGTCGTGGGTGCTTACTAAATGTGACAGATACGTGCCAGACACTCTGCAGTAAGATCCCAGTTTCTGTTCCACGTAAAGGAACGCATTGGAAGATATTACGATCTCTCCCGAGACCTGACGGTGATTGCGCGGAGGGTGGACTACCTCCTCGAGAGGGATAGATTCATGTGTTCCCCGTGAGGGTATGAGGTACGTGTGCACTTTGTGATAGCTGAGCCACAACTAATCCGTATGGACTTGACCAAGCAAGTAACGAATCGATTCCTGGCGCCCCAGATCCCCAAGGCAATATGGGGCAAGTACTTCAAGGGCAGGAAAATGCGTCGAAGTTCCGAACCTGATTTTCTTGGTCGCATCAATGGCACCATGGTATGTTTAACCTGTGCCATACTCTGCCATACTCTGCGAGCATGGCAAACTGGAATCTATCTTGAAACATGAGTCTTCAAGCCGGATGCAGTAGCAGGTGAACCTGACCCTGAACCTGGTGTTCTCTAGTTCCGGCCAGGATGCTAACCTCATGATGAGCTCGGAAGACCTCTTTGCCCACCAGCGCCAGAGGTGGGCTACCTGCCCAGACTGGGTACAGACAATAATCCTCCAGAACATTCACGTGACCATCAAAGCGAAAATGGAGAAGGAGCATGGGATACAGGAAGATCGGCATGAAGGGTTTACTGACGATTGGGAAGCAGTGGCGGCAGAGGTGCAGAGTCAGATGTATGACAGAAGGCCCCCCCACAGGCAACTCCTCGGATTCCGACACCCCCAACTCTGTGCATTCAGACACGTCCAACTTCACAGATTGAGAGTCAAACTCCCAGCAACCTGCGTATTGGAGCCCCGGATAACCGAAACAATTCACAGGAAACTGTCATGTCTTTCGATTTAACCTAGTTGTCGGCAACCCAGCTACTCAACTTCCTCGATTCCGACCTCCAGACTCCGAACGGCTCACAGGAGGTGGCTGGGGGGCTAACTTTGGACAATACTGTGACTCCGACTACATTGCGACAGCTCGCGCTCAGCCTTGATAATCTAGAGCCGGTGGAGGAGACTACTGATCGGTGGGATATGGAGCAGGGGGAAAGGGCGAGCATAGATGCGGGTAGTTAGAATGCTGAGCATGTATAGTGTACTGGTTTTGGGATGGGTTCTCACATATAGGAAAGTATACGAGGAGCATAGTCGTATTAAGATGAGAGCGTCTAGCCAACTCAAGGAATTCAGAATAGAATTAATAGAAGCAACGCTTAACAGGTGCATCTTGGCGATCAGGATAGTAAAACACATCGTGACAGCGTTTGAAAGAAGAGACGTGCCTAGGCATAGGATCAGGATGGCATTAGACTAAGTACACGATGCGTCCGGATGAAAACCCGGCGTCAGATAGAGTCACGATCGGATCAGGACGCGGCATGTATAGGGCGTAAGATCAGGAAGAGGTGAGCATGCGTCAGGAAGGGAGACATGCGGATTGTGTGATCCGGATGATGTCGGCAGGATGTGAAAACATTAGGACGCGAGATCTGACGGTGAGTGAAGCCCTGACGTTCGCTGAGAAGGAACCGGCATCAGGGTGGGAGAGTCATAGATCCGACGCGGTCAGAACACAATAGCGGAGTACCCGAGGCAGTAGGAACGGAAGAGTTGTAGATCGCGGTGAGTCAGGAGGTAATAGAGGAGCACCAGACGCAGTCAGGACGCACAGGACGTAGGGGTCCATGTCCAGAAGGCGTCAGGACGGATCGCGCTAGGTGACGCAAAGTTAGAACGCGACGTCGATCCGACGTTACGTCCTGATTTGCGATTAGCATTCTGATGTTTGGGGCGTCAGATGCACGGGGCGCACAGGACGCAAGGTATTATTTTTGCTGATGGTAAACGCGATCTTGACACCCTTCTTGGTTAGCTGGCTGACCGATATCAATCCAGCCTCTGTCGCTCCTGGTACATAAAGTACTTCGGTCAGAAACAACCGCTCACGACCTCCTCCTGGCGTCCATGTATAAGTTTGAACTGTGCCAATGCCAGCGGCGGAAACAAGCTCTCCCGTCGCTGTGTTCATTTGGCATCGGTGTGCTGATAGAGAAACGTAGGTCTCTTTAACGAAAGCGTTGCGGTTTCCAGTTATGTGGTTCATGCACCCAGAATCAACCACCCATTCAATTTCGTTCGTCACGGCTACTCCTGCCAGCCCACGTTCAACAGTATATCCACGGTGGACTTCTTCTCCAGAATAGGTCTCTCTCCCTCTCTCTCTCAAAGTGTCCGCTTTGCGTTCAGTAGCGATTGCCGTCTGCTCATCGCTCAGTAAAATGCGATTATGGTTTGCTCCAAAATCCGGTCCCCTATGTGATAACGATTGTCTCATTTTTCCTTCCTTCCTTCCTCCCCGACCGGGTGCGGTGATGTTGCGCTCTTGCCAGCAATCAGCTTTCTTATGCCCTTACTTGCCGCAGCCGTGACATGTACCACTGAAGGAATTAGGCCTCTGACCTTTCCCTCTCACTCTCGATACTGAATAAGTAGCCGGACCTGTGCTTTCTTGACGCATTTGATTTCCTCCTCTACCCTTCGTATATAACGCTTGGTCTGGAAGTAGGGACATCAGCAAAAAAAGCGTTTGCTCCACACAGATAGGCATTGCGTCTGGACGCAGGAAATCCACCTGGAGCATCCTGTCCGCCCAGCCCACCCTCAGAGGGCCCCAGCAGAATGGTTGCATCCTAGTCCGTTGGGTCCAATACAACCCGCATCCTGTCCGCCCAGCGAACCCTCAGGGGGCCCCAGCAGAATTGTTTCATCCTAGTCCGTTAGATGCAATACAACCCACATCCTGTCCGCCCAGTGCACCTGGATGGGCCATTTCCCACCCTAATCTCCCGAAGAACGCCAAGGTAAGCGACCAGTGAGGGTTTGCATTGGAGATCTCTCCCTGCCCCTGATCGCCTCTACTTACATCTGACTACTAGTACTTCATCACAAGACAAAGGCTGTGCAGATGAAAAGGGAGCTTCACATATGATGACTAACCATCTATTGTCCCGGTAACAACCCAAAACATACCCCTTATTTAATCACCACTGACAAGGCTCGCAAAAGGCTTATATGTTCTTTCACACCTCGCATCAAGCTTCATGATCGAATTAGTGGAACTATTGAAAAATATCAACCTTGGGAGAGGGGCATGCTCTTCCATCCAGATTGACACTATTCATGGCCCCTAAGCGAGCGGATTCCAATGAGGGCCTTCCTAACTCTAGCCGACATCTGCTAGTGCCCATTCAGGTATCTGCCTTTGTCTGCCTGCTGACCACTATAGGCATGCGGACTCTTCGAAACCTACACTATTCGATTCCCCTCTACCTGCGGATTCCAACGCACCCTGTCCCGACGCTGTCTGACCACTAGTTGCAGGGTTATCCATTCTTTTGTACTTGAGTTCCTCGGGTAAGTATCTTCAAATTGTTGGCTACTGGGTGCTACAAGCATGCGGGTACTTCGAGACCTATACCATTCGATTCCCCTCGGCGAGCGGACTCCAATGTGACCCTACCCAACTCTGCCTGACATCTGCCCGCTGAGATATCAGCCCTTTTCATCCAGCTGACGGCTATAGCCATGCGGACGCGTCGAACCCTACACCATTCGATTCCCCTCGACCAGCGGATTCCAACAAACCCTATCCCAATGCTGTCCGACCGCTGGTTGAAGCGTTATCCACCCATTTGTACTTCAGTTCGCCGGGCACGTATTTTCAAATTGTTTGCTACTGAGTGCTACAGGCATGCGGACACTTCGAGGCCTATACCATTTGATTCCCCTCGGCGAGCGGACTCCAATGAGACCCTTCCCAACTCTGCCGGCCATCTCCCCTCCGAGATATCTGCCTTATTCATCCTGCTGACTGGTATAGCCATGCGGAAGTGTAACGACCCTACAGATAGGTAGCTACAGTGGACTAGACTCAAGCCCGTATGGTATTCCAAGTAGTAACCATATTGAGGATAGGCCAGTATACTTAGTATAGTACCGGTAGACATGAGTTGGTACAAGTGTCTACAAAGTGACTTGGTGACATAGGGTTAGACAGAGTAACCTAGGTAGGCCAAAGTTACCCTACTAGGCAGGGTAACCTTCGGAGGGTATGATCGCATAAAGTTGAGGCGCCATAGTAAACGTTGCACGGGTCTCCGGGGCAATATTATATGTGGTCGCGCAGACTCCCGAAGGAAATAAAGGCATCGAAGGGTGAAGTTACCCTACCTCAGGAACATGATTACCCTACCTTGGGACCCCAGTTACCCTACTGAGGTACCCCAGTTACCCTACCTTCACCGACAAAGTCATCTGCGGACTTAGGGGGAAGTTATCCCACTATAGTGGGGCTCTTCGATGTTCAAAGGGCTGCTTCGTATGGCACGAAACGGGCTACTGACGGAGCAGGAGTGGTCCGAACCTCCTGTAACTTTCAGGCGATATTCCTAACACCCCCCTGCGGCTCCAGCGTTGGTACGGCGCGACAGCACTGTACGGCCGTGTAGTTGTGTGCTTCCTAGTAAAGTAAGATCCATAGGAACGCCCCCACAACACCGTATGAGTTGTGGCCGTCCAACCGACCAGAAGCTGTTCGCAGGATACATAAGGGGTGTGAGAGTGACCGCCTCCTGGGGCGCCACCTGGATAAAACCTGGGAACCACATACGGGCATACTTTGACCTCCGGGCAGTTGTATGGTTAACAGTAGAGGGCTTGGGGCTGACCGGGGAAGCTGCAAGACTTCCAGGACAACCATCCCAAAGCCAGTCCCGGGCTACCCCGTGAACTGTAGCATTACCATGGGTTATTAGTGGACTCTAGAGGTGTGAGTCTTGTCACGATTTAAGAAGGTCCCCTATGGTTGACTGTGGGTAGCGCCCATGCAGTCAAGCAGCAGGAGATTTCTTATCGAGGAAGCATGCAGTCAGGTTTAGAAGCTTAGTATAGCCAAGTAGATTTGCCGATAGACTGCGTAGCTTGTATAGACGAAACCACCGCTGGGCCAGTGAGTCCCAATGGATGTTATCTCTACGGTGGGCATGTCGGTCGGCCACTGATATGCTACCGATAGGAAAGAGCTTTCGCTCATGCAGATGTAGTTGGAGAGTCATCACCGGAAGCACTTCCTATTTGGGGAGATAGTTAATATCCGAGGTCTCCGACTGCCTCCGCGTGTTGGCTCACCCTAGGCAGGTGAGTTGGTCAGCCCTGAGCTGAGCAGGGTGCTCGCGAAAGGTCAGAATGGTTGACGGGTGTCCTCTGGCTTTACATTATTCTACTTAACTAAAGCGAGAGACACCCTATTCTGATAACCAACGATCCTCGAGAGAACTCATTGAGTGAAGCTTTCAGGCTTAACCATATTAGGTTTTACCGCTTGATTCTACTTTGAATTATCTTTATCTTTATTTTGATCCTTACTTCTACTTTGAGTCTTCGGTACGGTCGCAATCTTAGGATCCGTCTTCCTACAGAGTGCCCCCTTCACAGGAGGCTCCGAAACCTATACAATTCAATTCCCCTTGGGGAGCGGACTCCAATGAGACCCTTCCTGACTTTGGCGGACATCTGCCTGCTGAGGTATCTGCCTTTTTCACTCTGCTGACCTCTATAGCTATGTGGACGCTCTGAGAACTATACCATTCAATTCTCCTCGCCGAGCGGAATCCAACCCACTCTGTCCGGACACTGTACGACTGCTGGTTTAAGGGTTCTCCATACTTTTGTACTTTAGTTCTCCGGGCACGTACTTTCAAATTGTTAGCTACCGCGTACTACTGTTTTCTAGACTAGCTTTCATAAATCTATTCCTGTTTTAGTACCTATATGACCCAAATAAGTAAACATGTGTAATACTACTAGTAGATGGATCTTTCCGGACAATTTGGATACTCTCCACAGTTTTCCCTAAGTGATTCAAAGTCCTCCAAAGTAGAGTTGTTGACTTAGGAGGTATCCGATGATAGCCACTTCCACTTGAGTACTTCCACTATTCTACTATCCTATCGGGTTGCCTCCGGAGAACCATTCTGCATCCGGTACCTTCTGAGTCCTTGATTGCGTCTGGTGCGTCCGGGTGGCATGGACCCCTGTCCCCAAGCACTCAATAAAAGACCGCACACCCAAGACCCGAGTTTACGTTCTCTGCACCTCAACCGCCGGACGCACAGGGAGCACCGGGCGTGTCCGGGTGTGACCTTTTTTTTTTGCTGATGGACTTCTTTCCACGAAGCTCGGCCTCATAGGCTAGCAGTAGTTCTTTTAACTTCTTGAATCCAGCGAGAGCCTTCTGGTCCGGAAGTGCCGCTTTGGTTACCATATCCCATGTTGTCCACTCTGGCGTCTCAGGTAGACCCTCCAACATGTGAAAAATTAAATGCGCGTATGACGGGGTTTGCCCGCACATCACGAGCTTGTCTCTGAGTTCCTGAATGTAGTTGATGTACTCGAGTACAGTACTCAATTCCTCAATCGTAGATTCATATAGCTCTCGTTGTAAACAGTTCCAGTCATAGCTAGTAGCCGTTTGATAATTGGCATGCGCGTCGAGCCAGATACTTGAAGCTATAGTCCACTCCATTTCGTTGTAGTAGCGAATCGCGATAGCATGTGTTATTGCCATCCGAAGCGTACCACTTGCCTTTTGCATCCGAAAGGTCTTGCTTTTTGTACTGTTCCATATTTTTCTCGTACTCCTTGACAAGCTTGTCCTTGTCAGACTCCTCTTTCTCCGGCTTCTCCAGCAGCTCCTCGCAACCATTGACCAGGTTCCACAAGCCTTCTCGCTGGAGATAGTCTGTCATCCTCATCGCCCACAACCGATAATTGGTCCCATCCTGCTTCGCAAAGCTCATGCCGACCAACGATAATGAACCATCTTCCCCATTCATGTTTACTCCTACTACCGACGGCGCTGCTACTCTGAGCTAGACACGGAAGCATATGTAGGACAACGTAGTGTAGTGATAGGTCATACCGAAAAAATATTCACTGCCAAATGATCACGGGGTGAGAAGCTTTTTCCTTTTACTGGCTTTCGTGTAAAAACCTTTTCCCGTTAACAGCCAACAATCCGGATGGATTTGGCCAGGCTTATAACCTGATAGAGGTCTGGTTTCCGAGCAGGGAATATGCCGTCCGACAGGCACTGCAAGGGCACAGCAATGATCAGATCTGTCGTCAGGAGAACGATCCTGGTCAGTCGCTGATAGGAAAACTGAGATGTGTTCGATATCCGATATATATGACAAGTGTGTTCGCAAAGGAGTGTGATGACCATCAGTTGTTGTTGTACAGAGAAAGAAACGCCGCTCAGACTAGATACAGTTTGTGGTGGCCCGCACAGTGGGCTCCTACCACACAACACCAGTCACTGCCGACTGGTCTGGTCAATAGCCCTGCTCACACCTACAAGTGTGCCCTAATCTAACATACCACGATGGGGTTACTCAATCAATTACCAATGGCTCGTATGACTCAGGCAGGCTGAGTGTCAGGATGGTAACAAGCTCACCATCGTCCATCCCTTTTGCATCTGCTGACAGGCCCTATAGCGGATTGGCCAGTTCCCAGAAGTGGTTTAAGTCTTGGGCCATGTCGTCCGCTTCGGTCATCTTTAGCCCCCACAAACATTGCATCAATATCATTCTCCCATTCATGCCAATCCCCTGATGTACCTCCTGCAGTGCTGTCCATGCCTCTCGTGTTGTTTTCGCATCCTGAATATTGGGGATCTGAGAGTCTTTAATGTTAAGTGTAATCATAGTGAACGCTTGGTCATCTTTGCTCGAACTGGGACTATCCTCTGAATCCTCAATCACTTCTAAGAAGCTGTTCTCTTTCAGTATTCTGATAATCCTAACGCGCCATGCATGGTAGTTGCTTTGGCCCGTAGCCATGGAGCCATCTAGTTTTTCGATCGATTGTGTGAGTGAGGTCGTGCTCACACCTGTATATCCGCTTGTACTGCTGCTGGTAGCTGCCGCACCCGATGATGTTGCTCCCCTTGCTGCAGAAATTCTCGTATCGGTGAATTAGTTGGAAGATTGATATCGTAGGTATTGAACGCTCTCCAGGCTTATAACTTCTAAAAAATGTGGTAAATAGAAGTGGAAGCGTGAACAAAGTGCAGTGCTTGGGGATGCAAAAGACAATATCAAAGACCTACTTATCAGTTTCTTCTTGACCTGCCTTTCTACAATGACGGGCAGAGGGGAGTCTTTAAATACACAATCATTCTTCAGTCTTCTACGCATCTTCTCAACACTCTCATGCCATTTCCACAAGTTATCATGCAATGTTCACTGCCCCACTTTCCCCGCTTTTCTACCCCGCCTGGTGAATCATCAACCCCTCATCTCACTCCAATCACCATTTGTGAGGCCATCGAGATTCCTCCGATCTTGGTAGCACCTTCTACGCCCCGGAGTTGTGGGTGTTAGAGTCCGGAGAGCGCCGGGGATTTACAACAAGAATGAGGTCACAGAATTATAAGACAATCTTGGATATACTCGTTCACCGGCCTGGGCCACTTTCTAGTCCGAGAAGTGCATGCTTTCCCTTATACATTTTGTTAAGGGGGAAGTGAGATTGAGGGCAATTTGGCTTGTCATTTGGGTCCAGTATGAGTAAGACAACAGGAGGATTCACTAGCAGCATTGGTAGCACACGTAGTAGAACATGAGGCCACTCTAACAGTATCTTCAGTGTCTGACCGTGAGACGCGAGGTTGTCTACTAGCTGCTGCATCAGTCAGTTTGGTGATATTCAAGTGTCAAAAATCATGGAAAAAATGACAGGGACCTGTCTCAGCACTTGTCTCAGCCTTCTAGTATTTGGTAAACACAAAATAGCAGTTCCTAATCCATAAGCTCAATCAAGCAAGTATCCATCCCGCTCGAAGCTGGACGAAATCAAGTAGCAGAGTACATGGTTCATATGTACGTATGTGGGCACTACTGCGCATACTGTGAGTTGTTGTTAACGAAAGAAAGGCAGTTGTGTTGCAATGGGTGAACACGACCTTTTAAGGTGAGGAAAAGGAGTTTCACGGAAGGTAATTCCAAGAATTTTCCATTCCCGTAAAGGTAGGTATACGATCCTACTTCATCACTATTGGTAGAAGCGTGTGAGAGTATTTGTTAGGGAGTAAGGCGTGCATCAAGCTCTTAACCTGTTCAATGATGTGAATGTGGCACAATCTATTCTATATGGATAATACTTGGCAGGTACAAGAGGGGTTGTGAGGCACCCTTCGCCAAGAGGTGAAGAAGGGATTGGTAGGTGTTCCGGTTCTTAATTCTTCCAAGCCAGGTATTTGGGTGCACCTTATTTATAAAAAAGGGCGCATCCACATGCGCAAGAGAAATATAAGAGAAACAATGTAAGAAAAATAAGTTCAAACATGTTGGACCCTGAAATCTAGCTAAATAAATCCCAAATAATGTGTATGAAGATAGAAACGTGTGGAGCAATCATTACAAATATCATGACCAAGAATAGTGCAAAAAAGAGAATCATTTCAGGATGACTTTTTCAGAGCTGCTGTGCTCGTACATTTACGTAAAGTACTAGGGCAAAAATATCTGTCCGATTGGTGTTTACCAAGCGACACCACAAAAAACCTCACCTCTCCGATCAACCACCGCTCAACCCCAATGCCTCCCCAGAGGACATGCTACCTCATTGAGTTTGAGAAAGGGCAAATTGTGGCTATGAGAAAAAAACAAATCTCTTTTTCAGAAATTGGAGAGCTCTTACATCGTCCTCAGAGTACAGTTCAAACTTTCCATAATCACTTCCAAAAGAGGGGTGATGCAAACACTCTCCCAAAACCTGGAAGACTAAAAATCATCACTACTAGAACTTGTCGCCGCCTAGTCTGAGAGTCTAAGAAGGCACGCTGCCAGATTTTATCAGAATTGCTTCATGATGTTGCTCCTCATGGCTCCCTTGATACAGTGAGGAGAGCCTTCACCTCGGTCAACATTAAGAAGTGGAGGGCTAGGAAAAGAGCTCTCCTAAAGGATGAGCATTCTGTTAAGAGATTGGCTTGGGCTATGGAGTATAAGAATTGGACAAAGGAGGACTTTGAAGGGGTTATCTTTAGTGATGAATGCATGGTTGAAAAGTCCAAAGATCCTAAGGGTATTTGGGTATTCAGAACACCTGAAGAAAAATGGCACAAAGACTGTATTCATGGGGTCACCAAGGGGGCAGGAATAAAGC
>Ga0307517_10007398_pt1 | contig 16014 bp, 24 predicted proteins | sample 23_EM_MG_FD_194515 | JGI IMG/M metagenome (GOLD analysis project Ga0307517, IMG submission 194515) | Populus trichocarpa ectomycorrhiza microbial communities from riparian zone in the Pacific Northwest, United States - 23_EM | ecosystem: Host-associated > Plants > Roots > Unclassified | place... | reverse complement strand
TTTTTGTTGTTCCTGCCATCCATCTCATGCATCTGACATCTGCATATATATTGCATATTACATCGTTCATCTGTTCTCTCTTTTTTTCCTTCCTCCGAACTCTTATTTACCCAATCTTTCACGCTCGTTGACGACCATTTTCGCTTTTCCATCATCCTTCTTATCCTATCTATTCTCTTCCACTAAATCTCTCAGATCTACTCTGCTGTCGCCAACATTGCTATTTACACACAACCCCCTTGCTATCGTCGTTATTTGCTTTCCGTCCCGTGCTCTATCATGACTGTGCCATGTCTCCTCATTTCATTTTACGGTTTTCATGTCTCTATTTTCTATCTACGTACCCCTCACGACTCTTGGATGGCCTTTTCATGGCCTTTTCATGACCATAACAACGAACATTTTCTTGATTGAATTTATGAGCTGATGAGCCTTAGCTTACATAATGAGTTGACTTCGAATCACTCGACTCTCCTGAGATCAATCCAATATGCAGGCCCGTACATCCCCCCCACTCAAGCGTGCTCGACGGGCACCATCACCCGACCCCACACCCGACGATCCCAATGGGCACGCACCGCCGGCCCCCCTGCCCCCTCTCTCGTTGTCGATTCTGGGGGTCGAGCCTCTAGACGAGTTCATCAGGGAGATCGCGGACTGGGTGAACCATATGATTATGACGCGTCCGGGGGCAGCGGAGTACCCTGGGGGGAAGGTGGAGGTGGAGGCGAAGATTGGGGTGTTGAGGGATCGGGTGACGGGTGCGAGGTTTGTGTTGCCGGTGTTGGTGGAAACTGGTGTGTATCCGTTTTTTGGTTTTTTATTTTTGGTTTTTTGGCGGAACGTTGGATGGGTCCTCTTTTTGTTCTTAGTACTGGCGCCTGGATTGGCGGATGTGCGGTTCGAATCGAATATGTCTGTCGTGCGTTTTGTTTTTTTGTTTCTTACCCATCGCTGGGGTATCAATGAGACGAGGTTTTCAGAACCAACATAAACACTTCAACACCCTCCTCAACTCGCTCAAAACCGCCTCATCTGCAACCCCTTCACCCGAATCACCATCGTCGCAACTGTCGTCGCCGATTGGCTACACTCATCTGTACCTTCAGGATTCGTTCTACCCCAGCCCCGAAGGTACGGACCGCGACAAGATCAGAGTGACGCGCGACGAGAAGACGGGCACGGTGTTGGAGTGTATGCGGAAAATCCGACTGGGGGATCTGAACGTGTACAGCCCAAAGAGGGAGGCGGATTGGAGGGTCAGTGTCAATCTAGAAGTGCCTGGTGCGTTAGCGCCGTGTTTTTTATATCTTGTTGAAAGCACTCGGCATTGAACTCACCCCAAAAACCTATTTTTCTAGTTCCGCATCCCGTGGGCGGCGCGACGCATACGCGGCGGAAAGACCGGATGAGCTACTCGCACGAAGAGTTTAAAATCGACTTGACCCAAGTCACCTCGTCCACGTCCCCAAACACTCCTGTAAATAAAATAAAAAATTCTTATTCCGTTCTCGTTCTCATCTTATCCTGTCCTCTTTGAACAGCCGCAGATTCTTCACGAGCTCGAACTCGAGATCGCCCGCCCCGAGCTGCTGTTGACGACTGCGATTAAGCGAAACGACCCTGCTGCGTCCGAGTTTGAGCGCGGTGCGTTCGATGAGCTTATCCGTGCGTTTGTGAATAATGCGAGAATTTTGGTGAGGAATGCAAATGAAGGATGGCAATAGGTCCTTGTGGCAATTCCAGGAGGTCGGCGTTCAGTATACATATACTACGATTACGAGTCTGACTATGGTATTTAGTTTCGAGGGCGAAATACAGCGGGGGAATATTTTAAAAGTCACCGAAAAACCAAGCAAATGAGAATAAACAAAAGTCGTGATATCTTTCCAGTACCCATAAGAAAAAAGAAACTTGGAAGACCAGCAGGATCACAGCCCAACCACCTCAATCATATCCCCATCCTCCAAATCCGCGTCCCCAATTTCCGCCTGGTTGTCCATCTTATCACCATCGACACACAACCGAGGATCCTTCCCTTTCGCGCCTTGTTTCCCCTTACTCTTCCCCGTGCCGCTGGCGTCAGCGCCTGCAAACACCTCCTTATACTCAGGCCGATCGGCCAACCCCGCCTTCTTCAAGAACGCACGCAGTATGGCACTACATTTGGTCGTGGGTCGAACGGTGAGGGTGATGTCTTTGTCTCCGGTTTGCGCTGAGCGCAAGATGAGTTTGAATTTATCGTCGTCTTCATCGTCGTTCCCTGCGTCGGACTGGGATTCGGCGTCGGATTCGTGGTGGGTGGGTTGTTGTTGGGAGGGGTCAGGAGAAGGATGGGGGTCGGTGGCTATGCTACTGGTGCTGGCAGCAGGTCGGACGACGGAATGCGGGTTCTTCTGGATATATTCGTATGCTCGTTTCTCGTAGGCCACTGCCCGGGGGGTGAGATATGTACGTGTGTGTTGCTAGGATTACGCACCAAGTTCAGCGCTGTCCGTCCAGATCTTGAGGGTCTGTGGTGTAACAGAGGGGAAGAACCGTTTGCTTTGGTATGTCATGATGAGATTGCCAACTGGGATATTGGCATCTTCTGCAGTCGCCTCGAACAAGTCGCGGAAGCTGTCTGCCTAAAAAAGTCATGAGGGACATTTCCCTTTTACACAAGGATACAAAGAAAGATTACCCTCTCGGTTTGATACTGCCATTCCACCCCGTGCTGCGCTTGTGTATCAAGGGGGTGCGGCTGCCACTTGACAGTGAAGATAATGTTGTCGCCTGCTGCTGTCGCTGTCACTGCTTCCGACTCTGGTGCTACACTGCTGCCCCTGCCCGCTGTGATCTCCCGCGCGAGAGCGCTCAGCTCCGGGGCGAAGATGATGGTGTCGGTGGATTCGTCGGGATCGAAGTAGGCACTTGGAGATGGTTGCCGGATGGCTCCTTGGAGGGTTTGTCTTGGTGGGCGATGGTTAGGACAGAATATAGTCATTAAAGGATGAAAAACTCACCGAACGACGTTCTTTGCGTTCTGGATCTGTGCTTGGGAGACAGCAGGGGGTGGCGTGATGGATCGCGAGCGACTCCGGTTGGGCCGTTTACGCTTGCCGTTGGGTGTACGGCTCTCTCCTGTGATCTCGACCTCCGAGTCCGAGTTCGAGGAAGGGTCCTGCGAGAGGATGCGGGTCAGGTCTTTGCGTTTCTGCCATAGTGGTACGCTGGTGCTCTTCTCGTGTTTCGCCCGCTTGTTCTTGTTCCGACTCTGGGGCGACGAGCCGCTCTCGCTCTCACTCGAGTCGTCGCGTTTGGTAGGTTTGGGTTTTGTGGTTCCTAATGCGTATTTTAATAAGCGCATATAATTTATAAAAAAGGAGATTGGACGGACCTTTCGTTATCTGCTCGAGTTTCTGCCATGCCTTGGACGACCGGTTCCTGTTCTTCATAAAATACTCATCCTCGGCCTCGATCGCACGTCGCGTGCTAATCTCCGAGCTCGATGTCGGTTTAGGTGTCGACGACGATGGGCCAGCAGTTCCATTTGGGTTCTTCGCGATGGGCTTTGGTCGTGGACGCGGTCGGGGGCGTGGTGGTGCTGGATCCGCCATTTAATGACGGTCTTAAGTAGGAAATTATCCGTGGGAATTTTGCAATTCGTCACAAGTCATTCAACAGTCACGTGATTTGATATTCCCATTTTTGACTCGCAAGTTTATTGACGAACAAAGTTATGTCGTCTCCTCCCCCACCTGTGATTTTCAGGCGCAAGGCCAAGCCAGCAACACGAACGAGGCAGACCTCGCCACCGGAGAATGGTGCTGCAGACGCGACGACGGAGACGGCGGAGAATTCCCCGAGCACGCTGGCGATCAAGTTGAAGAATAAGATCAAGAAGACATCCAAGACAAAATCGCGTTTGAGCTTTGGCGGGGATGACAACGATGATGAGGTGCGGGTTTCAAATTCTCTTCAAGGATCGATGCTTATTGTTATCATTCTGGTTGGGAGGGTAGGGTGGGGATGGGGAGGTTTTCAAAGTCAAAAAATCGAGTCTGAGCCGGAAGATGGCGCTTGGGACACATCCTGCGTAGGTTCCTTTCTTACTCTTCTTCGATATTGCCTCATCTTATTGTGCTGGGTTGATTTTTTGTGCAGGATTATACCGCAGAGCCTGGACCAGGCGACGATATCGACGAGTAATGGGAGCCCGAGATACGACGCGGCATATCTCAAAGAGCTCAAGGCCAGCACACCAACTTCACGGCCGCCGTTACCTACCAATGTGGATCCTTATGACGCGGATATGTCGATGGATATCGGCGATATCTCAGTGCAGAGTATCGATATGGACGTCGGTATGTGTGTTGCCTATTCATTGCTGTCTGCCCAAGCTCACAATCACGAAAAAAAAAACAGTAGAGTCCGCGTCCTATATTCCTTCCGAGTCATCGATCAAGGTTGCCAAAGAGAAGCGGGGGCGACTACGGCAGACAGAAGCTACTGGGGAGGAGGATTTTATTTCTCTATCGGTGGCCAAATTGGAAGATGGTCCGAAAGGCCCGCACCCTGAAAGCCGACTCATGAGGGAAGAAGACGAGCTTGGAGAGGGTGACGATGGTAAGCCCTTTACCTTACTCGCTCCGACATTTCGCTGTATATATTTCGTCCATCAGAATTCGCGGAGTATACAAGTGCCCAAGAACGAATTGCGTTGGGCAAGAAATCACGGAAAAAGGAGGCTTCTCAGCGGAGAGTGGCGATGGAAGAGATGATTGCAGATGCGTATGTTGACTCTATCATCCATTGGTTGCATGCAAAACTCACGCCCTATGTAGAGAAGAGGAGGACGAAGAAACAATGGAATGGGAACACGAACAGCTTCGTCGGGGTGGGCACCGAACACCAGAGCCTTCCTCATCGTCGTCGAAAGCGAAGGAAATATACAGGGCTGCTCCAAGTACGCAAGCATCGTTAATGACCTTCCCAAGACCACACTGATGTCTTAATCTTCCCAGTTCCCCTTGCCACTCCCATCCCTTCACTCGGTCCCTCCATATCCCGAATATCAGAACAACTATCACTTCTGACCACCTCGCACGCGAAGAACTCTGCCACCCTCACTTCGCTTGCTCGAGAACGCACTGAAGTTGATGATAGGGAGAAGGAGATGAGAGAGCTAGTCGAAAAGGCGGAAAGCAAGCGGGCGTGGTTCGAAGGGTTCAAAGAATGGACCGAGAGCGTGGCTGGTTTCCTCGATGAAAAGGTGACTATCTCTGAATGCCTTACCTTCTTCTTTCTCCATTTACCCATGATATTCCCTTTTTTAGTATCCCCTACTCGAGAAACTGGAAGAAGAAAACTTATCGTTGCTTAAAGAACGATTCGATATCATCGAGAAGCGTAGACGCCAAGACGACGAAGACGATTTGGCAACCTTCATAGGGCCTTTACCTATCACACCCTCTTCCGCTTCCGAACCCGAAGAAACAGACGAACTGGGCCGCACGATACCCAAGCCTAACCCCGCGACCGAACGCCGCACGCGTCGCGTGGACCGTACCACGCGGCGTCAACTACGATCGTCGCGTCGGACAAAACCCCCGCAATTAGGCGAAGATGAGGAAGGTTACTCGACAGATGCGTCATTGGCGGCTGCCGATGCGTCGGCTTATACGGGTGCAATACAAGATCTCTCTTCCAGGAGGAAGGGAGTCTTAGCGGACGTCAAGGCAGAGGAGTTTAAGGATCCAGGCAAGGGACGTTGGAACGTGTGGAGGGAGAAGTATTCAGATAGCTATATCGGTGCATGGGGTGGGCTTGGGGTGGTTAGTGTTTGGGAATTTTGGGTGAGGTTGGAATGTATCGGGTGGGATTGTATCGAGGTTTGTCTCTTTCCTTTCTCTTTCCCTTTTTGACTTTGATGTTCATTATTGTTCCCGACAGAACCAACAAACTCTACATAGCTTTAAATGGTACAAAGGTCTATACGAGTATTGTCGACCTGGCGGTGAGGATAAAGTGCTGGAAGAACGCGAGCTCGGTCCCGATGGCGATTTGGTGACGTCTATGGTTTCGACGGCTGTGATCCCATTGATATGCAAACTTGTGGATGGAGGCGCATTGGATGTCTATTCCTCAAGACATATTAGGCGCATGGTCGATCTGGCGGAGGAAGTCGAAGCGAGCGTCGAACAAGGCGGGGGGAAATTCCAGGTATGCTGGTGCAATTCTTTCACTTAGATTTGTCTCTTTAGTTAACGCACTCGCAATTGCTTTTTTCTTTCTTTGTAGATGTTGCTTAAATCCGTGGCAGGGTGTTTCCAAGCCGCGATTTCATCTACCGAGGAATCCGTTGTGAAATATACGCAGACGCAGGGCCAGCAATCTCGTGTCGCTGGATTCAACCCAGATGCGATCCCGGCACGGAGGCGATTTTTGAACCGACGGCTGAAGTTGGCGAAGAATTTGTTGAGGTGGAGGAAGTATACCGGCGAGCGATTTGGGTTGGGGGGGATGCTTGCGCGGCTGATTGAGCGTAGTATCGTGCCTATTGCGGAGAGTGGATGGGAGGTTGGTGGGGAGGATATTGTAAGAAAGGTGAGTGAGCATATGATCAGACGCCACCGGACGAAGGCTTGTCGATGATGTTAGCTGACTTTTCGCCTTTTCCCCAGATGGTTAACATGTTACCGGCGGAACTTGTTCCACCGCAGTTGAGACGCCTCCGTGCTCTTTGAATTGACAGGAACTTCGATGGCGTAGGATGTGAGAGTGAGATTTCTTCTTTGCTTGAAGTATATTTGCCATTTCCGTTTCCTCCTCTTTCGAGTGCAATTACACTAGTAATTCATGAGTCGACAGCGCAAGTGTCGCCTCCATGCACGAAACCTCACGCTGTTGCCTCGAAAGCATTCTCGAAACATTGATATTTGAAACTTCTATGACCCTCAGAGACGCAATACTTTTTGGAGTGTTGCTCGTATTCTGTGAGTGGCTCGTTCCGTTGTCAGATATTTTTTCCTTTCCTCTTTTTTTTTCCTGTTTCATCTCCCTTTTTGAGTCGAGAGAAATTTATTCGGTTCTTTTGATATTGATCTTTACTTCTGTCGGTCATGTGTCTTCTATCCTCACGCTAAGCTCAGAGCTCTCCTGCGTCGAGCCCTTAGATATGGGAAGCATAAACTCGCGTCCTCTGTTACCAATCACTCTGCTCGGTGAATTGGCCTTCTGCACCCAGAATTGATCAACTGACGTAGTTCTCCGACTTCAAGGACACGAAAGGATCTACCCCCGATACGCCGCTCGCTCTTTCCCGTCTTGAAGAATCCCGTTAACACCCTAAGCCTCACATGAGGCTTATCTCTGGCCCATCTAGACCCATATCAACTTCTTCAATATCGTGCCCGTATTGTACTTTCTTTTGCTCTTACCAACCGGCAATGTAAGTATCTGACTACTTCTCTTCTTTGCGCTGCATGTGTGGCCCATCCGAAATCACGGCCCAGGTGGGGACCAGCGAGATCCGTTCTCTTCGTGCCAGATTCAGCCACACATTTGGGGCCAGACGAGAGGTATAAAGGCTTCCCCCTCCAACGCTCCACTATACCCCACGCTTGCCCCCGCATAGCCTTGGCTCAACCATGCCGCCTTCATCGTTTGATATTCATGAAGAGTCGAAGTCCACTATCGCGCATGCCGAATATGCTATGTCCTTGAATGAGGACCTTGCGGATTATCCTAACGGCTGGTCGCGAACCCGGTATACCTCTCCTTTTCCTTGAAATTTGATGTATTGAAACGGGTTGTTATTCAGGGAATATTTCCGTGAACCATGCGCAGAGTTCTTCGGCGTACTGTTTTTCATTGTGTTTGGTCTGGGTGTCAATTGTCAGGTATCCCTTGGAGGAAATACGCTGGTCGCGTCTTCCACGCACGGAGTGTGTATTTCTCGAAATGACTTTTTTGGAAGTGACGTTGTCGATTAACTTCCTCCCTAGGATTGGCTTTCTGTAAACTTTGGATGGGCCGTCGGCGCGGCCATGGGTGTTTGGGTTTCGATTGGAATATCTGGTGGTCATATTAATCCTGCTGTGAGTATTGCGAAGCTGATGTCCGTGCAAGCGACGATTGCCTACATTATTTATGTAGATTACTCTTGCTCTTGCCGTCTTTCGCGGCTTTCCTTGGAAAAAAGTGCCAGTGAGCTTCTTTTGCCCAAGTCTGTTTGTCACAAATGGCTTACGACCGCCTTGAAATTTTAGATTTATGTGGCGGCTCAAATGCTTGGAGCTAGCACCGGAGCTGCTCTTGTTTATCTCAATTTCTTCCATGCCATTGATCTTGTGGAAGGTCGTGGAGTTCGCACCCTCGTCACTGCTCGTCTCTTCTCAACATATGCTGTGAGTTTCAGTCGCCAATTTTCCTTCTTGCGCTAATTGTCCTTGTCCCTCTCCAGCTGGATTACATGACCGATCCCTCGTGTTTCTTCTCCGAGTTCTTTACAACGATCATTCTCGTCTTCGGTATTCTTGCTATACTCGACAAGAAAAGTAGCCCACCGCCTAATGGTCTTGCTCCACTCGCGGTCTTCATCCTGGTCTTGGGAATTGGTACTTCTCTTGGAATGGAAACAAGTACGTCTCGTGATGACGATGGACGGACCTCGAAGCTTCAAGAAAGACTTACCGTATGATCAGGTTACGCTCTTAACCCGGCTCGTGATCTTGGCCCCCGACTTTTCACCGCTTTGATCGGCTACGGCACACCCGTGTTTTCATTCAGAAGGTTCGTGGCACGTAGCCCGTTCACCTCCTTGCTAAGTAAATCTATCTATCTCAACAGGCAATATTGGCTTTGGTGCCCGATCATCGCCCCTTGTCTTGGTGCCCTTGTCGCCACGTTCTTATATGATTCGTTGCTATATACAGGCACTGACAGCATTCTTAACAAACCGTTTGTGCTTCTGCTTTGCGTCATCACGCATCTTCCTAACGTTGTCAACGTCAGTAACGCAAAAGCTCACATCAGGACGCTTAAAGCCAGGAAACAGAAGATGGTTGATTCTGAGATCTGGTGATTCCCGTCCTCCTTATGTCTGATTATGACTCACTAACATATCTGTAGCATAGTCTAGGGAGTAGCACGCCTCGGCCAAATCCAGTGCACCGTCTGTACAGGTTACTTACGGTGGGATATCCGTGGATGTAGAATGGCTTAGCGATGGTTGTGCTAATTTATCTTCTGCCCGGCAACGTTGGTGTTGAGAGGTTTTGCGAGCCTCGTATCGTATCGGCATATTCCTTTTCTTCCATCTTTCCATTTAATTTCCATCTTTCCTCCGTAGACCGGTAAAAATCGGTTTTCAAATGTATTTGTGTTATGTCTTGTAAAATTCTCATGAATCCTAATGAATTCTCTGCCGCACCTCTTTGGAACAGAATCCTGGTCTCATAAGAGGAACAAGTAAAACGAGTAGATATTTGTCCCGCCACACTTTCCTTTTTGATCATCGGTGCGTGACTCTGAGCCGGCAAGTCCCGGTTTGCCAGTAGTTCGTGGGTTCGAACGTAGATGCACATTCTAGGAGCTGCCACTTGTTAGCGAGATCCGTAATCCCACCTGTTTCTTCAGGAATGAATCCAAGATCTGACGAGAGAACTGGGTGGAATTATATTGGATAACGCGGTAAGGCCGACAGCGGTTGGCATGGCCCACTACCTCATAGTAACTTCAAATAGATGTCATTTGGATAAAAATACATAAGGCGCGTAATACTACATACGAGGCTGTATGACGTATTTTCTATTGAAAATTCCAAGTCCATACTCTCAGTTCTCACACCGTGGAGTAATTATTTGTTTCCCCAAAGTTTGAAAGCAGCGTCAACAGGTTCAGAGGGGACACGATGGCAGCGATCGCCGTACACGTCTACAAATGTGCAATGCACATTATGCAAGTGTCGGTTTTTCCTGGGCAAAACTGAACAGATGGCCACTTTAAACCCAAAGGAAAGGGTGGACCGGGGATTGGCGTCCTCTCAAAGTATCTACCAATGAAAGATATCACATGTCGATGGTAGGGGGTTGCTGGATCGGCGCAGCAGCATCGGTTGCAGACAATCAGCAATTTGAATTCAAGGTGACATACTAAGCCACATTCAAACCGCCCGCCAGAAAACTCTGAAAGTGAAACCGTTAATACCTCCACCTGAACGTAGTGGGACTTTCACTACCTTCATTATCGGTGCATATTGTTCCCAAGTTAGAGTTCTCTAAATGCCATGTGAATATTATTTTTACTTTTATGCGGCACTGTGCGTCCCCCGAGGTTATCGCAATATCATGTCAAATTGGAGCGTACCTACCATGGGCCTTTCTCGGGCACGAGGAACGCGCGAAAAACAATAAAATTGGCGTTTTATTTGCTTCTTTCACCATTTCCTTGGTTCGAAAAGGACTCTGAAGGAAGTCTTCATACGGCTCTTAGTCAATTAAGTTGAATGGGGAATACGTGGTGGCACTTGACTGATTCTTTTGATTCGCTCTGCAGGCGATTTTCCCAATTTGATACGAGATAAAAAGAACTGGGCAGATTGGTTACACGAAGTGCTAGTTAGGAAGTTGGAAGATGTGAAGCCGGTGGTCAGCGCGACATGCTTGTTGATGACGTAATGCCATGCTTCGTTCCTTCGTCAGTGCCACAAGGTCACGGTTCACATCAGCTCCTCCGTCGGCCATGACTCAAAATCTGCGGTACATCAATGGGGATGTATGATACCACGCACTCACCCTTAAGACGAATTGCTACTAAGAAGGATACAGGAACTAGCGAAGATCATGAAGAGCGGCAAAGTAGCGAGGAAAGATTTTCTGGTAGTCGATGTTCGCGATGACGACTACGAGGGCGGGAATATCAAGGGCTGTTTGAACTCCCCATCCAGACAGTTCTTGCTGGAGGTGGATGGGTTAATCAGGGAGACGAAGGATGTCCCTTTGATTATCTTCCATTGTGCTCTCTCGCAAGTTCGGTGAGTTTTTGTTAAGCCAACGACCCTTGTATTCCAAGCTGACGTGACTGGAAGGGGCCCGAAAGCTGCTAGGGTGTGTGACGTTGTCTTCCAGCCCTTAGAAATTCACACTAAAAAGTGTTCCGCAGATTTATGCTCAGACGAGAAAGAATGTTCTCTCTGGAAATGATATTCCACATGAAGTTGCTATTCTCCGTGATGGGTTCTCCCAATTTCAAGTCAAGTACAAGGTGGGTTATCAGGTGGTGATCCCCCCTTCGGCTTGATTTAGTATTGCACAGGACGATCCCGAGCTCGTGGAGAATTGGGACAAAGATGTTTGGGCTTCAGAATGGAGTTAAATGCCTTCAAATTCAAGTCCGACTATATATCCATTTGCATACCCGTCTGCAATTAAAATTTTCCCAGTTATGATGTTAGACCATTGCTTAGTGATGCAAAGATGTATTTCGGCGTATTCGAACAGTTAAGTAGAAAGGCTTGTGAGAATAGTGTCGACAAGGAAATCGCGATTCGGTGAGTCAAGATATTCTCAATTCCTCGCAAACCATTCATCGCACGAATTAGTAACTCGCAAGCCAATCACCTTACTTCCTAGCTAAACGAGATCTGGAATGACTTCTCCTCTATTCCGCAGTTCTCCACCTTGTCATCATGATGATGCCTGAGTCGGACTCTTCAGAGGACCCTGTTTCCACTGGAGAATTGTCAGAATCTTGGGAGTATTCTTCGCTTTCCAAGGAGGTCTGTTCTTGCTCGCTGGAAGGGCCTTCCGAGTCGGTGTTGCTAGGAGTGGCATGGGGATTGGGTAACAAAAGGTCCTGCTGTGCATTAAGTATAGGCAAGATGATCTGGGGTAGCTAACTGACATACCAGAATATCGGAAAGAGCTTCTTCGATCGCCTCTCTCAGCGACTGATCATCTGGATAGTTGCCAGGTGGGTATTGTATCTGTTCTAAAGCGTCGTCCATTGCCATCTCCTGGGTGGTGCGAGTGCCGCGTTCTCTTGAATCGTCTAAAACGACGTGTCGGAGCTCTCTCCAATTCAGACCAAGCGAACTATCTCGGGGATTTTCACTATATAATTATAATTTAACAAAAAAACCAATCGGATCAAGGCCTCAAAACCCTTGTATCCAATCCGAGTGAAGAACTCACGTATTGAGATAATTTTCTAGTTCCCCTGCTACCAATCGCTTCCTCGTCTCCCAGGCGGCCGCCTCTTCGATGGAGGCCATGCTCGCAGAAGTCGATGCCACCAATAATGTATGGAGTTGTATGGCAGGTGGAAACCCGAACAGACTCATTGAAATTCCTATATTTTATAGAGCCACTGACATTGCCACCGATGTCACTTGAGATCGGAATCAAAAAAAGGAATAGATAACGGGGGACGCAAAGGACCATTGCATATCCCCCGCCAGGGGTTCTAACCGTATGCTCTCATTGTCCAGAGTCTTTTTGAATCGCCAGCCTGCCCTCCTCCGGGTCTGTCGTTACCTCTGAAGCCCTCCTTTCCGGAAAGCTCCTTAGAGGTATTTTGGATAAGCGTTCGTTCATCACTCCACTCAAAATAATTGGTTTTTCTCACTCCACAGGAAAATTCTCAATGCAAGGAATCACTTCTCGCGCCGATCGTTTATTTTGGAAATTCCACGAAAGTTAATAGATTCCTTTTATGGTGGCGTCGACGGATCGCGTGATGGAAGCAACCGGACCGATGAAATCACTAAATTACCCCCCAGCTTGCGCCTCTGCACTTTTTCAAGTCCATGCTTTACTTCGTGTACTGTTGACTGACCATAAATTTTGACTACTGACTCCTTTCTGTGCGCTACGTGAAATCCAATGGGTCCCAGTCGTTAACTTTGAGCATGGTAAGTAAGCATCATGTTACTGTTTCATGTAACTATGCCTGATTTAAATGCGAGACAGGAAGGGGTGATGCCTCTATCAAATCCTAAACCCATAGCTTAAAAACTGAGTGAGATCTCAGATACTCGACCTGTCCAATCGAGGGGTCTATCCAACCGTACGGGTTATTAGCTGTAGTACTGTTGAATTTTTGAGAAAATAACATCCCCCCGACTCCTGCTTGGGGACATTTATATGCATTCTACATGCAAGAGGTCGCGATGTACATCATCAGTAACATCGAATATCTAGATCTCGTACCCCTCTTCAGTCCTGAGGCGCTTCAGCTCCGATATAACATTGGGATCTAAATACGGATCCGAATCCCGACTCCATCATAAGAGAATGAAATGGCCGTTGGTTAGTTATTGGAGCCTCGGAAGCACCGGATTCTTCGACTCTGCTACACTAAGCCTCAAGGTATTCTGGATTCGCTGTACTTGGTTGCGAAGCGCCGCTCGCCATCCACAACTTTCCTCCGCGACCGGGCGATCAACTATTCAAACTCAATGTGTGTGGCCTGAGCCTAGGTCGTGAAGACAACGAGTACTCTCCTATGAAGTATTCCACTTTCGAAGACTTGTCCATTCCGGAACTGGTGTACGCAGTCGCCAGAAATGGGTCGTTTAAACACTATGACCGCACTCATGTATAACATACATTAGAGTTCAATCTAATGAGCTTGCAGGACCATCTCTAAACAGTGAACATTGTAACATTCAGACTAGTGGCAACCGCCATTGAGACAACATATTTTTAAGGATAAAGATGGAAGATGGAAACTAGACAGCGCTTCAACCGGAATCGTGCGCTAGAAAGACCAGACCAACATAAGTCAGGGCATTGGTAACTAGGAGGAACGCACCGTTCACAACACTTCTGTGGCGGCCTCAAGGCTTGGGGGGTCCTCAGGTGTTGGCAGGATAAGTCTAAAAATTAGGTAAGAATCACAGGTAAGAGTTAAAAACAAATTCGGTTACTTGAATAACACATCCTTTAATTTCCCCCTGATAGATTTCGTATGTTAGATAAAATTCAATATAGCAGTATAAGAAATGATGCCTACCGGGCAAGCCTTCCCGTCTGCGCAGTGCCAGTAGCACAACTCCGTAAAGTCCGGAGACCCTACATCAACCGAGACGATAGACGTAACTTGGGGATTTTTGATGAGGGCAGGAAGTTCGGCACTGAAAAATGTGGCTTTCTCAAACAAACTCGCCCCGAGTGTGACAAGTGCTTTTCCCTTCGCATGTTCAGCGTATTTTTCCGATCCATATGCCCACAGCGGGTCGCTGCCGTTTTGGGGCATTTTGATAGCGTGCTGGCAGAGCAACATGCCAATGGTCGCGCCGTTTTCCTTCTCTGCACATTCAACTGCTTTTGGCTCAACAGAGGTTGAGCTGCCAGCGGGGTAACGACCGCCCCAAAAGACCGAGACCTCGGGCGCATATGTGCCGAGTACGAAGTCGATCTCGGCTTCGGTAGGGCAATCAACGTCGGGAGTACAAGCTTCAGGCTGATGACAGGAGTCGGCTCTGCTGAGCGGCGAGGCGTTGACATAACCAACTACGCCGAGAACTAAGGAGAGGAATGCAAAACGAGAGGACAGCATGATGTTGTAGAGCTGAAGCGATGGGCCAATCAAGAAGTGCGGAGAAAGACTTCTGGGGAAATCCAAAGAGTTACGCCCAGGTATTTATGCGTTGTCCATTTCACTGCAGAAATATGGTTAGCTTGTTGTCACTTTGGAAAGTTCCATTGAATGTGTTCATACCTCACCACACCACAAAGTCTTGTCCAATTCACGTTAGACTTAGAGCACAATAATGCCGTTAGCTTAGATGTCGCTTGGAAAGTTCCATTCGATATGTTCATACTACGCCACACTTGGAACCGATAGAGGGTCGAATGGAATGAAACTTGAAAGTAAAGCGAATACGAACAAGAAATGACAGGATGCATGCACACTATGGTACCAGAGTCCTTTTCCGATGCCCAAAGTTTACTTAACTAAAATGGATTAGTGAATTGGGTGATAATCTTTGGACACTGGGTACTTACAGAAAGCGAACCGGAACGGGTCTGGATCTGCTAAACATATGTCGTTCCAAGGGATGTTGCCTAGCAAACTGTTTAGAAGCGGTAAAGCGTCCCCTGAAATAAGGGTTTCCAGTTTCTCATACTACGCCACACTTGGAACCGATAGAGGGTTCACCGACGTTGAATAGAAACTCGAAAGTAAGGCGAATACGACCAAGAAATGACATACCAGGGACCCTTTCCTGCTCCTGGATTTCTGTGTTAACCTGAAGGAGATCCTCCTGTGATTTTGAGCACAGCTCAAAGGCTCCTTGGAGTTCTGATTCTGGTGGTGCATAGATTGTTGTGTCGACATAGTCGGTGAGATGAGTTCCCGGGTCTATCGAGCCCATGATCATGATGGTAGTCCCATCAGAATGACCCTTTCGGGAAGGACATAACCCGGCCCGATTTTCTTCTTCTCCGTATCCACTCGTACATGGTCTTGCCGGACTTTGCTTTTTTACTGGGACAGTGATTAGAAACCTGCGGGATGTTGACAGTATAATGCGCATATACCTTATTCAATCCATCTGAGCTGGCGAGGTTTTGCGTATTGCTACGTGTTAAATGACTTGAGTAACTACTGACATTGGAAATTTACAAGTTACACTTTGAATGCAACGTGTATTATGGTATAAATAAATATTTCCAACTTTAGCAATTTATCACAAGGCCATGCTTCTTCGGTCAAATTGCGGATTGGAATTGCGAGGGATGGGGCAGCCGCCCATTATATGGAAGGCCATCTGGTGGGTAATCCAATTTGAGGCTCAACTCAGATTTCGCCAGTTCAGAAGCTTCTTCGGTATGGCTGTCCGTTTGTATAAAAATTCTGAAAATTTACATGAGTGTGCGCGGAAATATATATTGTGTGCGAAAAATTTTGTACAGTGCGCAGAATAGTTGTAACCCCCAAAATATATAATAATTGTACCCGAAACATTTGTCTAAGTGCGCAAATATTTATTTGCCTGCGCAGATATTATTTAGCCTTCCCGCA
>Ga0307517_10007397_pt1 | contig 16016 bp, 7 predicted proteins | sample 23_EM_MG_FD_194515 | JGI IMG/M metagenome (GOLD analysis project Ga0307517, IMG submission 194515) | Populus trichocarpa ectomycorrhiza microbial communities from riparian zone in the Pacific Northwest, United States - 23_EM | ecosystem: Host-associated > Plants > Roots > Unclassified | place... | reverse complement strand
GCCCCCGCCACAAAACAAAAGAAGGGCAGAAGCCTATAAACACTTTGGCTGAGAGGACCACGAATAATGGCCACCAGAAAACATGAGGAATAAATTTCACCAATGAAGAGCACAAGAAGTTCAGCAATGGACAAAGATCGCAACTACATGGAATCGCTTTGCAGAGGCACCACGTTGAGACAAAATGAGCTCAATAACCCTTATCAGAAACAGAACCTGCAGCAAACTTTGACACAGACAAGGACAAGCAAAATAAACTTCCACAACAAGGAGCATCCAGGAGATCAGAACTAAAACCACAGCATCATAGGGATTCAGATGCATCATGTGTGAATAATGGGAGGAAAAAATAAAGAATGCACAAGATGATGTAATTTGAAGAGCATTGCACCAGGAAGTAAACAAGTTTGTTGTTCATCCTTGAAAATACTCTGAAACCAGGCACAAAAACCTTTGGTGTAACACAGTACTCAAATATGTTTTCAGATTGCCATCTCTACCGGCAAACCTTAAATAATCTGGTACTGGTACCTTATCTTCATTGGAGGATAGAAACAAAACTGGGCCCTTCTAACCAAAGCCGAACAGGAACCCATCTCTAGTATCCTCCAACAGTTGACTCCATATCGTTTCCCTGAGCTGTTTTGCAGAAGGTCACCAAGTAACATTGCCTTCTGCTTCACATTATAATCTGCCATACCCAGTAAGCGTTTCATTACAACCATGTCCACCCTCATGCTGCCTTCTTCAAGAAACTCCAATTTTACAACAAAACAGCCCCTCCCCCCCTGCTCAGCCAATTAAATAGGTGACAACAGAGTAACTAAATTGAACTAATCTAACAAAATAAATATCATCATCTGTAACTAATTTTCCTCGAACATTATCAAATTGTGCACAAAATCCACAATTATAACATTAAAATTCGTTCATCAAATCAAACCCTAATCTTACATCAAAGTTTTTTTACACAAAGAAGAAGGATCAATTTCATTGTTGATTTCTCAATTTCTCAAGTATCAATAATCCCTCTCATTATCCGGTGCACGCTTACCCTTCTTGATCTTCTCAAGCTGAATCTGCGTCTCGGTGAAGATCCTCATCCTTTCCATTTCCAAATCCTTAGCAAACTTCATCCTTTGCTTTTCCAAATCCACCATTTGCTTCAACTTCTCGCTCTCCACCCTCTCATAAACCTCCCCAAATCTCTCTACCGCACGTGCCAATCTCTTAATCCCTTCCCCCTCCCCATCCTCCTCTACGCTCTCTCTCTCCCCTGCCTCAAACTCCTCCTCCTCCTCTTCCTCCTCCTCCTCCTCGCTATCTGACTCTTGTGCTGCCGCTGCCGCTGCCATTGCCGAATAATTCCTCCTAAAATAACCACCATCATCCACCGGCAAAGTCCTCTTCTGTGGCAACGCCACCGCCAGGGCCGCTGGCTGCGGCGGCGGAGTTGAACTAACCGGAGGAGTCCTCCGGTAAGAAGGATGCAGCGGGAGAGCCACGGGAGGAGACGGGGAGAGGGACGGAGAGGGCGGTTTCTTAATAGATGAATTAAAATTAGATCCAATCAAAGCGTCAAGGCGTTCAAAAAAGGGCCAAGACGACGTGAGGGTACCGTTGGAGGAAACGACACGAGATTTCTCGATCTTGTATTTCTTCTTAATGGTGTCGATCCGGTTCTTGCACTGGACATCAGTACGGTGCGTTTTCTTGGTATGGCCGTGAAGAGCGTTGACGGTATCAGCAACATCTTGCCAGTCCTTCTGACGGAGATTACCTCTGTTAAGTTCAAGATAACGGCGTCCCCAAGCATCAACAAGAGTAGAGGTAGCTTCTTCACTCCAACAATCTTCACGGATGGGCAATGAACGAGAGTGTGGTGCGGTTGACGGAGTAACAGAAGATGATTCGATCAGATCTTCCATAATCAATTAAGGATGGAGAAGGAGATGGCGGCTGATTGGTTTGATTAGGTGAATTTTAGGTTTTGGTATTCGCGTTTGGGGATTTTAATGTGGGAGATAAAAAGAGGGAGGATGACTTCGGTGCGGCGAAGGTGACGCGCCGGACAGTAGTTTTGGACAACGTGAACAACAACAACAACAACAACAACAATAGTATTTGAGACGACGTGTCGGGGTGGGACATATCGTGACGAGTCGGTCCGACCAAGTAATAGGGTTGTGTTGTGTTGTGTCGTGTCGAGAATTGAGATTTTTGTAATAAGGTTAGCCGTCGTCATTATTCTGATTCTTCGAGCGTTAATAACTTGCAATATTTATAGCAGTGAAAGGAGGGGCAAGGCAAGGGCAGGAGATGAGAACAGAAGAGAAGAGGATTAAAATAAAGCCCCCCCCCGCCCAAAAAAAAAAAAAAAAAAATCTCGAGAGTTTTAAAAGATGTTAAAATCCGTGTTCATGAAAACTAACCAATGGTGATTTTACAACTAAACTGAATGGAGTCAGTTTTACCAAACAGTGAAAAATGTTAATATATTATTTAAAGTACTTTATAACATGTTTGTTTTGTAGCTCACAAACTACTATTTTCTGGCAGGTGCTAAATGAAAACTCTTTGTCAACGGCAGAGTTGAAACGTTCGTTGTAAATATTTTTTGAAAAGTTATAATAGGTTTGATTTTTTTAATATATTTTTTACTTGGATTATGAAATTTGACCTTTTGTTTTTAGAAAGCATGTAATGCTAGCAAATGTGCGAAACACAGAGATGACATTTCAACCAACCCAGAATATGATTCTCGGTTGTAGTTGAAGGCTAGAGCTACTAATAAATCCTCTATGAATCGAGTTTACAATATTTATGATTATAACATGAGATATGAGGGCGGATTACAGTTTTTATTTTTATTTTTATTGTAGATACCTCACAATCCGGTCCCAGCCAGCCATCACTAATCATTTAAGAGATGGTTCAATAACAAGTTGATGAACAATCAGATCTTCTGTTTTGAAGGCTAATCTAAAGGCAAAGTAAGAAGTAATGCAACCAAATACAAGCATACCTTTTGACATATTATCCTCCCCCTTCGGGACATTCCGATCTAGGATTTTTTTTTTCTTTCTCCACCTCTTACTCCATTTTATTAGGAATATTTTTTATTGTAATTAAAATATTTGCAGTAAATATTAAATTAGTATTATAAGATTTTTGTAATTCAAATTTGTTGTTTGTTGTTGTGATTTTAGGTTTTTTAAAATACAATTAAGGCTAACATGATTATGATTAAAATATATGATATATAGAGTATAATCAATGTTTAAATATTTGAAATCAATGGAAACCCTCAAAACATCTTACCTGAAAATTAGGCAAGCACACATGTATAAATATTTGATTTTATTAAAATATATGATCGAGTATAATCCATGTTTAAAATATTCTTACAAAAGAATAAAACAATTCTCTGATTCTTTTTTTGAATTCAATTTATGGTGACTTGATTTATTAATTTGTGAAATCGAATAAGATTTGTGTTATACAAGAGCATGAATTTAAGTATGTATTGTAGAGCGAGATTTGATGATTAGATGCTTTGAAGAGTATATTTGATTCATCTTCAAAGTTTTATTGAAGAACTCTTATAGAACTTTAAGCTTGATCTAATAGAGTTTTGTTCCTTGTAGATTTCAAGTATAAATGAAAAAGACTTAAGAGCTTTTAAGAGAAATTCCTTGTTTGAAGAGCTTGTTTTTAAAAAAATTGTGCATCTCCTAACAAAATTCTTCCTTCTTGTCTAGGGTGAGATCCTCTATTTATAGAGATTTGTAGAAACACTCAGGTCTTTTTGTCGATACTACATGACATTATTTTATTAGTTGTTTTTTATTTATGGGATATTTTATTTATAATAAAATATATTAAATATCTCATTATTTGTGTCAACTTTTCATTGACCAAGAAATATACAAAGGCTCATTTATTAATTTTTCATGTCATTTATTTTAATTTTATTTTATTTTTGACATTAAATTAAATTTGGATAGGTTGAATTTTTTTTTTTTCGTTTCTACACTCATTATCTAAATGATGACAAGTAACCCTAGTACAAAATATATTCATGTAAGATAAAAATAGCAATATATTTATTGTAGATATACACTACAAGTACACAAATCAATTTCTCAAGCAAGTTGGTTTTTAGTTTCAATTTATTCAAAGTGATGTATGCTATGACGGCATAAATCACACAACCTATAAGAACATCAGATGACATGGCCAAGACCCTAAGACTTTTCTTATTCAAATGTAACTGCAATTGGGTTTCTAACAACATGATCAGCAGAAACCCAATTCAGATATCCCTGAGAAAATGGCAAGTTCACGTTGGCAGTTCGAGTAAATGTCACTGAATAGGCTGCTTTTGGATCCCCCCCGCCAAATGGAATTGCATTGGGTGTTACTTTAACATCAACACCTTGTGGTGCAATGATCTCAGCAATGTAAGATGATTTGAAAGGGCCAACATTTGTTACTGTTCTTGTGTAAGTCTGAGGACTTGACCCCAATTTTATAGAAAATGAAGGATAGTTTAGCTGTGCTTCTGGTATGCTGGAACTGTTTGAGCATGTCACAGGGCGCTGCACGATGATTCCTACCTCTGTGTTATTGTAACCAAGACCGCATAAGTAAGGAATGTAATCGTCGGGTTGGATATCATAAACAAGCCCTGGATCATCTGCTTTTGTTGGGTTCACATGGCCTGAACCAATGGCAAACACATCAACTGGACCAAAGCTATCATCAGTAATTGGCGTTCCTCCAAGATTCGTTAAATTAGCAGTAGTCATTATTGCAGATTTTATGGCAGCAGGTGACCAGTCAGGGTGCGAGCTTTTAAGCAATGCTGCAATCCCACTAAGATGAGGAGTAGCCATTGAGGTGCCTGAAATCATGTTAAATGTGGATTTTGTATTCCTGTTGTTGTCCACAGCATATGGCCATGCAGCTAGAATGTCAACGCCAGGGCCTATAATGTCTGGCTTCAAGATCCCTGGACTTTCCAAACTTGGGCCTCTTGAGGAAAAGTCAGCAAGCTGGGGGGCATACGGAACCCCAAAAACAGTTCCTTTAAAAAGTATCGTGGCCATCGGTGATGATGTTGAGTTTATATAGGCTTTGATACTCAAGCCATCAGCATAAGTAACATCTGATGCCGGCAGTACATGGAAATCGGCTGTGGTAATGTTGCCAGAAAGCTCATCATTCATGATAATCATTGCAGCACCACCAGCATCCTTCACTTCTTGGCCTTTATCAACTGATTCTGAAAATCCACCACTCTCACACAACACAACCTTTCCCTTGACATCAACATCTTTCAAGGATCCTGGATCGCAGAATGCCGCTGTATCACTACCATTAGCACCAGCATAAATAAGTGGCAACAACGTTGAAGAAAAATTTGTTGGCTGGAAAAAGGATTGCCCATCATATGACGCCTTATTTCCAAGCAACACCGTTGCTCTTATGCTTCTGTCAACGGTACTTGCTCCTACAGTGAGGATCCATGGGGCCTCATTTGATAATGATTCTTTAAAAGGTCCTTCATTCCCTGCAGCACAACTCACAAAAATGCCCTTTTGAATTGCACCAAATGCACCTATTGCAATTGAATCCTCGTAGAATGGTAGCGATCCAGCACCAAGGGACAGTGAGAGCACATCGGCGCCATCCTCTACTGCAGTGTCCATTCCAGCTAATATATTGCTTTCCTCACAAGAACCAAACCCGCTGCAAACTTGATATATTGCCAGGTGAGCTGAGGAAGCTATGCCAACTGCAGTTCCATTGAGCTGATCATAAAAGCTCGCACCTTGTACTCGACTTCCAGCAGCAGTGCTTGCTGTGTGTGTCCCATGTCCATTATCATCAACTGGGGGTTTACCTGCAGAATCAAAATTCCTTGCACCAATAAGCTTGTTGTTACATAGAGTTCCATTAAATTCACATTTCCCTTTCCATTTTGCTGGTGGAGGAGGCATTCCTTCGTCACTAAATGAAGGGTGACTTGGTGTTATTCCAGTGTCCAAGACTCCAATTATCACTCCTTTTCCATAATTGGAGTGGTTCCAAAATCCTAAATTTTGCTGTAGACCCAAGAAGTTAGGAGTATGAGTTGTCTTCACATGGAAAACCTTCTGGGGATGGGCTGACACGAACCCTTCCTTCATTTCCATAGCCTTTGCTTCCTTCTCTGTAAGTTTTGCAGCAAACCCCGTGACCACGTTGTGGTAGGAATGTACCAAGCGCTGTTGGTTTGAGCTTGAGGTGGTAACTGCTGGTAAAAATGATTGATACCAGCTATCAAGTTCTTCGCGTTCTGCAGACACCATATCTTCCGGTTTCTTTAAGAAGATAATGTAAGTTACCAAGTTGTTTTCCTGCTTTATAATGGATTTAGTGCTGGATGAACTTAATAATGGATCAATAACAGCTCGAGCCCGTGTTGAGCTAAACATGAAAGTGAGAAAAAGAAGGATCGTAACCAACATAGTTGGTAATATTTTGACCCTCCTATCTTCCATTTTAGTAAGAGGAGTAGTATATTCCTCGTTATTTGAGTGAAAACAACCTCAAACATAAGGTCTTATATAGGGAGACAAAGGAAGATAATGTTTTTACTTTGTTGGTATCAACGATTGCCGGCAATATCCAGCAAGTGTTTGGAAATTTTCTTTGATCAATATGTTTGTGGTTGGATCATTGTAGCAAAACTTGTTGTTACTTGTTTACAAGACACCAAAAGTACATCCAAGAATTGTGTATGAGGACTTGATAACCCCGCTAGTCATTGTCAGAACGAAGCTGCGATGAATCTTATGTATACTTGGATGGTGCTCCATTGTCAACTGGTTTATGGTTTTTTCTTAAGAACATTGCTGACCCCTTTCATCTAAAAGGAGCGATCTGTATACGCTGGATTCGCGCGTGTGCATAACTTTTAGTATAAATTCAATTGTTGAGGACAAAGCAATCTTGGATCTGCTTGAATTTTAGAAACTAACTAGCATGGTTGTCCACGCCTTACCGCATGGAGTTTTTTTACTGTATTATTTAACTCAATTCAACCTCAGGGTAAGACTTGGTGAGGCTCAAGTCAGGTTTTAAATTAATCAGGTTCAGTTTAATTTGATAAACTTGATAGGTCACTTTTAAAATCTAATTTGATTATTTTAAAAAATCTTGATATTTTCATAATACTTTTTAAATATTAAAATCATAATATTTTTCATTGATCCAGATCAACTTGAATTAAAATGCTCACCAATTAACTCAGGTCATGGGTCTAATTTGGTTTAATAATTTTATTTTTAGAAATTTATTTTTTATTTAATTATATAATAATAAAAATAAACATTAGCAAAAAGACAATTAACAAAATTATGGATGAAAAATGTATTTTTTCATCAAAATTATTTTTTTCTATTCATATGATTTTTTTTAATTTTGACAATAAAATAGTTTTTTTATTAGCATCATGGTTCATTGAAAAAAAAACCCTCAAAACAAATTAACAATAGTTTTTTTAATTTTGACAATTAAACTTGTTTTCATTTGAAAAAAAACCCTCAAAATATCCTACAAATCAACATTCAAAAAGTCTATAATCACTCTAAAAAAATAAAAATCCAACCAAATAAAAAAACACTTTATGAGGCTCAATTTAGTATTTATAACATATTCAAAGAAAAACACTACCTTCATTCAAACCCCTTTTTAAAACGAACCCATTGACACAAAGATTGTCCATTTCGGTGGTCAAAATATGGTTGATCGACCACTTTTTCTCTCATCTTCTATTTTCAGTAACCCTCTCTCTTCTCTCAAATTTTAGAGACTAAAACATAAAATAAATTAAATTTAGGACTAAAATAGAAAATCCTAAAAAATAGGAACCAAAATGAAAATGTAAAAAATTCATAGATCAAACTATAGTATTTTTGCAGTATCCCATGAACAGTAAAAGGAGAAAAGGCTTTTTTTGTTTATGTGTTAAATTTGGTCCATGTTTCCATTTTTATAATTAATAAAATAAAATACTATTTTGCAAAATTAAGCATGAATTTAATGGTATGATGTATCACACAAACCTAATGAAATTATTAGACTTAAAATCGTGTGAATATTACATGGAATGATGAAAATGAGAAACAAAAATAATAGCCACAATGAATAATTTTTCAAGGAAAAAAAATGAGCCAGGCTCATCAGCATTATAGTAGCCCATAATGTTGTTAAGTTTACCACCACAGTGAATTGAAATATGTTTTTTTTTTCTTATGAAATTTTAAAATTGCCTTAGAGGAAGTGAATTAGGGCTTTATCTAAAATTCTAACACTTAAAAAAAAAACAATCTTTAATTACTTCAAGAATGTAGAAATCCATAAACAATATTAAAAAAAAATCTTTCTCTTCAAATTTGGCAACAACAACAATATATAATTATTAACCAATACACAAGTAAATTGAAATAGAGAGAAAGAGACACACTAAGTTTATAGTGGTTTGGGCAATCTTCTTCTCCATTCCTTGAACCTTCATTCAAGTATTTATTATCACTCATGGTCTTTTAGTGGGTAAAACCAAACCTTTATACAATCTTTTTCATATATCAAAGATTCAAAACCTTCCTCAATTCCTTTTTGGTTTTAGGATCAAACCCAATACTTTTGCAGGCACAAGATCAAACTCAATTATTTTATAGGCTTAAGATCAAACCTTACACAATCTTTTTCCGGAATCAAGATTAAACTCGATCCTCTTATAGGCTTAAGATCAAACCTATCACCTAATTTTTTTTACGAGTTAAAGATTAGAAAACCTTACAAATAATCTTATTTAATGATCAAGATTGAAAACCTTTTTATGGATCACACTCAAATAAGTAATAAACTCAAGTGGTTTAAGTGCCACGTACACTTTCACAATTTAGTATATCTCTCACAAGACAATATTCACTTTTTACAAGATGATAAGATTACAATAGATAAGCTCAAGTTTTTATAGAGATGTAACCTAACTTAAGGATGTGAAAAATATAATTTATGCACTCTAGGATTCAAAACTTTTCTAAAGAATCAAAAGATGAATGAAAGCTTTACGGGATAGAGAAATTTAAAGCATCAAATGATGAGAATTATAAGAGTGTAAGAGAGTAGAGAGTTTTTACATGAAATCAATTAAGTATTTATAAAGAAAAAAAATGAAGAGCTATTTTGAAAACTTGAAAGTTAGGCGTGGAAATCAAGGAAGAGAGAGAAAATAAAAGGAAAGAAGAAGAAGAAAATATCGTTGACGCCAAACCAAAGGTCCATTGACTACACGCTACACCTAAGGATGGAGGGATCCAAGATGATTCAAACGTCGTCCTGGAAGCTGGCATATGGTTGCCAAAATGCGCTCCCCGAGACCCACACGCTGATGTATGCACTCATCAACCATATTTTTTTACTGATATTTATGTTAATTAAATTACCAAATCGCTCCTAAGTTAACCTGAATACACACACACACACACACACACACACACCTACCTTGAATGCCAGCTTATTTATTATTATTATTATTATTTTAAAAGTAATTAAGTCATTTTACTATGATAAAAAATAAAATAAAAAAATAAAAAACCCCTGAATGTCAGTTTAATCTTTTTTTATTTTTAAAGATAATTAAATCATTTCATTGTACATAAAAAATTTAAAAAGATCAATTTATCCTAATCAATTTGATAATAACTAATGAATCATGTTGAAAAGGTCATGTTACCTCTACCGGTAAGTTATTTTATTTTGTATGAGAATGACAAAATGATTATTTTATCATTTCAATCCACAATTATTTTTATCTTGGTGTATAGTGAACGACGGTACACTTTTATTTTTTTTCAATAATAAGTTAAAATTTATGTAAGACCCAAAAAGGATTTGTATTCCAATTATGTTATTCATTAAAATTGTTTTGATTGATCCAAGTGTTCTAAAAGAAAAACTTCAATGGTTCCATGTTAAATAAAATATTATTTATCTTGTAAATAGTATCAAATAATAAATAAAAATATTTATTTAAATGTATGAAGTAATACGGTGAATATTTGCCTCCAATTAACACTGCGATCACTGTTGAATGGATGAGGAATTCCAACGGGTCCTTTGGTTGTGGCTTTAAATTATTTACTAGGTGGTATAAATAGAGATATAGATAAGATCACTGAATAACAAGCTTCAGGATATAAATATGTTGTCTGGCCCTATCATATTCCTCAATCAAATCGAACAGCTGTCTGTTGTTCTTCTCGAACATGCAAGAGCTTGAGAATACGATGGACAGAAACCTGAACCAGAAATCTTTGAGCAAAAAGCTCTGGTGTGCCTAAAAGTCATTTGCACAGGAGTATCTATAGCTTATTTGTTGGCAAACACCTTTGCTACTTAAATCCAATAAATGGCTTTAACACATGGCCTTGAAATTAAATCCAAGCCTCGTAATTAACCTTAAAAGGAAAAATACTGAAACATATGTTCTAGCGGTAAAAGTTGTCAATTTTGCCAAAAATACAGTCTACTATGACGCAAATCCTGCAGCTCCGATAATACAACGACAATCTGACATTTGATTTTGGCTATAATTAAGAGAAGAAAGAATGTTTTAAGAAGCTTCATTCATCTCATCAACTATTGTGGCGATACAGCCTTTATCAGTGTCACGCATATGCTTTCATCTCCTAATTGGAGGGCCAGTGGGTAAGGGAACTTCTTAATTCGTAGGATGCCTTAATCGATGATCGCATATTGTCCTATAAAATGAATTTCTTTTCTTTTTTTTTTCCTTTTCCTGTGAATCAGCCAAATAAAATTAACTGACACCATTGAGAAAGCAATTTGGTAGTCTAAGAGTGTCGATGTTAGAAAATGAGATCTAGCATTCTGTCAGAGATAGATCTATTTTTTCTTTCAGGGTAATGTCAAGGACACGCAGTTATTATAGTAGATATTTATGTTGAAAATCTTGTTTTAAAACCATGGTTAATTGATATATTTCACCAATAAAATATTTCCTAGGAGATTAAGTTATACTTTCATCGGTTTATATATCAGTAATAAATTTCCCAACAAAAACATGTTATCGACGAGTTTCCCATCGAGGATATCAAGTTCATCGGTAATTCAATCAACTAAGTTACTTAACGAAAGAAAGACCAACAAAATATTCATGCTAAAAAAATATTTGGCAACCATTTTTCTTGCAGTCAATCTATCAATAAATATTAACAATGATTCAATGATGAAATACTCATTAATAATGGATCATGTATTATCGACGGTTTCATTGAGAAAATCACTGACATTAAAATTTTATCAATAAATCATTTGATCTATATTAAAATAGTTCATAACTCTCTATACTTATCTGAGGAAAATGGATTTAAATTACTGACATAATTTTTATGTCTATCGGTGATTCCTTCGGTATTTCAGTAATTTTTTTAATACATTCTTATTTAGATCACAATTTGACATTAAACAACTAAATTAAATTGAAGAATAAATTTTATATCATTAATTTAAATGTAAAATCAATTACAAATATCTTTATATATTAGAAAGAAGTTGAAGCTACAGGCGGAGGTGGAAAAAGAGAAAAAATCTCCTGGGGTAAGAGGGGGATAATGAGTTGACAGTATGCCATCATGTACTCATATTGCTTCCTACTTCTTTCTTTGTATTGCATCTCAAGTTCAACCCTCAGATCGGCCATCACAGTAGCAATTTGTTCTTGAACCAACTCATGAACGACTCCTAATGGTTGACTTGTGCAGGTTTATGAGTGCCTATGGTTGAGACACCATAACTCGTCCTCATATTTCAGGTCGTAGTCATAGAGATACCGTAAACCTAATTTTTATTGGGTTCAACGGTTGCTCCTGCTTTCAACCATAACTCCGGATTATATTCCAAACGTGTTGAAGGGTCTTCTTCGTGTTTAACATGCATGCTAGCGGGCGTTATATGTTTCCCACATTAAAAAAAAAAAAACAAGTAAAAGATATTGATAAAAAAAAACATTTGTTCAAAAAAATATTCAAAAAGTTTTAAAATTTACTTACAACAAACACCTCGGCTCCGCTAATATGCTTGCTAATGGAACCATGAGTCTCATTGTTTCAATTCGAGGACTCACTCCGTGATCTAAGGGTGTTCAAAAAAACCGCACAACCGATTAAACCGAAAAAACCAAGAAAAGATCAACTAAAAAAACCGAACCGATAGAAAAAACCAAATAAACCGATTAAAAAATAAAAAAATCACCCGGTCCGGTTCGGTTCCGGTTTAAAAAAGCTTAAACCGATTGAACCGGACCAAACCGAACCGGTTTAATGAAATCTAATTAACTTAAAAAAAGATATAAAAGGAACCATCCCTAACCCTAAATCACTTTCTCCCTTTTCCAGCCTTCCCTTCCCCTTTCCACTTTCCCAGCCGCCCCACCCCCTTCCCCTTCCCCTTTCCCCCTTCCCAGCCCCCTGGCTCATGCGGAAAGTCCAAGCTGTATGATAAGAATAAAACAAAAAGGAGGATCTAGGAAGCGAGTGAACAATGGTTTGTGCCAGACAATTAAGTCCAAAGAGCGAAAACCAATACTAAATTCAAGTTGATGGTTGCTTGTCTGACTGTTCTTATACCTTGAAGGTTCCTTTATGCCTGTTGGTTGCTTTTCTTGAATTTTTGAGTGGTTTTTGTGATTAATAGCTCAGTGATTGATATTTGACATCAAATTTTTTTTTAATTAATCTCATTCCAGCACTCACGAAGGCCTTCACAAATCTTCATTGGTTTCTGGTTTTTCTAGGTTTTTATGCTAAAAAACCAACCCGAACCGAACAAAACCAGTTCAATTTAAACCGGTTCTCGGTTCGGTCTGGGTTATATAAATAAGGAATACTATTTTCCGATTCGGTTGAATTTTTGGATTAAAATTGGACCGAACCAGACTATGAACACCCTTACATGACCACCTCATAAATCTCTCTGACATCAAGAACTCTAGATATATCTTCCAATTACTCTTAATAAAGTTGGAAGATCTAAAATTTTTTCATGCCTCAATGTCATTTGGCTCGGCTTTTCTCTTAGCATAGATATGTACATCAAACTAGAAATCACGCAATCTAATTTAAAAATTCAATAAATAAAAGAAATATAATGAAAAAAATTGCATTCTCACCAAAAATATATACTTTACACGTTAATTCCAGCACACGTTCAGATAAGCCAATGTAAGCAACTTACTGGTTAATCAATTTTAATCTGATAAAAAGCCCTGTTAGTAGAGAATACCTCACTTTGGATGACCCATCTATTGAGTTATATTTCATTTTATATTATGATCTTGTTGGGTTGATGATATCTCGTATAATTTAGTTATTGTACGTTAAGCCCTAATTTTTTTTAAAAAAATAAATAGAATACACAACATCAATAAAAGATTATAGTTCATGGTAATTTTTTTCATTTTTCTCTGGTTAATTCTCTCCTTTGTTTTATTATAGTACGAGAGCATTTTGCATGACTGCATTTATGACTACTTCAAAAAAATCAATCACCTTCATAAACTATGCCCGAGTAAAGAAGTGTAACATTAATTAGTTCTTGCCCGAATAATGGGTTTTATGGCATTTTGTTTTTGCTTCTAAACTATTAAGGCGTGTGTTTATATATATTATAATTTGGTTAATTTTATTCTTAAATTATTCTATTTTGGATAAATATTTTTTTATTTAACCGCTATATATTATTGACCAAAAACTCCTTAAAAAAATAATTTTTTGATATTTTGAACTAAAAATGTCACATACATTAATAAAATTTCTTAAACATTAAAGAATTATAAAATTGCAAAGCAAAATAGAAAAATAATTTAAAATAATCTTGAATTTTGTTAGGAATCCTAAAAAAATCATATAAATTTATCTACTTAGTTTTAGTATAGTTTTTAATATATTTAATGATCAAACATGTAACATCAAACTAAGCTTAAAATAAGTTAATTTTAAGCACCTTACATGCAAAATTTTTAAATATTACACTAAAATTATCTATATAAATTCACACGGCCTCTATAAAGACGAAAAATGAGATAATTCCAGCTTATTTTTTCATAATTTATTGAGTTTTTATTGTTTAGAAAATAAAAAATAAAACTTCCACCTTCAAATAATTCCAAAATTAATTGTGAAGATGTATTCAATTTTTATTAGTATATATCACAAAAAATTAGTTTAAAAAATCGAATTTAAATTAACGGAAAAACAAAAAAAAAAAGATTCTACAAAAGAAATATTGGTTCCGTAGTTCAGTCTTTCTTTTTTCTTTTCGTTTTTTTCTCATTTGGGTTGCAACATGTCAAAATTTATTCTACTGAATTTGTTTGAGAGAGAGAGAGAGAGAGAGAGAGAGTTTAAAGGAAAAATCTAGATACAGAGAGACAACAGTCACCACCAATATCAGAGAATCAAAAACCCACAAATAAAATGGCTTTTCTCAGGTCAGTAACAAACACAACAAAGGTTGCCATACCTGCCTCTGCTTTACCTGATGCCTCTGCTCTCTCATCTATATCTACTTCTTCTCCATATCCCAAACCCCGAAACCTTTCTTTTCTCTCCCCATCATCTTCTCTTCTCTCCTCAACTGCCTCTGGCCTTGTAAAGAATTTGACTCAGCCTCCTTCTGCCCTTAACATGGAAACACCTGCATCGAATCACATGTCCATCTCACAGGTTCAAATTTATCATCTACCCATTTCTTTTGTATCAAAATCTTTCATATTGAGGTTTAAAGTTTGAATCTTTAATCTTTTTTTTTTCCAGGATAATGTAACCCTGCCTGAGTTATTTGTAAGTTAAAAACTTTTCATTTTTTCCCGTTTCGTCTTTGACTTTTTATTTGATAGTTTTTTCATTTGGGTGTTTATTTGATTGTTCATTGATTTATTTTTTTGTTGACCTCTGTTGATTGAAATTTGTGAGCTTGTTTTGATAAACAGACAGAATTTATGGTGGATATGAAGTGTGATGGCTGTGTTAATTCAGTAAAGAATAAGTTACAAAGTGTTAATGGTATGTCGTGACTCCAATTTTTAAATACACAATCATTGACTAGTATGAAATGGAGTTTTTCTTGTTCTTCTTATAGTGTTGTGTTTTGTTTTCCATTGTGGGAAAAACAATTAGGAGTGAAGAATGTGGAGGTTGATTTGGCGAATCAAGTGGTGAGAATCCTCGGGTCGTCTCCAGTGAATACTATGACTGAAGCTTTAGAGCAGACAGGTCGAAATGCTAGATTAATTGGCCAAGGGATCCCTGAAGGTTGGTTAACTGAATTGTCAGTTCTTTTATATGCAACTTTGATACCCCCTTCCGTTTTTTTTTTTATATGCAACTTTAATATTCACATACCATCTCAAGCGGTGTGCTTTTCTGAAGTGCCTAAACTGCATGGAGAGTATAGTGCACTTTATATTTTTTTCGAGCCTGATTTCCAAACAAGGTGTCTTGAGCATGAGGGTCGTTTTCCATGGCATATAGTAGCCTCGTTTATTTGCTGGAAGTAGTTTTCTTTCGACAAATGGTTTTCATGTAAAGTTGATTATTTTCTATGTTTGGTAGTGTCATAAAAATAAGTTAGAAAACACTTTCTAGTTTGGCTATGCTATGAAAACTTATTTATTAATTTTTTTATATAAAAAATGTTTATTAAAAGATTGGAGATCAAATTCGACTAATGAAAAGTTGAATCAAGATGAAATTATAAAAAAATTATTATTTTATAAATTATTTTAAATAAACCAAATAGTAATTAAAAGAATAAGACAAACCAGATCTTTGATTGTGAGCCATTATCTTATTAAGACACTCTTGGCAACCATAGCTGTTTTGTTTAGTTCATCAATGTAATCCTCATTCATTTTTTTGTGGCGAGGGGGGGGGGGGGGG